>Ga0302324_100003148_pt1 | contig 37386 bp, 31 predicted proteins | sample Palsa_T0_1_FD_201949 | JGI IMG/M metagenome (GOLD analysis project Ga0302324, IMG submission 201949) | Peat permafrost microbial communities from Stordalen Mire near Abisko, Sweden - Palsa_T0_1 | ecosystem: Environmental > Terrestrial > Soil > Palsa > Peat permafrost | place: Sweden: Abisko... | reverse complement strand
CGGCGACGCGGTTGCCGAGCGCGTCGCACATTCAGCCGAAGACACGATTGATTCGTCTGGCGAAGCGCCTGCCGAAAGCCCTATGGACGATGTTACTCGGGCGCAGGATGCTCCGGACGGAGCGAATATTCCCGAGGCGTTGCGCGCTGCGCTCGATGCGAATCCGGAACTTCGCCGCGTCTGGGACGATGCTCAGGCTTACCGCGAAGCATTCGCTACGCCCGAGGCCGCGCGCGCGGCCACCGCGCAGCTCGCCGATCTCAATCATCTCGACTCGCTATTTTTCTCGCGGCGTCCGGAGGATCACGCTGAACTGGCCCGCACCGTTGCCGGACTCGATCCCGTAGCCTTCGCGTCGCCCGCGCAAGCCATGGCCACGCCCGCGAGCAGACCATCTTCGAGCGAAAGTTCTTTCCCCGTGGGGGCACGGCCCCCGTCCGATAAAAGGGCCGTGCCCGTTCAGCAGGCAGCGCCCAATTTTCCCTCCGATTCCGACAGCGCGCTTTCCCGCCCCGCGCGGAATAACGACGCCTCGTCGGAAGCTGCTCCATCGCAAGCGCAAACGGAATTTTTCCACTCCGCCAATGACGCCGCCGTGCTCGAAGCAATCGAATTGCAGGTCGAGCGGTTGCTGCCGGAGGGAATTTCCAAAAACGCGCGCAACCGCGTGGTGGGCGAAATCTATCGCGAGCTGGATACTACACTGCGCTCCAATCGCGAGCTCGGCGAACAGATGCGCCAGGCGTTCCGTTCCGGTGCGCTTGACACCGCGCATCAGCGCGCCATCGTGTCACTGGTCACCGGCCGCGCGCGTCAGGCGCTGCCGGGAGTAGCGCGGCGCGTGCTGAGCGAATGGACATCGACGCTCGTGGCTGCGAATCAGGATCGCCGCACCCGCCAGCGCACCGCCGAGCGCCGCGTGGATATCGCCGGCGCCAGCGGAGGCAACGACGGCCGCCGCGCGATGACTCCGCGCGACTTCGATTACGCGCGCCTCTCGGATTCCGATATTTTGAATCTGTAGGCACGGCATCCGACGCCGCCGTAGGGGCGGGTTTCAAACCCGCCCCTGCAGAAGCGTGCCAAGCATGATCGCCGGGCACGGTATGCCGTGCCCCTACAGAAGCGTGTCAGCCGGTGGCGGTATTGTAGCGGCTGCCTTCATGGCGGGCGCCTTTCGCTCAATTGCACCGAGCACCCTCACCTCTAAAGAGGTGAGCTACATAAATTCTTCGCCCCGTATTGTCCGAGGAGGACACCACCGCACTAGCACCGCACAACTGCCGCAGCACTATCGCACCACCTCACCACAAGCACTCGCACAAATTTCGACGGCGCTCGCCGACTTCCGTGGCGACGCGAATGATCCGGGGTAGGGCGGGTTTCAAACCCGCCCCTACAAAGGCATCGCCCAAAACATGAAGGCGGACGGCCTCGCTCGGGATGACACCCTAATCGCTGCCTTGACCCGCGGGCGGCGCGCGCCGTCACTTCAAAGGGGAATTCAATCCAATGGCACAGATGCAAAATGCCCAATCGGTTGCGCTGCAACTTGAAAAGGTCCGCGACAAACTTCCGCTGCTGTACGAGCGGGACGACATCCTGCTGACCATGATCCAACAGCGCGGCGACGTGGAACGCGTCAGCTCCCGCAACATGCGACTCCCGCTGCAAATTCGTCCCGGAGGCAAGGCCGGTCTCGCCAATATGGACGGCGGCGACCTCGGACGCGGCTCCGGCACCACCTACGAGGTGGCGCAAGTCACGCCGGTATTTTTCCGGCACGCCGTGGAAGTCACCAAGCTGGTCGAGTACGCGAGCAATGCGCCGGAAAAAGCCATCGAGAACGCCGCGAAGCGCGAAGTGAAAAACGCCATGGGGCAGCTCCGGTCCTTTCTCGACAAAGTAATGCAGACCAATGGCAACGGAGTGCTGGGCACCATCAGCACCGTCACCACCAGCAGCTTGCCGGCGGGCGTGGCCACGCAGTTCACCATGGCCAAGCCGCCCGGCGCGCAGCTTTTCTACTACAACCAGACGGTCGAAATTTACGACACCACACTCACCACCAATCGCGGCTCGGCCAACGTATTGCTGGTCGATCCGTTCAACCCGCTCATCCAAGTGGACGCGCTTCCGAGCGGTACGGTAGCCACCGACGTGGTCGTGCATGACGGCCTCACCGGATCTTCTCCCGTTTCGCTCTTCGGCATCCTCTACCACCAAACGAACGCCACCACCGGCACGTGGCTGAACCTCAACCGCGCGACGTATCCGGTCGAGCTGGCCACTCCGCGCGTGAACGGCAACAACTCCGCCATCACTCCGGGAGCGGTGCGGCTGGCCATCAACAAAGTGCGGAAGTCTCTCGGCACCAACCAGCTTTCCAAGCTGATTGCCTACACGTCGCTCGAGCAGGAGCACCAGTGGGAGCAGCTCGGAGTCACCATCTCGCAGATCATCAAGGAAGGTGCGGGCGGGCGAGCGATCTCGATCTGCTCTTCACCGGAGAGAAGTCCATGGCCGGCGTCCCCATCAAGTCGAGCATCAACGCCAATCAGTCGCGCGTCGATTTCCTCGATTTGTCGCACTGGGGCCGCGCCGTCATGCAGGATATCGACTTCTACGACGTGGGCGGGCAGACGGTGTTTCCGATTTACGGCGCGAGCGGAGGCTTGGCTTCGGCGTACATCTTCTACTTCGTCACCGGATTCCAGGTGTGGAATGAATCGCCGCGCAGCGGGGCGTACATCGCCAACCTGGCGATCCCGACAGGGTATTGACGATCCGATTAGGATCGGCATCCCGAGCGACCAGCGGGAGCCGAGGAATCTTTCTTCAACGTAGCGCCGCGGTCTTTAGCGGGGCATGTAGCGCACAAGAATGCCGCGCTGGAGCACGGCGCTACGTCAAACCTTAAGCTTCGCAAGACGCGCATTTTGTGGAGTGAGCAACAAAGGCGCCCGCCTAAAAATCGAGGCGGCCGCTACGAAACCGCCGCTCCAATACCGGCGCCCGATTTCCGGGTTTGGAATTTGCCGTTGCAGCGGCCGCCTTGTCTTCAGGCGGGCGCCTTTCGCTCAATCGTGCCGCAAAACCTTCACCTCTAAAGAGGTGAGCTACACAAACCCCGATGTGGCCCGCCGCTTGCGGTACGTCGCTGCACAATCTCACAAAGGGAAACGCCATGCCCTAGTCAACGGCAAATTCTACGCAAATCTGCTCTATGGGCGCGCGCTGGAAAGGGCGCGAGCGGCTGATTCCGGCCAACTGTTTGCTGAAGAGAATCCCGAGCAGGATCAGTCGGACACCCAGGAAATCAGCTACCGTAACCCGGAGCAAAGCCGGGCGAAGCCCCCGGCTCCAGCCCACGGAAAGCATTCCGGCAGCGATCGCTACGATGCTGCCACGACCCCTGAGGGTGTCGCCAATCAGGTTTACAATGAGACCTCTGGCCTACGGCCTACGGACAAAAACGGTACCGGCCCAGGAAGCGATTGGGATATGCAGCAGGGGCGCAAGGCAATGGCTCATGTGATTCAAAACCGAGCTAAGGGCGGAACGCGCGGCGGTTTGGCAGCCCTTCACATCCAATCGACGGGCGACGCTCGAGATATCAAGATCATCGGCACGCCAGCGTATGATGCTCACGGGGAATCTGTGTACGCAGCTCATCGCGCCAGCAAGCAACCAGACCCTGCGGGCGGCGCCAAGTATTTTTATCTGGACCGCGGGCAAACGCCACCGCCATGGACGTTTCGGGCCATTTCATAACGAGGCGGGTGGGGGCGACATCCGCAAGGGAGCTCCTATTCGAATTCGCGTTCTTAGGGACAAAGAGGGGCGCTGATGGCGAAGATCGCCGTTGCCTTATCCGCGATAGTGACCTTTGTCCTCTTTTTCCGGTGACAGCGGTTCAAGATGGGAATGCGGCAAACACCCGAACTCCGACAACAGCGGCCGATCGGGCCGCCGTTGTCCAAGCTATCGAGGACGAGATTTACGACTGGGGATGCCAGAAGCACGTCGAATTCGTTGGTAAGGAGGTTCGGCATGAAACCTACGAACTTCGCGTCTACATCAGTCCCAATCTTGAGGATGGCCAAGGCGAGGTCATCTACAAGTTCATGCCATTTGGAGAAATCCACCGTTTGTTCTGGATCGGCAAGAGCGGCTTAGTTTATCTGGAAGACACGCCTGCACAGGGATTTGGCCCCGAGCGTCCGGCCCCAAAAACGGTCTTCATGGACGACGATGAGATTTGGAAAGACAAGCGCGACTGGGTAAAGGCTACTTTCGTGATTCAGTATCACCCTGAATAAGGACCGCCGACGGCAAGCCCGGGAGCGGCAGCACAAGCGCCTCGAAGAAATGGACTACGGTCCTTATAAGGATTGCCCCGTCTGAGAGCTCTTCCGCGTTGACCGCGCGGGTCTGCGGCGATAACATTTCGGGCCTCACGAGCAAGATTCGGCGCGAGGAGGCCCGTCGGCATGAAGACATTCTTTGCGGTGGCGATTCCGGTGGCGATGCTTTCCATTCTTGCGATCGCGGCTCCGGCGGCATCGGCGCAGACAGGGGCCGCGCAATGCATTGCCACCTATGTTGCGCCCGGTAGTCGAACCGCCACGATTTACGTTAGCCAGGTTGTGCCGACGCATGGACAGGCCGCCGCGCTCAACGGCGCCTGGGGAATGTTCGTCCAGTCCACGTATCATCTCGAGAAGCTGGCGCAGGCGACCTGCAATGCGTTTGGCGCTGATCCCGCGCAGCAGCAGCGAGTGCTCGCCGCAGAGCAAAACGCCTGGGCCAAGAACAACCTCCAGGTGGTGCAAGTGAATTGGACCATGGGGCAGCCGGCGCGTTCGAATTCGCGCACCAATCCGTATGCGTCCGCGGCGCCGCCCGGCGATGCTCCGAAAGACGCTCCTCCGAAGGACGCGCCTGGCAACAACGCGAATGGGAACGATGCGGGCGGGAAAGACGCGCCTCCAAAAGATGCCGGGGCGGCCGACGCCGCGCCGCCTCCAGATCAGGACCCGCGCCCGCGCGCATCTTACTGCTACTCGGACGACACGAAGCCGACCGTCTACTTCAGCGACCCGTTCGACACCGCCGACCTGCCATCGAGCAAGGCGTGGTCCAGCGCGTTTTCGAAATTCCTGACGCAGAAGTACATGTACAAGGGCGCCGTCACTTGCAAAGATCAGCCCACCATTTCGAAAGTGATGAGCGCGGTGCTCGACCAGAAGGACACGCTGCAGGGGAAACAGACCGTGGACACCGATTGGACCTATCAGCCGCCCGCGCCCGGCGAAGCTCCTCCGCCGGAGGATGCCGCGGCCACGAAGCCGAAGTCGGCCAAGTCCGCGACACCCAAGCCCGCGACACCGAAGCCGCAGTGATGCTCGTGATCTTAACGTAGCGCCGCGGTCTTTAGCGCGGCACGTATCACAGAAAAGAGTGCCGTGCTGAAGCACGGCGCTACGTTAAAACCTGATAGCGCGAGATGCGTATTAGAGGTGAGGGTGTTCGGTGGAATCGAGCGAAAGGCGCCCGCCTGAAAATTGAGGCGGCCGCTACGAAACCAGCGCCGGGTGACACGCTTTTGTAGGGGCGGGTTTCAAACCCGCCCCTACGGCGATGCTGAAAAACGCCATCTATCGCGGCGCCTTCTTTTCGTTGTGCTTGTCTTCGTGGATGTTCTTGCTGGCGTTGTTCTGCCGCTTGTTGATGTTTGATTTCTCCTGCGGAGTCAGCCGGCCGCCATTGGCCGCGCGATCTTCGGCGGCCTGATGATGGATGCTCTGCTGCTGATGTTCGAGGTGCGATGTTTCTGACGGCGAAAGCTGTCCGCTAGCGACGCCGTTGGCGATGCGCTGCTGCTGGTTGTCGCGGCGATCGCCCACTTCATTGTTGCCGTCGTGCTGGGTCGCGCCGTTGTGTTTGTCGTTGTAAATCGCGCGGCTGTCGGCGTTTTGCTGGCGATTTACTTGTTGGCGTTCTTGTGGAGTCAGATGGCCGCCGTTGGCCTCGCGGTCGTTGTGGACTTCATTGTTCAGGCGCGACTCGCGGTTTTCGAGGTTGCGGGTTTCGCCGGAGGTCAACTGCCCGGAATGCACGCCCTGCGCGATGCGTCCCTGTTGATCGAAGCGGCGTCCGTTCACGCGATTCATGGCCGTGGTGCCGGGCTGGCCGTGGTTATTCGAGGCCCACTGGTTGCGATCGCCGCGAGCCGCTTCCTCGTGGGAGCTTTGGTTCGCCGTCGCCTGCCAGTGGTTCTCGTGGCTGAATCCTTCTTCCGCGGCGCTGGCGTGATAGTTCACTCCGCCTTCGCCGTTGAAGCTGCCGTGTCCTTCGACGACGCCCCGGTTGATCACCGTGCGGTCTTCGAAGGTGTTGTGCACAAAGGTGCGGTTAACATTTACGACTGCGGTGTTATACGCGAACACTCCGCCTCTCCATTCGCCGCCCACGAAACCGACGCCCCCGAATCCGAAGCCGTAGTTAATTCCGCCGTAGAAGCCCACGTGCGGGCCCCAATATCCGGCGTGCCAGCCGTAGAGACCGCCCGCAAATCCCCAGTAGCCGGGCGTCCACAGCAGACCGACGCGCGGAGGAGCAACCCAGACGCCAGGTACCCAGTAGTAGCCGACCGGTCCGTAGTGCCAGTAGCCCGGAGTCCAAAGAAAGCCATCTTGCGGGCAGGGCGGCTGCTCGTACACCGGCAAAGCCGGCGGTGGCGTGCCCACCGTAATCCCGACCGCGATTTGTGCGTGTGATGGAGCCGGCGCCAGGCAGAGCGCCAGTAAAGCGGTTAGCAGGAATGAAAGATTGCGGGGGCGGAATATTCGCATGAAGATTCGTGCTGTCGTTTCCATGAAATTGACCTCGCTTTCGTATGATTTGAATGCGTTTATGTATGAAAGTATTGCCAAGCCAACTCCCCGAACTCTCGCCGAGCCGACTTCTAGCTGAATCTTACATGTGGGCTGGAGCCGCGCCGAAACAATCCGAGCAGCCGCATCCCATTTTATAAACACGGCTCCGGGGAAAATCTCTCGGGTAAATTGCTTATTTCGTGTTTCCGGTACCCTGCTAAGCCCAAGAGAATGTTGAGCATTCCCTTGTGACCGCGGAAACGGTACGCCAGCGGACATATATCCATTGCTTGCGTCTCTCCCAGACTGTAGATTTTCTGGCACGGACGGCATGGCCATTGGCCCGCAGGGGCGCGCCTACGCCGCCGATTCGGCGAGCAAGGGAGAAACAGAGCGATATGAGCCATTACGGTGGGAAAGAATTCGGCGCGGCGTTTCGTACGGTGCGCAAGAACACGATTCAGATCGCGGAAGACATTCCGGAAGACAAATACACCTTCAAGCCGGCGCCCGAGGCGCGCACTGTGGCGCAGACACTGACGCACATGGCGATCTCCACGGAGTTTGCGCACAGCATTCACGGGAAGGGCGTCACCGACGTCACGAAAGTCGATTTCGCCGCCTTGGGCGGAAAGATGGCGGCCGAGGAAGCCAAGCCGCGGAGCAAAGCGGAAATCGTCACGCTGCTGAAATCTGAGGGCGAGCGATTCGCATCTTTCCTCGACGGCCTGTCCGACGCGTTTCTCTTTGAGGAGGTCGCTCTGCCGCCCGGCGCGCAGCCGGCCAGCAAGACTCGCTTCGAAATGCTGCTCGGCGCGAAGGAACACGAGATGCATCATCGCGCGCAGCTGATGACCATCGAGCGGATGATCGGCGTCGTGCCGCATCTCACGCGCCAGCGCCAGGAACAACAGGCCGCCCGCGCGGCCGCCGCGAAGAAACAGTAGGACGAGAGCACAAGTGCCGCCGTAGGGGCGGGTTTCAAACCCGCCCTTACAGAAGCGTGTCACCTGGCGCTGGTTTTGTAGCGGCCGCCTTTATGGCGGGCCCTTTCGCTCAATTGGACCGAAAAATCCTCACCTCTAAAGAGGTGAGCTACATAAATCTTCGATGCCAAGGCTGGACGTCAGAAATGTAGGTCAGGTCTTCAGACCCGAGGCCGTTCCGTTATTTCGCTTTGGCCGCGGTGGCTTGCAGGGCCTCGCCGATCAGCAGCGCCGATTTCCATTCGCTCATGAATACCGCGTTGAGCTTGCCGTAAAAGTCGATGGACGGCTGATTCCAATCGAGCATTTCGCAGCGCACGCAGAAATAATCCTCGCGAATGGCCGTCTGGCAAACGTGCGCGAGAAGCGCCGCGCCCACTCCGTGCTTGCGGAAGGGTTCGCGCACGTATAAGTCATCGAGGAAAAGCGCGGGGCGTCCCTGAAAGCTCGAATAGAAAGGGAAGAACAGCGCGTAGCCGGCGATCTTCCCGTCGTACTCGGCGAGAAGCACGCGAAATCTCGGCGTCTCGCCGAAGCCGTCGCGAATCACATCCTCTTCGAGTACGCTGACTTCATTGCCAAGGCGGTCGTACTCCGCCATCTGGCGAATCAACGCCGTGACCACCGGCGCGTCTTGAATTGTTGCAGGGCGAATCGTGAGCATCGCTTAGCCTCGCTCGTACATTTGCATTTCAGGTCGCCAGTCTACCACGCAGCCGTTTCAATCGCGTCTCGTCGCTTGGCCAGGCATCGATTGGAACAGTGCTTCCCGTTGCCAAAACGCCCTCGGACGTGGAGAATTCTTGCGGCGTTCGTTCGCTTGGCTCACCCGCCCCGGCCTGACCGAACCCCGCGAGGTGCTTAGCCATGTTCGATCTGGTGCACTCAATTCAAATTGCCGCTCCACCAGCAAAGGTATTTCCCTTGATCTCAACCGCACAGGGACTCGCTCAGTGGTGGGCAGCCGACGTGACGGAAGTTGAGGGCGGCGTCGAGCTGGGATTCTTTAATCGCGACACGGTTTATCGGCTGAAGTGCAATGCCAGCGAGTCGCCGCTGCTTGCCGAGTGGTTGTGCGAAACCGGAAAAGAATGGGCGTGCACGCGTCTGCTGTTTCGTCTGCAGCCAGTGGCTGGCGGGGCGCTGGTGCGCTTCGCGCATACCGGATGGCGCGCCGACACGGACTACTACGTCTCGTGCCACACCGTTTGGGGCGCGCTGCTATTTCGGCTGAAGGGCGCGGCGGAAGGGAAGTCGCCCGGCCCGCTATTCACCAAAGATGCGATGGCCTAGTCGCGCCAGCAGTTAACGCCGCCGTAAGGGCGGGTTTGAAACCCGCCCCTACAGAAGCGTGGCACCGGCGATGGTTTTGCAGCGGCCGCCTTCGTGGCGGGCGCCTTTCGCTCAATTGAACCGAACGTCCTCACCTCTAAAGAGGTGAGCTACATAAAGCGAGATCCCTCTGTTCGTTGGTTGCCAAGCACGATCACCGGGCACGGCATCCATCGGCTCCGCTCGGGACAAGCTTCGTGCCCCTACAAAAGATCGAGCAAAGCAAAGGCTACCTCGCGGGTTTTTCCACTTCGATGATGCGCAGGGCGGGCCAAACGTATGCGGGAATCCATCCGCCGCGGCGCGCAGCGGCTCCCGCAGCCTGAAAAACCTTGGTGTACTCTCCGGTGCGAATGAAATCGCAGATGATCGCTTTGCCGCCGGGCTTCAGCACGCGCACGATTTCGCGGCAGGCGCGCTCGCGGGCCGCTCGCCCGGGAATATTGTGGATGCACAGATTCGACACGATCACGTCGAAGGTCGCGTCCGGAAATTTCATGGCTGTGGCGTCGCCGCTTTCGACCTCCACGCGATCGCGCACGCCTTCGATCTCGGCGTTGCGCAGCGTGGCTTCGGGCGTGTTGCCGGAAAGATCCTTGCCGCTCCAAATGTCGATGCCCACGGATTTACCACTGGTCAGCCTTTTTGCCGCGCCGATGAGCAGGAGCCCGCGTCCCGTGCCCACGTCGAGGACGGTTTCGCGGCCCGTCCAGGCGACCATGCCCAGGATTTTGTCGCGAAGCCTCATTTTTCCGTAGATCGAGTAAACGACCATCGCCGCGGCTCCGAGGCACATGCCGGTTCCCCAGAAATAGCCCGCGCCGCCGAATACGAAAGTTACCGGGCCGATGGTCACTCTCGGAACGAAGCGCGACGTCAGGATGACCCCGATGCCGATGATCAGAAGCGTCCAGACGGCGCCGGGAGCGTCGATGCCGTAGTCGGGTTTGGATCTGCCGGTTGTCGTGGTCATGGGGGTTACATTCGTGCGCACAATTCTAGTGTTTTCGCGGGACTCGCGCCACGTCGCGCGCATCTTTCCGTTAGGGGCGGGTTTGAAACCCGCCCCTACAGAAGCGTGCCACCCGCAGGCAACTCGCGGGCTGCTGGACGAATCTTCTAGCTTATGCACCCGCCAACTTCTCGAGACCGCCTGAGCGCCGCTGGATCGGCGCTCGGCGGTGTTGGCCCGGCTATCCGGCCGCCCGTTATCCTGTCAATTGCGGCTCTGTTGCTGGCGGCGACCGTAGGCATGGGTCCGTGGCTCTTTGCTGCGCCGGCACGCGCGGCGGCAGCGCAATCCAGCGGCACGCAGGCTCAGCAGACCCCTTCGGCGCAGAGCGCGCCGAAAGGGCAGCAGCCGCCACTCGCTTCCGGAAAGATCGAGTCGAAGGTGAAGGTCGTCACCGTGTACGCCACGGTGCGCGACAAGAAATCTAAAATCGTCTCGGATCTCACCAAGGACGACTTCGCCCTCGCACAAGACGGCGCGGCGCAGACCGTCACCTACTTTGCCCGCGACACCGATGTCCCGCTCACAATCGGGCCGCTGGTCGATACGAGCTATAGCACGCGCCACGTCCTAGGGGCGGAGCGCGACGCCAGCTACTCTTTCCTCAACGACTTGCTGCGCCCCGACAAGGACAAAGCCTTTCTGATCCACTTCGATCGCGAGGTCGAGTTGCTGCAAGATCTGACCTCATCGCGCGACAAATTGAAGGCGGCCATCGCCATGCTGGATACGCCCGGCCGGGATGATGAAGACCAGGGCGGCGGCCAACCCCATTTCCACGCCGGCACGCTGCTCTACGATGCAATCTTTTTGGCCTCCGACGAAATATTGAAAAAGCAGCAGGGGCGCAAGGCGCTCATTGTTTTGTCCGACGGCGTCGATCGCGGCAGCAAGAAGGATTTGGAGGACGCGGTAGAGTCTGCGCAGCGCGCGGACACCGCGGTCTATTCGATATTGTTTGGCAGCGAAGAGGAACACGAGCACGGTGGCGGCTTCGGCCACGGCGGCGGTGGGCCAGGAGGACATGGTCCCTATGGATATCCCGGTGGCGGATATCCGGGCGGCGGTGGCGGAGGCGGAGGATATCCTGGCGGTGGAGGGCAGCGCCGCAATCCGCAGCACGAGCAGGGCGACAATGGCAAGAAAGTGCTGCAGCGGATTTCGTCCGAGACCGGCGGAACTTTCTTCGAGGTATCGAAGAAGCTGACCATCGACCAGATCTACGCGCAGATTGCAGAAGAGCTTCGCAACCAGTACAGCCTCGGCTACACGCCGTCGCCTTCGGACTCGAGCAGCAGCTACCACAAGATCCAAGTCACGCTAAAGAATAAGGACCTCACCGTAGTCGCCCGCGAAGGGTATTACTCCGCGCAGTAAAGCATCGCCGCGCTTTTTTGTTTTCGTAGGGGCACGGCATGCCGTGCCCGGCGCTGATGCTTGGCAATCAATCTCTTTTGCATTTGAAACCTAGCCAGCATACGTTTGCCGCGGTGGCTCACGGATATTGACCTCTAGCGCGAATGTGACGTTGCCTTGCGGGCACGGCATGCCGTGCCCCTACAAAGAAAACCCTCCACCAAACGGCACCGCTTAGCCATCGCTCTCGCATTCGCACACTTCGACCCCGCCCCCATCCATGATCCAGGTCACACGAGAAACGCATGAGGCGCCCGCCTCGGTACAGGAACGCATCGCGCGCACGGGCGGCGCGAATCGCTACGGCGGGCCGAACTTCCGCGTGGTCTGGGGAGGCTCCCGGCTGAGCTGGATCGGCGGACGCTGGACCGATCGCGACGCGCACGGCGCGCTCTTGCGCGAACGAGTCGAGATGCGCCTCGCGCCCAAGTACGCGCCGGAAAATCGCTGGCACATCGAGCGCTGGACGCCTCCGGAATCCTACGGCTCACCCGAGCTGTGGTACGCGACCACCGTGGAAATCGAAAACGGCGTGCGGCTGCCGGCGCTGGGACCTTATCCGTCGCGCGGGGAATACGAGCACTGCTTCAGCGGAGAATTTATTCCACTGAGCCCGGCTGCTTGCGATTGGATCGTGCGGGCCATCGAGTGGTCGCGCCGCCAGCCCCGCGGTATGCGACGCGAGGCGCTCGATGCGCGCGAAACGAGACGCGCGCGCGAATTCGATCGTGCTGCTGACGAAATTCTGAACGATACGTGTTGCGGATAACTTTGCCTACTGTGGAGGACCTTCGGGTCCGCCCTGGCCGCGCCGCCACGTCCGTCTGGACCTCCCGGCCCGCCTGGTCCGCCAGGCTGGCCGGGGGCAAGACCTGCGGGATCATTTTTTCGAGCAACTTGAAAGGAATTCCACTCCATGGACATAGTTACAACTGAATCGGCTGCGCCTCCCATCGTTCCGCCCCCCGTTGCACCCGCTGCTACGCCGCCCAGCGCGCCCGCACTGCCGGGCCCTCTTAGCGCGGGGCACCGCCGCGACATCGTCATCGAGACGCGCGCCAAGCACGACACTGCCGCTACCGTCGCGGTTGCTTCCATCTCCGAGCAGGATTGGTACATCTCGCGCACGCACGGCGTGTATCACATACCTGCGTGTGCAAAAACGGGGCTCCCAGGTCGCCGGCAAGGCGAGCCTGGGGGATCAGACCAGCCGTACGCGTTGCTGCTGCTTACTTCACGCGGCGACGTGATAGATCTCGGTGACAATCGCCGCTTTCCATTTACCATCTCCGCGCGCGAGATTGCGGAAGATCTCCTGCAGGATCTCCACGACCATGGCGTCTTCGTCTGCGAAGGGGCGCGGCCCACAGCCGACGAACTGGCCGCCGCCACCGCGCGTCGCGACGCCTACTACCACCGGTTGATCGCCGAGGGCGACACGATGTGGGCGCGCGGGCACTCTTTTCGTGAGATTTCGGATCTCCATCGCCGCGCGGCGCTGGCGTTGGGCGTCGAACGCGAGTGGGCCTACGTGCCGATGCGCATGAGCGAATGTCCCGCGTGCGGAGAAAAGGTGAAGACCGGCGTGGCCGTGTGCAAGCATTGCGGCGCCATCCTCGATGAGGAAAAGGCCGCCAAGCATGGGCTGGGTCCTGGTGCGAAATTATCGGGAAGCAAGACGGACGCGCGGCGAAACGGGTGAATGTAGATCGGTTCTCGGGACGTGACGGTGCTCGGTGGAACTGAGCGAAAGGCGCCCGCCTAAAAAGCGAGGCGGCCGCTACGACACCAGTGCCGGGTGAAACGCTTCTGTCGGGGCGCGAGGAGTTGTTCGTGGAGTGCGGCGGCTTGCCGCCGCTGTTTTAGGCCGAGGCGTAGTCGAACGAAAGGCGCCCGCCATAAAGGCGGCCGCTACAAAACCTGCGTCGGGTCACACGCTTCTGTAGGGGCGGGTTTGAAACCCGCCCCTGCGACTCCACAAAAGGCGCGCAGTAGGTACGGGTGTCCACTTGCCGGAACCTCGCGGCGGCGCTAAGAATGTCAGGCAATGTCATGCTTGGCCAGATTTGACGATTGAAATTCGCGGAAGGAATGGAAACATGCCGACCATCGCAAACGTGTTCGTTGCAACTGACCCGGGTAATCCCGAACCAGGCGCCCGTCACTGCTGGGCCACGCTGAGAGCGATCGTCGACTCGTCGAGAGCGAGCGAGGGACAAGCTCGCTCAAATCTGGGATCAGGAGCTCGCGTGCGGACGTGGCTCGGCGCGTCGCTCCTGGCGCTCGCGCTCCTCGCGATGGCGGCCCCGGCCGCGCACGCCCAGGGGTCGCGAAAGGACGACATGGTATTCGGCCCCGCCGGGCATCCCGTAGTGGGGGCCTCCATTCGCGTCTGTCAACCGACCGCGACCGGCACGCCATGCTCGCCGCTCGCGGCCGTTTACACCGACGCCACGCTGACTACGCCCGCGCCGAATCCGTTTCCGACTGACGGCATCGGGAACTACCACTTCTATGCGCCCGCCGACCGCTACACGATTCAGATTTCGGGCCCCGGCTTGGTCGGCACCACGACCTATCCGGACGTTATTCTCCCGCGGATGTTTCCTCAAGCGGATCAGGCAGCGACATTTCAGCTTTCGCGCTGACGCTCGGCGGAAATTCGACCGTGGCCGGGAACGCCACCATTAGCGGCACGTTGACCACCGGAACATACAATCCATCGACGCTGGCCGTCTCCGGCAGCGGCTGCTTCGGAGGCCCCAGGCCCTGGATCGACGTTACCTGCCCGCCATACAACGCCAAAGGGGACGGAGCAACGAACGATACCGCTGCGATTCAGGCGGCCATCACGGCAGCGTGCGCAATTCACCCCGGCTTCGCCTCGCCAACGGTATTTTTCCCATTCACCTCATCGGACTACGTGATCACCCAGCCGCAGTCCGGTTGCGGCTGTGGGAGTGGCGCGAGGACAAAATCAATCTGATCGGCGCGACGCAATCGATCGCCGTGTGGCTGCGCTACGAAAAAGTCTTGCCGCTGACGCTGGGCACGGACCCGGTGCAGATTCGCTCGGCTACCGATCCGTTGGCGTTTGCGTCAGCGGCGCTGGCAGCCCGCTCGCGCGGGGCCCGGGCGCTGGCGCAGGATCTGCTGGGCACGGCGCAAATGGCAATGGAGAAATTGATCGAGCGTTACGTCCGTCCCGAGCAGTACAAGGGCCGGCGCAGGATGCCCTACAGCTACCATCGCCATGTTATCTATCTCTAGAAACCGTTCTGCCGGCGACTAACCCCGCCAAGGATGCCGCCTCCACCGCCTCCGCCATTGCCAGTGCTCTGTATCACATCAATGATGAACCCTTGGCCGACGACGCCCACAATGGTGCGTGAGGTACCCAGGGAATTTCCGTTGGCGTCGAGAGCGATGCCCGAAATGTTCAGGTCCGTCATGCCCAACGGTGTCGCCGAGCTCACAGCGGACCCGTGGTGGCAGCCCGTCAAGAGCGCTGCGACTAGCGCCGCGGCCGCGAAAATTGTTTGTTGCGGACGGCGGCGCGAACTCACCGCGAATAGGCCCAGCGCCAATGCAGCAAGAAGGGCAAGCGGAATCCCGGAAGGGAAGCGCCACAAGCCTTGGTGGTTTCCGGGGGACCGTGGGTGCGGAACAAGCATCGCGGTCGCAGGCGCCGGCCCGTACGACGAGCATCCGGTCGGTGGGAGCGGCGCCACGCTGACGGCCGTCGATGTCACGAATGTGGCTGTGAAGTTCGCGGGCGTTCCTGGAGTGATGGCAGCCGGGCATGGAGTGACCACGCAGCTGGTGTTGATCGGCATCAGCACGGTGGCCGGGCATCCGAACGTTACTTGTTCTCCGTCCAAACCGAACACGGCGTCCGGTATTACCTGGCCCACGACTCCAACCGTGCCGCCCTGCGCGACGCTCACTTCGGGGGGCTGGGTAGGCGCGAGAGCCATCAGATAGTTGTCGCCGGTGCCGGCCAGATTCGCGGTGGCCACGTCGCCGTCCGTGTCGATGATCACGAATGGCTCCTGCAGCAGGCCGGTGGTCGCCGGAGAAAACTGGATATTGACGGTGCAGGACGAATTGGCGGGAAGCGTAGCCAGGCACGTCGTGTTGGCCAATTTAAAGTCGCCGCCGGTGGTGGCCGCGGGGATCGTAACGCCGGTGAGCTGCACACCGGAGGTATTGGTCAGGGTGAAGGCCGTGGGAGACTCCGCGCCGCCCTCCGGCGTATTGCAGAATACGAACGTATTGCCAGGCGAGCACGCCGGACCGCGCGCGCCCGGCGCTCCCGGTGTGATGGCCAGGCCGCTGGTGGCGCTTCCCGCAAGATAAATAACCGTTGAATCGCCGCCCGCGTCGGTGGCCGTCAGCGTCGCGGCGCGCGTTCCGGTGGTCGAAGGCGTGAATTGAACGCTAACGTCGCAGCTCGTGCCGCAGCCGCCGGGCACGATGGCGAAATCCGAGAGGGCAAACTCCGACGCCAGGCCCGGAACTGCGGCTATCGAAAACGACAAGCCGGTCACCGTGGCTCCGGTGGTCAGCAGGAAACTTTGCGGGCCGCTCGTGGCATGCACGGCCTGTGGGCAAAAAGTGAACGCGTTATCTTGAGGGCATGCGGGCGCCGGCGGAGGAGTGAAACCGATCGCCGAGGATGACCCGCCGGTGGCGTTGTTCAGGGCTGCGCCGGAAAGATTGACGATGGCGGTGTCTTTCGTTGAGTCGGTCACCGTGAGGGCCGCGGCGCGAGGGCCTCTGGTTCCCGAGCTGGGCGTCAACGAAACGCTGATGGTGCAGCTCGCCCCCGCCGCGAGTGACGCGCCGCAGGTCGTGCCTTCCACGGTGAAATCGCCGGCCGCGAACAGGCTGGAGGAGGGCCCGGCGACAGCCGCGAGCTTGATGGCAATACCGCTCACCGTGCTCGAAGCCGTCAGCGTGAATTGCGCCGGCACGGTGGTGCCGCCCGTCAGCTGGCCGCAGAAAACGAACGTCGGACCCAACGGGCATCCGGATGCGGGCGTCGCCGCGCGAAGAGTGAGAGCGCCGGTGCTGCCGGCCATTACCGGATCTTGAATTCGTCCAACCGCAAACGCCGCAAAGATTGCCGCACCAAGCAGACAAATCACCAGCAGTCGCCGCACCGGTCTCTCCTTGTGTTTCGACGCTTGGATTCGCAGCAGGGCGTTTAGGTTGCGCGTCGCAAGCCCGCCATCATAGCAGCCAGGGATGCTTGGCGAAAGCGCCGTCGGATTTTGCCGCCGTGAGGGCGGGTTTGAAACCCGCCCCTACAGAAGCGTGTGACTCAACGCCGGTTTTGTAGCGGCCGCCTTTATGGCGGGCGCCTTTTCCTTCGGTGACGGCACCCACGGCTCAGCCATCCGGCGAGTTCTTCTTCCAATCAATCACAAACGACCCTGAGTGCGGGAAACCCTGACACATCAAGAGCAAAGGCAAAACGCCCGCCTGAAGGCGGCCGCTACAAAGGCGATGACAAGGCAACAACGGGCGGGACGAAACGCCGGCTCCTCGAATTGATTGCCAAGCATGATCGCCGGGCACGGCGTGCCGTGCCCCTACAGAAGCGCGCAACTCCGATTCGCGATCCGCGCTGCGCGTCACTAATCACGAATCACCACTCACTATCACCGCTTACCACTCACCGCTTTTCCAGGAGGCAACATGGCACTCGCATTCACTCTCGTCGACACGTGGGATGACGGCCAGCGCATCCACGTGGCCGGCACCGTAGCCATGTCCATCGAAACTTTTTCGCCGCTACCGCTGAACACCTTTAGCACCTGGGTCACGCTGCTCGATCCCTCCGATGTGCCGATCGGGATGTCGCCGGCGCTTGCCGACGTCGATTTCTTTCCCGGCGGAGTGCGCACGCGCCCCGGCTTGGTCTCGCAATACTCGCCGTTGCCCGGCGGGCCGCCGTCGGTGAACGGCCTCAAGACCTACGTGACCGCGAATCTGTTGCGGTATCTCATCGTGTTCGACGCCCTGGGCAATCTGTACATCGAGAATTCGCCGGGCTCGCTTTCGGTGCTGGTGGCCGGCGCTGCGAAGGCCGGACTCTATCTTGCTTCGACCACATATTTCGGCCGCGAATACATGGCTTTCAGCGACGGCATGGTCGGCCAGGATCTCCCGCGCCAGTATGACGGCTTGAACTACGATCGCGTCAGCCAGGTGGGGCCGGGCGAAGGCCCATCCGCCGCCGACACCGGGAGCGGCAACATTTCGCCGGGAGTGCACCAGGTGTCGGTCGTGTTCGTCACGCGGCAGGGATATTTGGACCGCGCCCTCGCCGCCAATTTCCTGGACGGCAGCGGGTGGCGCGAAGGTGAACGTCACCAACATTCCCACCGGTCCCGCGAACGTAGTCGCGCGCTTGCTGGCATTCACAGCATCGGGCGGCGCGAGCTTCTACAACGTGCCGGCGACGATGACCATCAACGACAACACCACTACTTCGCTCACCGTCGATTTCACCGACGCGATTCTGCTTTCCGGCACCAGCATGGGACGACTCGGTGCTAAAATCCGAATGATGGCAAGAGGCGACGACATGATGACCATGCTCGACGCCAAGCTCAAGCAAGCCCTCAAGCCCGCCAGCCTAGCCAAGTCGATCCTGGAGCGCCTGCTGGGCCTGGCCGGGCCAATAGCCGAGGTAGGCTTAGCCGTCAGGAGCACTAAGTAGCGAATAGCAAGCAGAGGATGGGATAAACGAGATGGAAAATGCAAAGCACTCCCGGGAAAGTTGTTGACACACCCACCCGGTAGGAATATCTTCGAGTAGAGCATGCTCCGCTAATGAATATTATGTTGTATTAAACGCTGATTGTGCCGGGAGTCGCGGTTTCGGAGGTGCGGGTGGCTCGGTGGGCGGTGCTGGCGGCGGTGGTGTTTGTTGCGGTTGCTGTGGATGTTTGGGTGCTGCATCGGCGGCCGGGGCGGATCGGGCTGAATGCGGCGGTGGCGGAAATCGCTGGATGGGTGGCTCTGGCGCTGGGTTTTGGTTTGTGGGTGTACTTGACCACCGGGCGGCAAGCGGGGCTTGAGTTCCTCGCCGGCTACGTGATCGAGAAGTCCCTCAGCTTGGACAATATCCTTCTGTTCCTGATCGTCTTTCAAACATTTGGGGTAGCGGCGGAATACCAGCATCGGGTTCTGTATTTTGGAATCGTCGGCGCGCTGGTGATGCGGGCGGCGTTTGTGTTCGCGGGGATCGCGCTGCTGCAGAGATTTGCCTTCGTCGGTATTTTCTTCGGTGCGATTCTACTGATTGCGGGTGTGCGGATGTTGTGGCCAGGAGCGGAATCTCCCGGAGCGGAAGAACGCTGGGCGGTGCGGGCGGTGCGTCGAGTGTTTCCGGTGACGGATAATGCCGCCGGCGGGCTGCGTTTCTGGATGAAAAGAGACGGGAAGTGGAACGCCACGCCGCTTTTTCTGGCGCTAATCGTTGTGGAAGTGATGGATGTGGTTCTGGCAATCGACTCCGTTCCCGCCGTGCTGGCCGTTACGCGAGATCCTTTCATTGCGTACTCCTCTAATGTGTTTGCGGTTCTCGGCCTGCGGGCGATGTACTTCGCCCTGGCGGCGCTGTTGCCACGGTTTCGTTTTTTGCACGCTGGCCTCGCGGCGATTTTGATTTTTATCGGCGGCAAGATGGTTGCTGGCGAGCATCTTGTGCTTTCCACTGGGATGTCACTGGGGATACTGGCGGTAATCCTCGCCGTCATGATGGCTGCTTCCCTGCTGTGGCCGAGGCGGGTCGCGCGAAGCTCTTAACGACTCTCAACAGCGGCGTTCGAGGCCTTTGGTCATGCACGGCGTCCCACCCGCCTCAAATGTGAGTGACAAAAGCGAAGACCCACCCGTCGCGAAAAGCGCGCCAGATGGGGCACCCGAAAAGGCCGATGCTGAAGTCAGTTTCAGTGCCGCAGAGGCCGATAGGCTAGGAAAAAGCGCCAATACGGAGATTGGCGCTCCCTGGAAGGCCCCCTAGGATTCTCGGATCGCGCGGAGGCTTTCGCTCGCAGCGACGATGGTGCGATCGATATCGTCCGTGGTGTGGGCGGCGGAAACGAACAGCGCCTCGTATTGCGATGGTGGAAGAAGAATGCCGCGGCTCAGCATTTCGCGAAAGAAGGCTGCGAAGCGCTTGGTGTCCGAGAGTTTCGCGCTTGCGTAATCGTGAACGCCGTCCCGTGCAAAGAAAACCGTCAGTAGTGATCCGACGGAATTGACTTGTCCGGGCGCACCGAACTCGCGCAGCGCGTCACGCAAACCCGTCGCGAGGCGCGCGGCCTTCTCATCGAGTGTTTGGTAGAAATCGGGAGCGTTCATTTCGCCGAGCGTAGCAATCCCGGCACGCATTGCCAGCGGGTTTCCGGAAAGAGTCCCGGCCTGATAGACGGGACCGAGCGGCGAGACTTTTTCCATGATGTCGCGCCGCCCGCCGTAGGCGGCAACGGGCAATCCCCCGCCGATAATTTTCCCCAATATGGTGAGGTCCGGCTGAACGTGGAAGTAATTCTGCGCGCCCCCATAGGCGATGCGGAAGCCGGTGATTACTTCGTCGAAGATCAAGAGCGCGCCGTCGCGTTGCGTAATCTTGCGCAAGGACTCAAGAAATTCCCGCGCGGGAGGCACGACACCCATATTTGCGGCGACCGGCTCGACAATCACGGCGGCGATCTTTCCGGGGTGCTGGGCGAAGATGCGCTCGACAGCGGAGGCGTCGTTATAAGGCGCGTTGAGCGTGAGCGCGGCGAACGATTCGGGAACGCCGGCGCTCGATGAAATTCCAAACGTGGCGAGACCCGAACCGGCTTCAGCGAGAAAACTATCCGCGTGGCCGTGGTAGCCTCCCTCGAACTTCAGGATCAGATCGCGTCCCGTGAATCCGCGCGCCAGGCGCACGGCGGACATGGCCGCTTCGGTGCCGGAACTGACAAAGCGGATGCGCTCGATGGTGGGAATAGCGGCGGCAATTTTCTCGCCCAGTTCGATCTCAAGCGGAGATGTGACGCCGTAGCTGGTTCCGCGAGCAACTTGGTCGGCGATGGCAGCTACGATTTCCGCGCGGGCGTGTCCGAGGATCAGGGCGCCCCAGGAACAGACGTAGTCGAGATATTCGCGGCCATCGGCGTCAATGAGGCGTGATCCGCTTGCGCGGTCGATGATGAGTGGAGCACCCCCCACGGCTTGAAAGGCACGCACAGGGCTATCGACGCCGCCGACGAGAATGTTTTGGGCGCGGTCGAAGAGTTTGGAAGAGCGGGAAGCCACGGTGGGATCATAATCAAAATCCTTGCCAGGCGTAAGAAGACGTTTTCTTCGGGCACGAAGAAGATATGCTTTTGTTACCGCAGAGACAGTTCACGAATTCGGCAGACCGGTCAAGAACCGACCCCCTGCAGAAGTCCAAGGATGCGGCACCCACCGAAGAACCCCGAATACATCCCAGGATTCGAGAGGCGGCGGGAACTTGACCCGAAATTGAGGGCCACGTATCGTTCTGTAACGGAGTTTCGACCGAAATACGGAGTTCGGCGGGACCTTGCAGACTCGACGTGGATTGCGGGCGGAGGCTGATCGATGAAATGCCTGAACTGTAGCAGCGAGATGACGTACAACGAAGTGGTTACGAAGAAAGATCGCGTCTCGTACGACATGTGCGACAAGTGCGGCAGCCTTTGGCTTGATGCCGGCGAACTGGACAAGATGGCCTTTCGCGTGGAAGGAAGCATTGAGTATTGCGAAGAGGAGAAAGACAAGGAGCCTGAGGCCCAGCCGAAGAAATGTCCGCGCTGTGACGACTTCCTGTTGGAAAAGGTGCGGTTTCTGGAATCCGAGGATATTTTTCTACACTACTGCAGGAACTGCGGCGGCTTCTGGCTGGACGGTGGCGAACTCAACCTGATCGACAAGGAACTCGCGAGAATCATGCCCGTGACGGGCAAGGGCTTTTCTGATTTCGTCAACGACGTTCATGTTCCCTACTGGTACAAGCGCGTAAAGAAACACAGCAGTGAGATGGATGTCCAGGTGACAGTTCTGCCTATTACGGGTGCCAGAGAGCTGAAGATCACGACGGACACGTGTCCGGCCTGCGGAAACACCTTGAATCTTTATTCGATTTCTTCGATGGAGTTTGAAGGCTGCCCCAAATGCAAGGGCATCTGGCTGGTCAAAGACGAATTGCGGAAATTGAAAAATAAGACGAACAACGGTTCCCTTCGCTGGCTGAATGATGAGATCACGGATCTGGAAAAAACCAGCGCTGTCGCCACCAAACGTCCCTGCGTCAAATGCAAGACCGTCAACATGGTTTCCGTAATCTTCGGGAAATCATCGATTGTGGTCGATTGGTGCCCGCAGTGCCACGGAGTGTGGCTCGATCGAGGAGAGTTCGAGGGCATCACCGAATATCTTAAGGACGAGTTGGGGCACATGCACACCAAGGATATTGAAGGGCATCTTGCCGCCGACGCGAAGCGGATCGTTCATGGAGGACCAGAGAGCAGGTTGGATGAGGCGCTCGATGCCGAGAAGGAGATATCAGCGCTCGTGAGCGCGACGATCTTCGAGCATCCGGCCTTGTTGAAGCTTTTGGGGATGCTTCCTCCTGTTATGTAGACCGGACTTTATTTGCGGCAGATCGAACCTCACATTCACCGCAGAGGCGCGGAGATCGAAAGAGAAGAGGGCCCTCAATTGGAAAGAAGAGTCAGGAAGGAACCGCACCCTTGCAAGAACCGCAAGGATGCGGCACCCGCCGAAGAGAACCGTAAAGCCAGATGCATCCTGCGCTTTGAGAGATAAACTGGGACGCCATCAGCAGCGGATGTGCGCAAGGCGAAGACCCACCTGTCGCCAAAGGCGCGCCAGGCGGGGCACCCGGAAAAGCCAGAACTCGGTTAGCACGAGATGGAAGCGGGAGCGCGTGGATCAGGGAACTATTGGAGTCGCCGGGACTGGGCGCTGCACAGGTAGCTTTGCTCGATTGATATTGGTCGCAAGACCGAGCTGTTTGAGAATCCAGATGCCGTACCAGTTGAAGTCGATTTCATACCAGGTGAGGCCGTGCCGGGCCGAAACGGGATAAGCATGATGATTGTTGTGCCATCCCTCACCGAAAGTCAGCAGCGCTACCCACCAACTGTTGGTCGATAGATCCCGAGTTTCAAAGCGGCGCGAACCCCAGATATGTGTTGCGGAGTTGACCAGCCAAGTTGTGTGGAGCCCCACGACGGTACGCAAGAAAATCCCCCACAAGAGGAAAGGCAAACCACCGACGGCGAAAAGCACGAATCCCAGGATCAGGGTGGGCACGAAATGGTATTCGGTGATCCAGACATGAAATCTATCCTGGGCCAAATCGGGGACGTACCGGTCGAGCGATTCGGGATCTTGACGCAAAGCATTGCCGACGAGGATCCAACCAACATGGGCCCACCATTTACCGTCGTTCGGAGAGTGCGGATCGCCTTCCATGTCCGAGAATTGATGATGAGTGCGGTGCGTGGCCACCCAAAGGAGCGGACCTCCCTGAACGGCGGTGACGGCGCAGATTGTGAGAAAATACTCGACCCACTTCGGAGTCTTATAGCCGCGATGGGTTAACAGCCGGTGATAGCCCATCCCGACGCCGAGGCTGCCTGCCACCCAGTACAAAAAGATTGCGACGAAGAGCGCGTTCCAAGTGAAGAAAAAGAGCGCTGCCACTGCACCGGCATGAAACAGCACCATGAAGGACGTGATCAACCAGTTCGTCTTGCCGCGCTCGCTCTTTGGCGAAGTGTTGAACCGCAAGGCACGCATAAGTGTTTTGTTACGGCTTGGATTGTAACATCGGTGCGGAGAAAGCTTTCTGTATAAAAGTGGACGGAAATCAAAAAGAGCACACTGCATGAGACGCCGGGATGGGGCACCCTCGACCCGGTGGGTTTCACCGCAGAGACGCAGAGGGCGCAGAGCGGATCAGAGATAGGAAAAACGGACCGTTGCCCACACAGCATTTAGAGACATATGACGGTTATAATGCCGGCATGACGGATTCCCGGGCGCAGCACATGCAGTGCATGGAGGTCTGGGGCGGCAGCCAGCTAACCTCCCAGGGGGTCGAACTGGGCGGTCTCGATGTGTGGGTCTACAGCAAGCCGTTCGGCGAGGCGCAACGGGGCGGCGATGTCTATTACGTTTCGAGCTGCGCGACCGGGCGCATCAGCCGGTTGCTGCTCGCCGACGTTTCGGGACATGGCCAGTCGGTAGCGTCTACCGCGGCGGACCTGCGGACGTTGATGCGGCGGTTTGTAAATCGGCTGGACCAGACAGAGTTCGTCCGGCTGCTCAACGAGCAGTTTACTTCCCTTTCGCGCGACGGCAGGTTTGCTACGGCTGTCGTAACTACTTTTTTCGCGCCGACCCGGCGCCTCTCTCTTTGCAATGCAGGACATCCCCGGCCGCTTCTGTTTCGGGCGGCTGATGGCAAATGGAGTTTTCTGAGCCATCAGGAGCACCCTGAAAGGAAGGGGCTGAACAACGTTCCTCTGGGACTTTTCCAAATCGCGGATTACGAACAATTGGATGTGGAACTCGACCCGGGAGACTGCCTGATCAGCTACACCGATGCGCTGACAGAATCCTGCGACGCCGACGGTGAGATGTTAGGTGAGGACGGCTTACTGCGTATCGTCAACCTGCTTGGCGACGTTCCAGCGGAGAAGCTCATCCCGTCGCTCCTTAAGGAGATCGGCGAACGCTTCCCTAACAATCTTGCCGCGGACGATGTGACGATTCTGGTGGTTCGCGCCACGGGCGGATCGATCGATTTCAGTCTTCGCGAGAAGGTTGGCGCGTTCGGACGGTTTCTAAAGACTTTTTTCAGGTCCCTCAATCCACGGGCGGATCGTGCTCCGTTTCCCGACGCGAATCTTGCCAACCTTGGCGGCGCGATTATTCCGGCGCTCGGGCAGCGGTGGCGCGCGCCTCGGCGACCCTAGAGATATTTCACCGCAGAGACGCAGAGAGATTTTAGGATTTTTTGCCAAACATGCGAGCGAATACGGAGGAAGACTCCTCGGATTTTTCGTGGGAGTCCAACTGAGTGAGCTTCTCAAGCGACTTGGCGTGAGTGGGGTTGACGTCCAGAATTTTGGAATAAAGGTCTCGCGCGCGAGTGAAGAGCCCCATTGCCTCGCACACCTCGGCGAACTGAAAGAGAATCTTCACATTCCAAGGGTCGAGCTGGATGGCTGTCTCGAAATGTTCGATGGCCTCGTTGCGGTACTGCGCGGTGGTCGCGAGGCTGCGGGCCAACATAGCGTGATACTTGGCTTCGTTTGGCGCAATGTCGACGCATTTGCGCAGCCACACAATCGAGCCAGGGAAGTTCCGCGCTCCCAGACATTCATTGGCCCTCGTCAGGCAGTCGTGCAGAGTTTCCGCTGAGTCGGTCGCACCACGATGCAGACGGAAAGCTTCGGACGCGGCGAGCCGCTTGTCATAAACAGCTCGCTTATCGCCGTCGACGAGGGTCTTGTAGGCTTGCGTGACAGCTTCCATGGCCCTCTGGAACGATGGGAACAATTCCCCGCTGGCCATGTGATGGTCGGGATGAAATTTCTGGGCCATGGAATAGAAGCTCTTCTTGATTTGGCCGGCGTGCGATTCGGTTGTGACTCCGAGCACCTGGTAATAGGTTCCCCGCTGGGCTAGCACGAGCAATTGCTTGAGCTCGTCTTCGATGGACACTTGTTCCTGCTCAGGCGGCCTCGCCGACGCTGCAGCTTTCACCGATTCTCCAGTCTTCGGTGATTGCGGCGGCGCTGAGGCCGGGGCGCTAGCAGCCGGGCGAGATGATCTTTGGCCGGAAGATCCCGCAGGGGCGACCGGCTGCGATTTCAGGTAACGGCTTAACCGCTCTCGATGCTCGGGCCGCATCTGGACGAACTGCAGGCCCATACCAACCCCGGGTGTTGTGTAGCGCACGACGGCACGGGCGCGAACCTCTCCGCTAGCAAGGTCGAAGAGCAATTCGATCGTGGATCCGACCGCGGCCGGGTCTGGAGTGGAGAGGAAAATGCCGCCTAAGCCCATCTCCTGCGCGCGCGAGACGGTGTGCTGCCTGGGAGACTTCCAGCCGACAAACATACCCTTGGGGACTCTAATCCGGGGATATTTGCGGTCGTTACGAGAACTCGGTTCAGCCATGGGCGTACTTTGGAGTCTAGCTGCAATAACCGGCACGCGGAAGCTGGCGGTGCCCTATGCCGCATCCCCCCGGTACGCCCGGGTGTCGAATCGTACCTTTCACTGCTGGAAGGGACGCTGCAAATGCGGCGGGTCGATGCTAAACTTCCCCGAACAGATGCGTAGCTGAACGGTCGTGGTTGGGGCACGCGACCCCGGGGCATGTGGACAAAAAATGCCTTCGGCGAGTTGTTTCTGAAACATATTACGACCCTGGCACGTTTCATACCTCAGGGGTTTTTGCCAGGCAGTTAGTTCGATCCCGTTGAGAGGATAAAATACGATGACAGGAAGTTTAAGGAGGGCCGCGACGGCCCTGTTGACGGCAGCCTGCCTGGCCACCGCGCCTTGCTACGCGCAGGCCCAGAATAAGACTGTACCCAGCACGCCGGCTCAAGCTCCGGCCTCCCCGCAATATGTGCCCCCTGAGCTACCACCATCGGGTCCGGCGCCCGTGCCCGGCCGAGATTTGCGTATGTCGCTAGGCCCGGACTATTCCAAGGGGAAGCCATGGTTCCCAAATGTGATTGGGCCCTATACGCCGATCGGTGTTCCTGAACCGCCGCTGACAAATACCCCGCGCATTTCGCAATTGATCCAGAACGGGCAGTTAATTCTGAGCCTGGAAGACGCGATATCGCTGGCCCTCGAAAACAATCTGGACATTGCCGTGCAGCGCTTCACGCCCTGGCTTGACGAAGCGAACCTCTTGCTGGCGAAGTCCGGCTTCAACGGGCGAATCGGATTCGATCCAATTCTTACGGGTAGCGTGCTGATGGAGCAGGTCACGACGCCGATCAACAACCCGTTCATCGCGGGTATAACCAGCCTCTCAGGTTCTTCCGAGGCGCCCGGGCTGGTAGATCACAACGTAGTAGGCAATTTCACGTACACGCAGAATTTCCATGAAGGCACTCAACTATCGGTGAGCTTCAGCAATACTCGTACTTCGGTAAATTTTGGCGGCGCCGATCTCTTCAATCCGTACGTGCAGTCGCAGTTGACGACGCAGATCACGCAACCGCTTTTGAACGGGTTCGGCTTCGTGGTCAACAACCGGTTCATCATCGAAGCCAAGAACACGGTGAAGGTCGGCCAGTCACAATTTGCCCAAGCTGTTATCCAGGACGTGACGACGGCGGAGAATGACTATTGGGAACTCGTTTACTCGATCGAGAACATCAAGGTGGAAGAGACCACCGTGGCGGCCGATCAGCAGCTCTATGACAACAACAAGAAGCAATTGGAAATCGGCACGCTGGCGCCGCTGGACGTTATCACAGCGGAGTCACAGCTGGCTACCGACCAACAAGCTCTCGTGCAGGCGCAAACGACGCGTCTGCAGGATGAAACGAAGCTGCTGAACGACATTACAAAGGATCCCCTGGGGAGCGGACTGGTGGGCATTCGAATCGTGCCGACAACTGAGATCAGGACGCCAGAAATCGTGGAGAACATTCCTATCCAGGATGCGGTGAACGAAGCGTGGTCGAGGCGCCCTGAACTAGAGCAGGCGGCTCTTAACCTGAAAAACGCGGGAGTTGAAGTGAAGGCGACCAGGAATCTGCTGCTGCCGTCACTGAATCTGTTCGGCGAGTATCAGGCGAACGGCATCGCCGGCGACCAGCACACTACCGTCCCCACAGGGACTTTCGGCACCGGCTCGAGCGTGGTATTCGCAGCGCCCGGCTCGGGTTTGGCGATCGGGGCGGCTACAGGATTCGTAGGAACTCCGACAACTACGGCGGGTCCGGTATTCACGAGTGGGCTCGGAACCGATCTGAGCACCATGATCCACGGCCAATATCCGACGATCGAGGGGGGGATTACGTTTACGCTGCCCATTCGCAACCGGGCCGCGGAAGCACAGAACGGCACGGCGCAAATCAACCAGCGGCTGCAGCAGACACAGTATCGACAACTGCAGAATACGATCTTCGTGGCGGTGCGAAACGCGCAGATCGCGCTGGTACAAGACCGTGCGGCAATCGCCGCGGCCGAAGAAGCTCGAAAGCTGGCCCAGGTGAGCTATGACGACGAAGTAAAGAAACTGCAATTGGGTACGTCCACCGCTTTCACGGTGACGCAGAAGCAGCAGCTTCTAACGGCCGCGGAAGGCGTCGAGCTGCGCGACCGAGCCAACCTGATCGAAGCGGAAGTGAATTTCAACCAGGCCATGGGCCGTACGCTCGACGTGAACCACATCATTGTCGACGGCGCAGGTCCGGTTTCGCGCACGCCCAACATTCCGGGAACGTCGTCGTCTTCGGCTTCGGGACCCGGCAAGTAGGCTCTGCCGCTGGCTCGGACTCGGCATTTCGACTAGTATGGGCTTAGGTCGACGACCGAGCACCGAGGTGCTGATTCCGTGAGCGGCAAGCCCCGCGATAACGAGCGCTCCCCTTCCCCACCCGCCGACGGGCGGACGATTGGGAACCGGGAGCGCACGCCGAAGTTCACCACGGTCTCCGGTTATCCCATCCGGCAGCTGTATACGCAGGCGGACCTAGCCCAGTGGGACGCGGAGCGCGATCTTGGCCTGCCGGGCGAGCTTCCCTACACACGCGGCATCCATCCGGCGATGTACCGCAGCCGACTCTGGACCATGCGGCAGTTCGCCGGGTTTGGGACCGCCGAAGACACCAACGCACGCTTCCGCTACCTTCTCTCGCAGGGCCAGACCGGGCTATCGGTGGCCTTCGACCTTCCGACGCTGATGGGCTACGACTCCGACGATCCGCTGGCCGAGGGCGAAGTCGGCAAGTGCGGAGTGGCGATCAGTTCCCTTGCCGATATGGAGGCGCTCTTCGACAGTATCCCGCTTGCGGACGTCACCACGTCGATGACCATCAATTCGCCGGCGGCAGCTATCTGGGCGATGTACCTGGCGGTGGCAGAGAAACAAGGAGCGGACTGGAAAGCACTCTCTGGGACACTTCAAAACGACATTCTTAAGGAATACATCGCGCAGAAGGAATACATTTATCCGCCCGAGCCCTCGATGCGGCTGGTGACCGACACGATCGAGTTCGGGGCCGAGCATACGCCGAAGTTCAATCCGATTTCCATCAGCGGCTATCATATTCGCGAGGCGGGCTCGACGGCCATTCAGGAGCTGGCGTTCACACTGCGCGATGGGATCGAGTACGTGGAGAAATGCCTCGAGCGCGGCCTTGAGGTGGCCGAATTTGCGCCGCGACTTTCTTTTTTCTTCAATGCGCATAACGATTTCTTCGAGGAGATCGCCAAGTACCGCGCCGCGCGGCGTATCTGGCAGCGGGTGATGCGCGAGCGCTTCGGAGCGAAGAATCCCCGCTCATGGACGCTGCGCTTCCATACACAGACGGCGGGGTGCTCGCTGACGGCCCAGCAACCGTACAACAATGTGGCGCGGACGGCCGTGCAAGCGCTTGCCGCCGTGCTGGGCGGCACGCAATCCCTACACACAAACTCGCTCGACGAAGCCTGGGCCCTGCCGACCGAAGCGGCGGCGACTATTGCTTTACGCACGCAGCAAATCATTGGGTACGAAAGCGGCGTGACGAATACCGCCGATTCCTTCGGCGGATCGTATTTCGTCGAGACGCTGACGAATGAGATCGAGCGCGGCGCGGAAGAATACATCGCCAAGATCGATGCGCTGGGAGGAATGGTTGCGGCCATCGAGCGGGGGTATCCGCAGCGCGAAATCGCCGACGCAGCTTACCGCTATCAGGTGGAAGTGGACGCGAAAGATAAGATTGTGGTGGGAGTGAACGACTATCTTACCGAAGAAAAGCCCATCGAGATTCTGCAGATCGATCCGTCGGCAGCAGCGCGGCAATCGGAACGTTTGCGCCGATTGCGCGCCGAACGGTCAAATTCCCAGGTCGAGCGCAGCCTCGAAGGGCTGAGGAAGGCGGCTGCTCACATACCGGTCGCGGCAGGCCAGGCGAATGGAAATCTGATGCCCTACCTCTACGAGGCCGCAAAAGCCTATGCCACACTGGGGGAAATGTGCGGCGCACTGCGGCAAGTCTTCGGGGCCTACGAAGAAGTGGCTATCACCTAGAGGTCATTGCGTGCGAGACTCCGCCGTACATTTCCAGAGGTTTTGCAGTATCCTTACAAGATATGCCTGAACGAAAAATACGTGTATTGATCGCGAAGCCTGGATTGGACGGCCATGACCGTGGTGCGAAGGTGATTGCGCGCGCGTTGCGCGATGCCGGGATGGAAGTGATCTACACCGGCTTGCGGCAAACGCCGGAGATGATCGCTTCCGCAGCCGTGCAGGAAGACGTGGACGTGATCGGGCTCTCGATTCTTTCCGGCGCGCATAACACGATTTGCCCGCGCCTGATGGAGCTGCTGCGCGCCAAAGGGATGGATGATGTGACCGTGGTTATCGGCGGCATCATTCCCGAGGCGGACATCGCCGCGCTGAAACAGGCCGGGATCGCCGAGATATTCCTGCCGGGCACGACGACGCAAGCCATCGTCGACTTTATCCGCAGCCGCACTGCCGCGCCCGCACAGCAAGGTTGATGGCTTTGGCCACTCTTCCGGAAGAAGCCCGACAAGCAGCTCGGCAAGTAGACCAACGGTCGCTCCCCGCAACTCCGACTCGCGTCGCCAGCGCGGACAATAAAGATAAAACCAACAAGGGCAATGCTATCGGCGCGCCGGTGGATCCCCAGGCTGGGGCATTCCTGAAAAATGGCCGCGAGATGGTCGATCGGCTGACGCAAATCAAGAATGAAGAGGAGCGCATCCGCCAGGGCGGCGGTGCGAAGGCCATCGAGGCGCAACACAAGAAAGGGCGCCTTACCGCTCGCGAGCGCATCGCCCTGCTGATCGACCCGCAGACCGAGTTTTTCGAGCTAGGCCTCTACGTCGCCTTCGAAATGTACGAGGAGTGGGGCGGCGCCCCCGCCGCAGGCGTGGTCACGGGCCTCGGTCACGTGTCTGGCCGCCGCGTGATGATCGTCGCCAATGACGCCACGGTGAAGGCCGGCGCGTTTTTCCCGATGACGGCGAAGAAGGTAATTCGCGCGCAGAATATCGCCATCGAGAATCGCATCCCCACGATCTATCTGGTAGATTCGGCGGGCATTTTTCTGCCGCTGCAAGAAGATGTCTTTCCCGATACGGACGACTTCGGCCGCGCCTTTCGCAATAATGCGGTGATGAGCGCCATGGGTATTCCGCAGATTACCGCCATCATGGGAATGTGCGTGGCCGGCGGAGCGTACCTACCGGTGATGTGCGACCACATCCTGATGACCGACGGCAGCGGGCTGTTCCTGGCTGGCCCGGCGCTGGTGCAGGCGGCTATTGGGCAGAAGACTTCGGCCGAGGAGCTGGGCGGCGCGGAGATGCACGCGCAATTGAGCGGCACCGTCGATTTTCGCGAGCCGGACGACGAGGCTTGCCTACGGAGGCTGCGGGCCCTGGTTGATAAAATCGGCCATCCTCCCGGCGCGCCATTCGATCGCAAGGCTGGCGAACCACCCGTCTATGCTGGCGAGGAAATTTATGGCATCTTTTCAGCCGATCCGGCGCGGCAATACGATATGCGCGACGTGATCGCGCGCATCGTCGACGGCAGCCGCTTGGAGGAATACCGCGCCGAATATGGGCAAACTCTGGTGTGCGGCTACGCGCGCATCGGCGGATGGGCCGTAGGGATCGTGGCCAACCAGAAGAAGAACGTGACGGTTGCCGCCGCAGGCACGGGCGAAAAACGCATGGAGTTCGGCGGCGTGATTTACACCGAGGCGGCGGATAAAGCGGCGCGGTTCATTCTCGACTGCAATCAGAATCTCATCCCGCTTGTTTTTCTGCACGACGTGAATGGCTTTATGATCGGCAAGGAAGCGGAGGCCAGCGGAATCATTCGCGCGGGAGCGAAAATGGTGAACGCGGTGGCCAACAGCGTGGTGCCCAAGATCGCCGTGATTTGCGGCGGCAGCTTTGGCGCCGGCCACTACGCCATGTGCGGTAAAGCGTACGACCCGCGGTTTATTTTTGCATGGCCCACGGCGCGCTACGCGGTCATGAGCGGCGATTCCGCCGCCGGCACGCTGGTGGAAATCAAGATCAAGCAACTCGAGCGAGAAGGCAAAAAACTTGGCGCGGCGGAAAGGAAAAAGCTCTACGAGTCCACTCGAGAGAACTACGAACATCAGTCCGATCCGCGCTACGCCGCGGCACGGCTGTGGGTGGACGCTATCATCGATCCGGCGCGCACCCGCGAAGCGCTGATCGAAGCGCTCGATTCCGCCGGGCTGAATCCGCACGTAGCTGAATTCAAAACAGGAGTGCTACAGACCTAATGGCCGCCGAACCCGGATCTCCCATAACGATCATCGAATGCCCGCGCGATGCCTGGCAGGGGCTTTCGCACATTATTCCCACGGAAGAAAAGATCCGCTATCTGACGCGCCTCGTCTCGCTGGGATTCCGGCACATCGACGCGGTCAGCTTCGTTTCGCCCAAGCACGTGCCGCAGATGGCGGACAGCGAGGCGGTGATGAAGGAGTTGAGCCAGGTGCGGCTTCCCTCAGGCGAGGCGCCAGAGATTATCGGCATCGTGGTGAACGCGCAGGGACTGGATCGCGCGCTTGCAACGCCTGGAGTGACTACCATCGGGTATCCGTATTCCGTTTCGGCGTATTTTCGACGCGCGAATGCCAATATGACGCGCGCCGAGTCCTGCGCGATGGTGGAAAAACTGCAACGCGACACGAAAGCGGCCGGGCGCAAGCTGGTTATCTACATTTCGATGGCTTTCGGAAATCCTTACGATGAGCCGTGGGGGCCGGAGATTGTGGAGGAGACCGTAATCTGGTTGAAGGACATCGGCGTGCGCACGGTTTCGCTGTCCGATACCATCGGCGCGGCGTCGCCCCAAGAAGTGGCGAGCCTCTTTCACGCGGTCAAAAACTGCGTGGCGGGCATGGAGATCGGGCTGCATCTCCACAGCCGGCCGGAAGTCGCCGCGGCAAAGGTTCTCGCAGGGTATCAGGCGGGCTGCACGAGATTCGACGGCGCGCTCACCGGGTTGGGCGGCTGTCCCTTCGCCGGAGACGAACTGGTGGGCAACATCCCGACCGAGGCGGTGCTAACGGCGCTTGCGTCGCGTGGCGCGGCTACCGGCATTGACACGAAATCGCTGGCCATTGCGTGCGCTATGACCGGCGAGCTGCGCGAGAAATACGCGCACGCGCCTGCGCCTGAAGCACCCGCAGAGCCCCAGCAGCCTACGCAACAGAATTGAAAACCACGATTTTAGGAGAGTGATCGACCCATGACCTACAACACCCTCAAATGGGAACTGCAAGGCACCATTGGCACCATCACGCTGAGCCGCCCGGAAAAGCGCAATGCCATTTCGGTGGAAATGATCGGAGAGCTTCTGGCGGTACTTGACGAAGCCGAGGCCAGCGCGGTGCGGGTTGTCATTATTACCGGCTCCGGCAAGGCTTTTTGCTCGGGGATGGATATAGACGGCCTGCTCACGATCGCCTCGCAAACACCCAAAGATCATCTCGAAGACTCCGAGCGCGTAGCGAAGATGTTTCGGCGCCTTTATACCTATCCGAAGCCGCTCATTGCCGCCGTGAACGGCGCAGCAGTTGCGGGCGGCTGCGGCATCGCCACGCTTGCCGATTTCACGTTGGCGACGCCGGAAGCGAAATTGGGATATACCGAAGTGAGGATCGGATTCATTCCAGCGCTGGTGGCCGTTTTTCTGAAGCGGCAAGTCGGAGGGAAACACGCGCGCGATCTGTTGCTTACCGGGAAAATCATCGACGCCGCGGAGGCGTTTCGCATCGGCATGGTGACCGAAATCGTTCCGGCGGAGAACTTGATGGCGCGAGCCAGGCAAATTGCGGAGACCCTGCTATCGGTCAGCCCAACAAGCGTGGTGCGCACCAAGAAATTGCTGGCTGCATTCGAGGAGGATGCGCTCGATGCCGAGATCGCTCTCGCGATTCAAGAGAATGCGGACATTCGGTCGACCCTGGACTTCCGCGAGGGCGTGTCGGCGTTCCTCGAAAAGCGAACCCCACAGTGGAAAGGCCGCTGAAGAGGATCAACCTCACCAACACGCAGATGCGCTGTCCCGTTCTGAGATAGCCAACCCGTTCTGATATAGTTGGCCATGGATTCGGGTGACAAGAAACCGACAAGATTAGCGCCGGTTTGGCGAGCGATTGTTGAAATTGGCTTCATCGTTTTTCTCTTCTATTCCAATTTACTGATGGGGGAATTTACCCGCGCAAACGGCTCCGGGAAGAGTGGTGTGTTGGCCGTAGAAGATATTTTTACGGCAACTAATTTAGGGATTGCCGTTTTCTCCGCGCTCCTCGGGTACTTGATTTTCGAATACCTTCGAAAACGACTTTAGGCTCGGAAAGACGTGCGCGGCCCTTATCTGGGGCGATCGCCCTTCGCGGCGCTTCGTTCTGCTACACTCTCCGCTGATGAAAGACTTCTCGGAAACGACTATCCGCGTGCGCTATGCGGAAACGGACCAGATGGGCATTGTTTACCATAGTAACTACTTCATTTGGTTCGAGGTGGGGCGCGTCGAGCTGTGCCGCTACCTGGGTTTTGATTACAGGCAGATGGAAGCCGAGGACGATACGCTGCTCGTGGTCGCTGATGCACACTGCCGGTTCAAGCGTCCGGCGCGGTTCGACGACTTGCTGGTGGTACGAACCTGGGTAGCGCGATCGCAACGCAGAACAGTCAAGTTTGAGTATGAGATCTACGATGAGCAATCACGCGAAATCGTTGCGAAGGGCCACACCACGCATGTGGTTTGCGACCACATGGGACGGGCTAAGTCTCTCCCTGAAAAATACCAAAAGTATTTTCCCACACGGGCGAGTCTGGTCCCTGAAGTGGCGCACACCTAAGGCACGGAGCGGCGCCTTGAGCCTTCCGTGATGAAGACTCCCATTCAGATCGACGGCGGAAGTCTCAGCCTCGAAAACCTATATCGCGTCGTCTTCGAAGGCGCTGCGACGGAAATCTCCGCCGCTGCGCGTGGGCGCATGAACGCATCACGCTCGGTGATCGAGCGGCTGGTCGAATCAGGCGCGGCTGTTTACGGCGTGAATACCGGCTTTGGCAAGATGGCCTCAACGCGCATTTCTCCGGGAGAGCTTCGGCACCTGCAGGTGAATCTGATCCGCAGCCACGCTTGTGGGGTCGGCCCAACGCTCGGAGAGCACGTCGTGCGCGCCATGCTGGTGCTGCGTGCCAATGCGCTGGCCAAGGGATTCTCGGGCGTGCGACCCGTTGTGCCCGAGACGCTGCTCGCTATGCTGCATCGTGGCGTGCTACCGGTGATTCCCTCTCAAGGTTCGGTCGGCGCTTCGGGGGATCTCGCTCCGCTGGCCCACCTGGCACAGGTAGTGATCGGCGAGGGCGAAGCGATTTTCGAAGGGCGAAAGCTTCCGGGCGGCGAGGCCATGCGCGCCGCGGGACTCTCTCCGCTGATACTCGAAGCCAAGGAGGGCCTGGCGCTGCTCAATGGCACGCAGGCCATGCTGGCGCTGCTCGCGCTGGCGCTGCGCGCGGCAGAGATCGCGGTGGACGTCGCGGACGTCGCTTGTGCCTTGTCGCTCGACGCCCTGCGCGGGAGCCCCACGGCATTTGATCCGCGCATCGCGGCAGTACGTCCACACGCGGGCCAGACGGTTACAGCGAACAACATTTCGCGCCTCAATCGCGGGAGTGAGATACGCGAATCGCATCGCTCGCCGGAGAAAGACTCCCGCGTGCAGGATCCCTATAGCCTGCGCTGCGCGCCGCAGGTCCACGGGGCGGTGCGCGACGCTCTTGCCCACGTGCGGGCGGTCGTTACTATCGAGCTCAATAGCGCTACGGACAATCCACTGGTTTTCGCTGGTTCCGGGGCTGCAGCTGATGAAGTCATAAGCGGCGGCAACTTTCACGGGCAGTCGCTGGCTCTCGCCGCCGATCATATGGCTGCTGCGCTGGCTACGCTCGCGGGAATTTCCGAGCGCCGCACCGAACAGATGACCAATCCGCAAACCAGTCAATTGCCGGCGTTTTTGGTGCGGGAGGCAGGATTGAACTCGGGCTTCATGATCCTGCAGGTGACTGCCGCGGCGCTGGTGAGCGAGACGAAGGCATTGGCCGCTCCGCACTCGGTCGACTCCATTCCTACTTCCGCGAACCAGGAGGATTACGTGTCGATGGGTATGGGGGCGGCACGAAGACTTGAACCCATGCTCGAAAATCTTCGGCGGGTGCTAGCGATTGAGTTACTTGCGGCATGCCAAGGCATCGATTTTCTGGCGCCGCTCAAGCCAGGGCCGCAGACGCGCCGCGCCTACGATCTGGTGCGAGCGAAGTCCGCGCGTGTGGATGCGGACCGTTCGCTCGCGCCCGACATCGAGGCGGTTGCAGCCGAAGTCGGCGGCGGCGCTTTCAGCGCCCTGCTTCATTGAGGGCTGAGGCGAGGAAGCGGCCAAAGCGCAGACCGGCGATGTGGCTGAAGGGAGCAACACCGAGCGAGTAGTGCCCGCACGGGAGCCACATGCTTCTGAAGTGCGGGGTCTCAGTTACCACAGTGTCGAAGAATTGCTGTGTAAGTTCGCGCGGGAATGTCGGATCGTACCGCGCGCCGATACCCAACACTCTCTTGTTCGTTCCGCGAAGCTTGCCAAGGTAAGGCATCGGGCTAATCGGCGACCAATAATGCCGCAACTCGTCGCGAGAAACCTCCGGCTCAATCGATTCCCACACGTTGCTGGTCGTCAGCCCGTGCGCCACCACGTCACCGAAATATGTCGAGACGTGCAGGAAGGCTCCGGCACGCAAGAGCGGCTCGTGGCACAAGGTAATGAATCCGATGCAGGATCCGATGCTGGTACCGACGATTCCCAGGCGTTCGTAGCCCTGCTGTTCGAGCCAGCGCAGGGTGCGCCGCGCGTCCAGCACTGACTGGCGCCCAGCCTGCATGGTGAGGCCGATGTTGGGCCCGACCAAATGATCGGCGCGCGGATGGCCGGGAACTGCGCGGCGATCGTGGTACGGCAGGCTCATCTTGACGGCGGTAATTCCCAGCTTGTTCAGCCAGCGGCACACCCCCTGCTGCTCTTCCCATCGCGCGTTCCACTGCGCCAGCACGATCACCGCAGCGCGCTCTTTTTTCGCCCGGAAGAGTTGCCCGTAGACGCGATTATTTTCGGGCCAGGGAGAAACGATCTGGCTGGTGAAGGTGAGGATGCCGTCCTTGAGCGCGTAGTCGGGAGCAGGTGTGGAGGCGTACCACTCGTCGCTGTGGGCGATGGTTTCGCCGGCGAAGCGGTCGAGAAATGCGCGAGGATCGGGGTCGTTTGCGTCGCCGCCGAGGTGCTCAATTCCCCAGGCGAAAGGCAGCCGGCGACGTTCCCGCTCGGGTAGCTCGTCGAACCGCTTCTTCTCGTAGCGCTGTACGCGCTTT
>Ga0302324_100003147_pt1 | contig 37388 bp, 37 predicted proteins | sample Palsa_T0_1_FD_201949 | JGI IMG/M metagenome (GOLD analysis project Ga0302324, IMG submission 201949) | Peat permafrost microbial communities from Stordalen Mire near Abisko, Sweden - Palsa_T0_1 | ecosystem: Environmental > Terrestrial > Soil > Palsa > Peat permafrost | place: Sweden: Abisko... | reverse complement strand
ACATGATCGCAGGCTTGGTTACGCCCGACGCGGGCTCGATCGCGCTCGACAAAACGGTGATGTTCAATGCCGCCGCGAAAATAAACCTACCGCCCTATCGCCGCGGTATCGGGTATGTCTTTCAAGAAGGCCGCCTGTTCCCGCATTTGAGCGTGCGTCAAAACCTTGATTACGGCCGCCGGATGAGCGGTCGCCCGCGCGACACGGATGAATTCGCCCGTATTGTCGCGCTCCTCGACATCGGCCGACTGCTTGATCGGCGGCCGCGGCTTTTATCCGGCGGCGAGCGCCAACGTATCGCCATTGGCCGCGCGCTGCTCATGCGCCCGCGGCTCTTGCTGCTCGACGAGCCGTTGGCCTCGCTCGATGCCGGACACAAGCGTGAAATCCTTCCTCACCTCATCCGCTTGCGCGACGAGTCGAGGGTCCCAATGGTCTACGTCAGCCATATCGCCACCGAACTGCGCCAGATCGCTACCGAGGTCGTGCGGATCGAAGCCGGCCGAGTAATGGCAGTCGGCGGCCTCGAGCTACTCAAGGATGCTGACGCGCACTGGCCTGAAAAACGAAGCTCCGCTTTTGGCGAAGCCTGATCCGCCTATTCGCGCATTGTAGGCTGCTATCTCGCCCGTCTATGTTGCCAGGTGCGATGGATCGAGCTCAGCCGGCGCCAGCGGTCAGACACACGATGGCGCTCGGCGTATCGTGCGGTGCCGGCGCAGCATTATGCTGGGCGCTTGGTTTTGTCGCGGCGCGCCACGGCATCGACGTCGGCGTCTCGCCCTTTGTACTGGCGCTCCACCGCTATGTGTGGCCCGGATTGCTGGCGCTGCCGTTTCTCGCCAAGACCGGCTTTGCCGAAATTCGCAGCTTAGGTTGGGGCCGCGCCTTCACGCTGGCAATATTTGGCGGGCTGCCGCTCGCGCTATCGAGCTACGTCGGTTACGTGTTCGTTCCGCTCGGCCACGGCGGCATCATTCAGCCGTCCTGCGCGGCGCTTGGCGGATTGTTGCTGGCGCGCTTCGTGTTGAAGGAGCCGTTACCGGCGCGGCGCTTGACGGGGGCGCTTGTTATTGTTGTTGGCTTGGCCGTGATTGGAGCCGAAGCGCTCCGCACCATCGGCGCCCACGGCATCGGCGGCGATCTTTTATTTGTCGCGGCCGGTTGCTTCTTTGCGACGTTCGGTATGCTGGTGCGCCGATGGCGGATCGCGGCGATGCAGGCCGTGGCCGTCACGAGCGTGCTGTCGCTTGTTTGTTTGCCGTTCCTCGCCTTCACCTACGACAATCTGATCGCCGCCGGCTTCTGGGAAAATCTCCTCCAGGCGATCGTGCAAGGCACCCTGGCCGGAGCAGGCGCCACCTATCTTTTCACCCGCGCCGTCGTTCTCCTTGGCGTCTCGCGCGCCGCACTGTTTCCATCACTGGTTTCGCCATTCGTGCTGCTGATCGGATTCCTCGCCCTTGGGGTCGTGCCGACGGTTTCGCAGCTTGTCGGTCTAGCGATCGTTCTGATCGGCTTCCGACTGACGCAACAGGGATGAGCGAAAAGGCCGTCACGCCGCCTTGCGAGTCGCCAAGAACTCGCCGATCCGATTGAGCGCGCGCAGAATATTTTCCGTCGAATTGGCGTAGGACACACGCATATAGCCTTCGCCAAGTACCCCGAAATCGGGGCCGCCGATCAGCGCGACGCCTGAGTCTTCGAGCAGCGCCGAGGCGAGCGGCTTTGCTTTCCAACCCGTGCGCTTGATGTTGGGAAATGCGTAGAACGCGCCTTTTGGCGTGGCGCACGAAATGCCCGGAAGCTGATTAAGCCCCTCAACCACGACCAGCCGGCGCCGATCGAATTCCGCGACCATCTCGCTGACCGCATCCTGCGGCCCGGTCAGCGCCGCAAGGCCGGCATATTGCGCGGCGGCATTGACACACGAATGCAGATTAACCGCCAGCTTGCGCGCTTGATCGTAAAGCTTCCCGGGCCACACGGCATAGCCAAGCCGCCAGCCGGTCATGGCGTAGGTTTTGGACCAGCCGTTGAGCAAAATCAGCCGATCGCGGATCGAAGGATATTGCAGGAGGCAAACATGCGTCTCCCCGTCGTAGAGCATGTGGTCGTAGATCTCGTCCGACATGATCGCGACGTCGGGATAAGCCTCCAGCCCGGCGATAAGCTTGTCGACTTCCCGTTTCGGCGTGACGCCGCCGGTCGGGTTCGCTGGAGAATTGACGATAATGAGCCGCGTCTGCGGCGTAATCAGCGACAGCGTTTCGTCGGCGGAGAACGCGAAATTATTCTCTTCGCGAATTGGAATAGGCACCGGGCGCGCGCCGGTGAATTCGATCATCGAGCGGTAAATTGGAAAGCCCGGATCGGGGTAGAGAATATCAGCGCCGGGCTCGCCGAACATGAGGATCGACATGAACATGGTTGGCTTGCCGCCGGGAAAGATCATCACCGAGTCGGGCGAAACAGCGACCTTGAACCGCTTGTGAAGGTCGGACGCGACCGCTTCGCGCAACGCCAGAATGCCGACCGCCGGCGTGTAGCCGTGATGGCCGTCGCGCAAAGCCTTGATCGCCGCCTCGACAACGAAATCCGGCGTCCGGAAATCCGGTTGGCCAATCCCGAGATTGATGACGTCGCGGCCTTGGGCGGCTAGTTCGGTTGCCCGCGCCAGCACGGCAAAAGCGTTCTCTTCGCCAATACGGTCGAAAGCGGAAATGGTCTTGAGCATGGCGGATACTTGAACCCAATTTCCCGGGCGAAGGCAAACCCAGCGCCGAGCCTTGACGCTGCGCCACGACGGGCTGATGAACCGTTGAGTACGTGTGTTCGTAAGTACCCAAAAGAATTTCATCCGGACGGAATCTTTTATCCTTCACGAAACGTCTCATCGGTACGGCCCACGAAAGGATTACGCCGATGTCAAAAAAGCTCGTGCGATACCGCGTCAAACCGGAAAAAATCGAGGAAAATCAGCGCCTCATCGAGGGGGTGTTTCGCGAGCTGCACGCGAAGTCGCCCGTGAACGTGCGATATTTGGTGATCAAACTGAGCGACGGGACCTTCTGCCATCTGTTTGAGGATGGATCGAGGACGATTCCTACTCTTGACGCTTTCGCCGCATTTCGGGACGGCGGCGAACGGCGACGGCTTGACGAACCTCAGCAGCTCGAAGTCACCGTTGTCGGCAATTATCGTACACTCGTTGAAGCTTAAGTCCGACCGATATGGATTGTCCCGCGGCCACCACGACGATGGCGCCAGAGCCGATCACGCCGCACACACTCGACCGCGCGCTCGCACGCCTTCGGCCAAAGTTGCATCGCTATTGCGCGCGCATGGTCGGCTCTGCGGTTGACGCCGAGGACGTCGCGTCCAGGAAGCCCTGGTAAAGGCCATCGAAGCTTTCTGGGAGCCGAATATAATCGCCAATGTGGAGGCTTGGCTATTTCGCGTTGCGCACAATGCTGCGCTGGATTTTCTGCGCCGACAGTCACGGCAGCGGAGCTTGAGCGGCGATGAGGACATAACGATGATCGCCGCCCCAATTGACGAAGTTCATCAGCGACAGGCAGCCGCCGCCGGACTGCATACATTCATGCGCTTGTCGGTGGCGGAACGCAGCGGCGTTATCCTGATGGATGTTCTTGGCTACTCGCTCGAAGAAATTGGCAATATCACAGCTAGCAGCATTCCGGCGGTGAAGGCTGCGTTGCATCGCGGGCGCGAACGCTTGCGAGCGGCAGCGGCGGAGCCGGACAATCGTCCGCCACCGACTCTAAGTCCGGCAGAGCGTGCGCAACTCTCTGCCTATGTGGAGCTTTTCAACGCACGAGACTTCGACGCAATCCGCAACATGCTGGCGGAAGATGTACGGCTTGAACTCGTGAACAAAAAACGCATGAGAGGCTCCGCAGAGGTTGGCCGCTATTTCAGCAATTACGCGAGCGTACGCGACTGGCACGTACGGGTTGGTTTCGTCGACCGCCGCGCAGCGCTCATCGTCTGCGATCGCAACGATTCGGCGCGGCGGCCAATGTATTTTATTCTTTTGTCCTGGACGGCTGGCCAAATCGGCATGATTCGCGATTTCCGTTATGCCCGCTATATCACGGAAGCCGCCGAGATCGTTCTCGAATGATTTAGGCGTTGCGAGTTACGCCGGACGCGTCGGGTCTGACCAACCCCCCTCGGGGAACTCTCAAAGCGCCGGCCACATGTTCCCTTTAGGGAACAAAAGCGACATTAGGCCGGATTTATGATGGCACGTCCCGACCCCAATAAACGCGCGGGTCGCGCCGCGCGTAAATCGACATATCTATCGTACACACAGAGACTGCGGAGTAAGCCATGGCCAAGGGGAACGGCTCGCAGCGTTCGCGGCGTCTGCGCTCACAATTGTGGTTCGACAATCCCGACAATCCGGGAATGACGGCGCTTTACCTCGAGCGCTACCTCAATTACGGGCTGACCCGCGCCGAGTTGACCAGCGGCAAGCCGATCATTGGCATCGCCCAAACCGGTTCCGACTTGAGCCCGTGCAACCGCCATCATCTGGAATTGGCCAAACGGGTGCGCGAAGGAATTCGCGATGCCGGCGGGATCGCCTTTGAGTTTCCGGTTCACCCAATCCAGGAAACCGGAAAACGCCCGACCGCGGCGCTCGATCGCAACCTCGCCTATCTCGGACTGGTCGAAATCCTCTACGGCTATCCGCTCGATGGCGTGGTGCTGACGACCGGCTGTGACAAGACCGTGCCGGCCTGCATCATGGCAGCCGCTACCGTCAACACGCCGGCCATTGTTCTCTCCGGCGGCCCCATGCTTGACGGCCATAGCGACGACGGCCGCCTGTTAGGATCGGGCACCGCGATCTGGCAAGCCCGCCAGGATATTGCCGTCGGCAAGATCGATTACGAGGAATTTCTCGACATCGCGGCGGCATCCGCACCCTCGATCGGCCACTGCAACACCATGGGGACCGCCTCAACCATGAACGCCCTGGCCGAGGCGCTCGGCCTGTCGCTACCCGGCTGCGCCGCGATACCGGCGCCCTATCGCGCGCGCGGACAAATCGCTTACGAAACCGGTGTGCGGGCGGTCGAGATTGTGCGCGAGGATCTAAAGCCTTCGGATATTCTTACTCGCGCGGCGTTTGAAAACGCGATTGTTGCTTGTTCGGCCATCGGCGGTTCGACCAACGCCCCCATTCACCTGAATGCCATCGCCCGCCACATCGGCGTTGAACTGTCGATCGAAGACTGGGAACGGATCGGCCACGATGTGCCGCTGCTCGTTAACATGCAGCCGGCGGGAGAGTATTTGGGCGAAGACTATTATCGCGCCGGCGGGCTGCCAGCGGTGATGCACGAACTTCTGGCGGCAAAGCGGCTCCACGGCGATGCGCTGACCATCAACGGCAAGACCATCGCTGATAACGTGGCGGAGACCCAAACCACCAATCGCGCCGTCATTCGCCCCTACAACGATCCGCTGAAAGCGCAGGCCGGATTCAGGGTGCTGCGCGGCAATTTGTTCGACTCGGCCATTATGAAGACCAGCGTGATTTCCGAGGACTTCCGCAGCCGCTACCTGAGCCGTCCCAACGACCTCAATGCCTTCGAAGGACGCGCGGTGGTTTTTGACGGGCCTGAGGACTATCATCACCGCATCGACGACGCTTCGCTTAAGATCGACGAAAACACGATATTGTTCATGCGCGGCGTGGGGCCGATCGGCTTTCCGGGCTCGGCCGAGGTCGTCAACATGCAACCGCCGGCGGCGCTGATCAAACGGGGAATTACTTCGTTGCCCTGCATCGGCGACGGCCGGCAGTCCGGAACGTCGGGCTCGGCGTCGATCCTCAATGCTTCGCCCGAGGCGGCCGATGGTGGCGGCCTTGCCGTCCTGCAAACTGGCGACCAGGTGCGCATCGACCTCAACAAGGGCACCGCCGACATGCTGATTTCTCCCGCGGAGCTGGCCGAGCGCGTCGCGGCGCTAAAGCAAAACGGCGGCTTCCATTATCCCGTGAGCCAGACGCCGTGGCAGGAAATCCAACGCGCTATAGTGGACCAGTTGGCGAACGGCATGGTGCTGGAGCCGGCGGTCAAATATCAGCGTGTGGCGCAAAAATTCGTGCCGCGCGACAATCATTGATTTGTTTTTGCCTATTGGGCTGAATTGAGGCGCAACATGTCCGCACGTCCGACCGTTGCCGATAAGCGCAAGACCTTCCGCAAGCTGCACGAGACCGGTTGCTTCGTCATCCCCAATCCTTGGAATGTCGGAACGGCGCGCTATCTCCAGGGCTTGGGATTTAAAGCGCTCGCAACGACGAGTGCAGGTCACGCGCACGCGCTCGGTTATCCCGACGGCGCGCAGAGCCTTGACGTCGTGCTGGCCCATTACTGGGAACTTGTCGAGGCGACTGACGTGCCGCTCAACGCCGATTTCGAGAATGCCTTCGCCGACGATCCCGACGGCGTGGCCGTGAACGTGACGCGCTGCGTCGCGTCCGGCGTCGCCGGCCTTTCGGTTGAAGACTCGCCTAAGTCCGACACGCCACTTTATGACTTCGATTTATCGGTTGCGCGGGTCGAAGCCGCACGGGCGGCGATTGACCGCGCCGGGGGCGATGTCGTGTTCACCGCCCGCGCTGAAAACTTCATCCGCGGCGTGCCGGACCTCGAAGACGTCATCCGCAGACTGAAAGCTTACGCGGCGGCCGGCGCCGACTGCCTTTATGCGCCCGGTATCAAGACGCGAGATCAAATCGAGGCAGTGGTCAAAGCGGTGGCGCCGAAGCCGGTCAATTTCCTCGGCAGCGGCGCCTTCGGCTTCACGGTCGGGGATCTGGCCGCCATGGGGGTGCGCCGGATCAGTGTGGGCGGCTCGCTCGCGCGCGTCGCCCTGCAAGCCTTTATCAAAACCGCGACGGAAATTGCGAAAGAAGGCAAATTCACCGGTTTTGCCGGTCTGATGACAAATCAAGAGCTGAATAAGTTCTTCAGCGAAGACCGCGAGAAAATGTCATCGTGACGGCTTCCGAACCACATCCACAGACCGGTCAGCCCGTCGGCTTGCCGGTCGAAAGGACGACGCCAGCGCCGCGGCCCGGGCCAGTAACGCTGAAAGGCAGCTACGGCCGTATTGAAAAACTGCGCCCGGAGCAAGCCGGCGATTTGTGGCGAGCATTCGCCAGCCACGATCAGCTCTGGACATACATTGGGACCAACGGGCCATTCGCGAACGCCGCGGACTTCGCGTCGTATATTGCGATGCGCGCGGCAGCCGAAGATCCCTATGCCTACGCGATCCTTGATCTCTCGGAACGTCCCATTGGCCTTTTCACGCTGCTGCGCATCGTGCCCGACATGCGGGTGATCGAGGTCGGCCACGTACTCTATTCGCCCGCGCTCCAGCGCACCCCGCTCGGCACCGAAGCTCAATACCTTTTGGCGCGCTACGTTTTCGAAGAACTCGGATACCGCCGCTACGAGTGGAAATGCGATGCACTGAACGGGGCCTCGCGCCGCGCGGCTTTGCGCTACGGATTTGTCTATGAGGGAATCTTTCGCCAATACATGATCGCGAAGGGGCGTAACCGCGATAACGCCTGGTATTCGATCATCGACAGCGAATGGCCGGCGCGCAAGCAAAGCTTCGAGCGTTGGCTTGCACCGGAAAATTTTGACAAGGACGGCCGGCAGAAGGTCAGCCTTGCCGCGTTAAACGCGCAGACGGCGCTGGAAGAAGCGTGAGGCCAACATGACCGACAGACTTAAGGGCAAAGTCGCCCTGGTAACTGCCGCGGCCCAAGGGATCGGCCGCGCCATTGCCGAGAAGTTCGCCGCCGAGGGCGCGAAATTGATCGCCACCGATCTCGACCCGAGCAAGCTGCAAGGCTTGCGCGGCAGTCTGCACAAACTCGACGTGCGCGCCGAAGACGACATCGAGACGTTCAGCCGCGAGGTGGCGCGCGAATTTGGCCCGCTCGATATTCTGGTCAATTGCGCCGGCTACGTGCACCAGGGCACGGTGTTCGACTGCTCCGACCGCGATTGGGATTTTTCCTTCGATCTCAACGTCAAATCCATGCACCGCACTATCAAGACATTCCTGCCGCCTATGCTGGAGAAAAAATCGGGCTCGATCATCAACATCGCGTCGGCGGTCTCATCGATCCGCGGCGTACCCAACCGCTACGTCTATGGCACCACCAAAGCGGCCGTGATCGGGCTGACTAAGGCCGTCGCCGCCGACTTCATCAAACAAGGCGTCCGCTGCAACGCCATCTGCCCGGGCACGATCGAATCGCCATCGCTCGAGGACCGTATCGCCGCGGTCTCGCGCGACACCAAACGCTCGCTTGAAGCGGTGCGCCAGGATTTTGTCGGCCGCCAACCCATGGGACGGCTCGGCACTCCCGAAGAGGTCGCCTACCTCGCGCTGTTTCTCGCCAGCGATGAAGCAAGTTACATCACCGGACAGGCCCATCTCGTTGACGGCGGCATGGCGCTGTAAACCACGCCGCCCGGAAATAGCTGCACCGCGCATAAAGTCCTTTTCCGAATCCCGCCGCTCGTTTAACTGCGGCTATGCGTTTTGCCTCGACTCTCATTCCGGGAACGCTTGCACGCCGTTACAAGCGCTTCCTTGCCGATGTGGTGCTTGAAACCGGTGACGTGACGACGGTTCACGTCGCCAATCCAGGCGCCATGACCGGCCTCGATCGCCCCTTTTCGCGGATATGGCTTTCCGATTCCGCCAATCCGTTGCGTAAGCTTCGCTACACTTGGGAGCTGGTCGAGGCCGATCTCGGCAGCGGCCCGGAACTCGTTGGCGTCAATACCGGGCTGCCGCATCAATTGGTCGCCGAAGCCCTCGAGCAGCAACTGATTCCGGAGCTGCGGGATTATTCGTCGGTGCGCCGGGAGGTGAGATACGGTGTGTCGTCGCGGATCGATTTTCTCCTGACGGCGCCGCAACGGCCGCCGTGCTATCTGGAAATCAAAAACGTTCACCTCATGCGCCGGCCGCGGCTGGCCGAATTTCCCGACTGCGTGACGGAGCGCGGCGCCAAGCATCTGCGCGAACTCGTGGCCATGCGCATCACCGGTGCGCGCACGGTCCTTCTCTTCGTCATCCAGATCGGCTCGGCGGACAGCTTCGCGGTCGCCCGCGACATCGACAAGGTTTACGCTGAAGGCTTCCGGCAGGCGCGCGAGCAAGGGGTGGAGATGCTGGCGTGGCGCTGTAACGTCGATGTCGACGGGGTTGCCGTTGCAGCCCGGGTTCCCATTGCCCTCGGCTAGTCATTCCGCGGCGCCGCTACATCGCTTGCGCCGGACGCGCCTATGCTTACATTCTACGCCGCCAGCGGCCGGTGGCCGCTTTGAATGCGGCTAACATTCCTCGCCATGACCTATGTTGACGCGGCCGTCGCGCCGCTTCGTAAAACCGGACAGATCAAGATCCACGGCCCCGCGGCCTTCGAGGGCATGCGCAAGGCCGGCCGGCTGGCCGCCACCTGCCTCGACATGCTCGCGAGCGAAATCAATCCGGGGGTCACCACCGACCACATCGACCGCTTGGTGTACGAATTTGGCCACGATCACGGCGCCGCTCCGGCGACCCTGATGTATCGGGGTTACCGCAAAGCCACCTGCACGTCGGTCAATCATGTGGTCTGTCATGGCATCCCGTCGGAAAAGCCGCTGCGCGAAGGCGATATCGTCAACGTTGACGTCACGTTGATCCTCGACGGCTGGCACGGCGATTCCAGCCGCATGTATGCGGTCGGCGAAATTCCCCGGCGCGCCGAGCGGCTTATCGAAGTCACCTACGAAGCGATGATGCGCGGCATTGCCGTGATCCGCCCGGGCGCCGCGACCGGCGACATCGGACATGCGATCCAAACCTATGTCGAGGCGCAGCACATGAGCGTGGTACGCGACTTCTGCGGCCATGGCCTCGGCCGACTGTTCCACGACGAACCGAACATCGTCCACGTCGGCCGGCCCGGCGAGGGCCTTGTGCTCAAGCCCGGCATGTTCTTCACCGTCGAGCCGATGATCAACCTCGGCCGTCCGCATGTGAAGGTCTTGTCCGACGGCTGGACGGCAGTCACCCGCGATCGCTCATTGTCGGCGCAATTCGAGCACTCGGTCGGCGTCACCGACACTGGCGTCGAAGTCTTTACGCTCTCGCCGAAGGGCTTCACCAAGCCGCCTTATCAGGCGTGAGCGGCGACCTGCGCCCGAAGCGCCTGGTTTTCCGCCTCCAGCTCCGTAATGCGCGCCTGTAGCTGCGCGACCGCCGCTTGGATCACGTCCATCGTGTAACGCGGCGTGATGTGTTGCGGGCAATTCCAGTCAAACGTTTCAAGGTACAGCAAACAAGCGCGTTCGAGCTTGGCCTTATAGCCGGGCACGGCGAGCCGCGCAGCCAGTTCGGAATCCGCCGCGATATTGCGCATTTCGACATGCGCAAGAATTTTAAGGCGCGCCCGGTTTGGGTAGTCCACCAGGATCAGCGCCGCGCGATCGTTAGCGGCAACATTGCCGACACTGATGTATTGCAGATTACCGCGAAAATCGGGGAAGCCCAGCGTTTTCTCATCGAGCACCTTGAGGAAGCCGGCTGGGCCGCCGCGATGCTGAACATAGGGCCAGCCGGTTTCCGAAACCGTCGCCATATAGAAACTATCGCGCTCCGCGATGAACGCCACCTCATCGTCAGTGAAGCGATCGAAGGTGCGATGACCCTTGAACTTCTCCCACATTTCACGGCTGCCGTTGGCAGCCTGCGCGGCGCGCACGCTCGGCGTCGAGGAAATATCGAGAAATTTGTAGCTCACGGTGGTGCTCCCGCTTTTGGTTCATGTTATTGTCCCACCGCCGAGTCGATAATCGGCACGGTTGACAAGTCATTATTGCTGTTTAAGCAATAATGTATGAACCGCCTCGAGGCGATGCGCACCTTCGTCGCCGTTGCCAAGCTCGGAGGCTTCGCCGAAGCCGCCCGTAGATTGCGGCGTTCGCCTTCAGTGGTTACCCGCGCGATCGCTCAGCTTGAAGATGAGCTTGGCCTCACTTTGCTGTTGCGAACCACCCGTTCGCTTCGCCTGACGGAGCGCGGCGAAGTTTATCTGGAAAACTGCCAGCAGATTTTGGCGGATGTCGACAGCGCCGAACGCCGGGTGCGCGGCGAAGACGCCGAACCGCGCGGTCATTTGAAGATCGCGGCTCCGATCGTGTTCGGCCGTCTGCACGTCCTGCCCGTGATCCGATCACTATTGCGGATGTACCGCACCCTATCGATCCAATTGAGCCTGGCAGACCGTAACGTCCATCTCGTTGACGAAGGCATTGATGTCGCCGTCCGCATCGGCGCGCTGTCGGATTCAAGCTTGATTGCCGTGAAATTGGCGGAGGTCAGCCGCGTCGTGGTGGCAAGCCCGGCTTATTTAAAAAAGCGCGGTATTCCAAAATCTCCCGATGAACTTGCCGGTCACGATGTGATCGCATTCGAGGGTGTTGGCCTAATTGATGACTGGCGCTTTGACCCTCGCCGCAAACCGGTGCAGTTAGAGCCGCGCTTGACCATCAACAGTGCCGACACGGCAATTGCGGCGGCTGAAGCCGGCGTGGGGATAACGCGTCCGCTATCCTATCAGGTCGAAGCCGCGGTGCGCGCCGGCCGCCTGACGCCCATCCTGCAACAATTTGCTCCGCCGCCAGCGCCGGTCAACGCGATTTATCCGTCGCGGCGCATCCCGTCGGCCAATGTCGCCGTTTTCGTCAAAACCGCGCGCGACTACTTCAAAACTGAGCCGCTGTCGCCGGTTACCGAGTGGAAGAAAAAGTAGACCGACGTCGAAGCGTCGCCTACCACGCGGCCTCAAGGATTTGCATGACATCGTCGGGGGATCGTATCGGCTCAGGGTTTGTCCTCACCCAGATATTGCGCATCGCGGCCTCGGCGATTTTATGAAGCTGCTCGCGCTTGACGCCGACGTCGCGTAGCGTCCTCGGCAGCTTCAGCGAGGCAACAAACTCGGCCACCGCATCCGAGGCCGGGATGCCCGGACGGCCGAGCGCTTGCGCGATCAGACGCTGCTTTTCCGCCGTGGCGCGCTCGTTGTACCGCAGCACATGCGGCAGCATCACGCACGAAGTGTAACCATGCGGGACGTCGGCGAACGCACCGAGCACGTGGCCAATGCCGTGGCTTGCGCCGTAATTGACCCGCGCAATCGAAGATGCGGCAAGCCAGGACGCTTGCTGACACTGTAGGCGCGCCGCGAGATCGTCCGGCCGCGGCAGCGCTTGGGCGAATAGCCGTAGCGCATGCAGCGCAAGACCGTCGCAATAAGGATGCGCCTCAATCGAGCAAAGCGCTTCCACGGCATGATCGACGCCGCGCACTCCGGTCGAAAGCCACAGCCATTGTGGCGTATAGAGCGTTGCTTCGGGGTCGAGAATGACGGCCCGCGCGCCAATGTCCGGACCGATGAACGAGTGCTTCTGGCGGATGCGCTCGTCGGTAATACCAGCAAGGTTGGAAAACTCAGCGCCGGACAGGGTGGTCGGCACCACAATTTGCCGAACCGGCGACGGCCGAATGTCAGGGACGTGGCGTTTGCCATCGGCGCTGACGGTGGCATGGAGGCCGTCGAGCCCTTCCGCCGAGTCAACGTTGTGCGCGAGACAGATTTGCAGGACCTTGACGGTATCAATCGCGGTTCCGCCGCCGACCGTCAGTATTAGGTCCGGCGCTGCCGCACGGACCGCGCGGGCCGCGGCGATGACGCTTTCCCGCGGCGAATGCTGGACGCAGCCGTCGAACAGCCCGGCATAGTGGCGGGGGCCGAGCGCTTGCGCGATAGCGGACACGACCGGCGTGTTCCGCGCCACGCTCTTGGCCGCGACAATGAAGACTTTTGTCGCTCCAACGCGCGCCATTTCCTCGACCGCAGCCTCCGCAGCCGGACGGCCAAAAACAACGCGCTCCAGCGGAAGATAGGCATAGCTGCCCGCCTGAGACACTTGCATTCCTCCCTGGTTTCGCAAGAACCGTACCGTGCGCAGCGGGAATTATCCCTCACCCGATTGCAAAATACCGCAATCAGGTCATCTTGGAGCCACCAAACCGCGGGCGGGGCGCCCCGTCGGCTTGGATGTGCTTTGGACCTCCCATGGAGAAAAAGCGCGAGCGCGGCGGCGGGTTGGCCGAGGGCTCGCCGCATTATTACGGCCATCGGGCCCGGTTGCGCGAGCGCTTTCGCGAGGCCGGTGCCGATGCACTGTCGGATTATGAACTTCTCGAGGCGGTCTTGTTTCGCGCTCAGCCGCGGCGCGACGTAAAACCGCTCGCCAAGACCCTGATCGCCACATTCGGCTCTTTCGCGGAAGTCATTTCCGCGCCGGTGCCTCGTCTTCTTCAGGTCAAGGGACTTGGCGACGCCACCATCACCGAGTTGAAACTCGTGCAGGCGGCGGCGAGCCGGCTCCTGCGCGGCGAAGTGAAAAAGCGGACGGTGCTCTCATCCTGGTCGGCCGTGCTCGACTATTGTCGCACCGCGCAAGCCTTTGCCGACCGCGAGGTATTCCGCGTTCTCTTTCTTGATAAGCGCAATCAGCTCATCGCCGACGAGACGCAGCAAATCGGCACGGTGGATCACACGCCAGTTTATCCGCGCGAAGTGGTCAAGCGGGCGCTCGAACTGTCGGCGACCGCGATTATCCTGGTGCACAATCATCCTTCCGGCGATCCGACGCCGTCGCGCGCCGACATTCAGATGACGCAACAAATTATCGCCGTGGCCAATCCGCTCGGCATTTCGGTGCACGACCACATCATCGTCGGCAAGGAAGGTCACGCGAGCTTGAAAGGGCTGAAGCTGATCTAACGCGGCCGTCATGTTGGTAAGTCTCACTCCGCCCTATCGTCATTGTCGAGCCAGGCCATGCGGAAGCATATGGCGGCGACCTGCGTCGTTCTTTATATTCACCAGGCAGGCTGTCCGATGAACGTCGTCCAATAACCGTTATTATCAGCATGTCGGAGGGCGGACGTGCAGGTTAAAGACTTCATGACGCGCCGGGTGGTTACAATCACGCCCGAGACGACATTGCTCGCCGCGGCCAAGCTGATGCTTGAACATCGCGTCGGCGGCTTGCCCGTGCTCGATGCGGCAGGCCGCATCATCGGCGTTTTCAGCGAGAGCGATCTGTTGCGCGAGGAGGGCGAGGAAGGCTCCCCGTGGCTAGACATTATGGTCGGACAGGACGAGAAACCTGCCGCGTCGCTGCAGCTCGACAGGCGGAAGGTCGCGGACATCATGACGCGGCAGCTCGTCACCATCGCTCCGGATGCATCGATCGCCGAAGCTTGCCGCCTATTGCATGACCATCGCCTGCGGCGATTGCCGGTGGTGGAGAGCGACAAGGTCGTCGGCATGATCGCACGCGTCGATCTGGTGCGCGCTGTGGCCACGTCGGCGGAAAAAATCTCTTCGGCGCCGACCCACGACGTCAGCGTCGCCACACGCCTGGCTGAAATGGAACGGCAGATCTGGCGTAACCAGGCGCGGGGCGTGCGGCCGTTTTGATTATTTTTATAATTTCTATCGCTGCGGCGTCCGCCGCATTTCGACACTCAGTCCATGATCAGGTCGCACCATGAACACCAGCTCCGCTTCGGCCAAGGCTCCCTTCCTGTGGGGCGTCTCAACTTCCAGCTATCAGATCGAAGGCGCCGCCCATGAGGATGGCAGGGGCTTAAGCATCTGGGATACATATTCACGGATCCCCGGCAAGATTAACAACAACGATACCGGCGACGTCGCCTGCGACCACTATCATCGCTACCGCGAGGATGTGGCGCTGATGCAGGAATTTGGGGTCCAGGCCTACCGGTTTTCGGTAGCCTGGCCGCGGATCATGCCGGAGGGCCGCGGCGCGATCAACAAAGCCGGGCTTGCCTTCTACGACCGCCTCATCGATGCGATCCTTGCCGCCGGCATCGAGCCGTGGCTTTGCCTTTATCATTGGGATCTGCCGCAGGCGCTGCAAGACAACGGCGGCTGGACTAATCGCGATTGCGCGCAATGGTTCGCCGACTACACCGATGTTGTCGCGCAGCATTACGGCGACCGGGTGAAGCGCTTTGCCACCGTCAACGAACCGAGCGTATTCACGCTGTTCGGCTTCGCTCTCGGCGGCCAAGCGCCGGGCATCGTCGACCGCGGCATGCTCCTGCGCGCCATTCATCACGTGAATCTCGGTCATGGCACCGCCATCGACCGCCTGCGCGCGCGCGTGAATAATGCATCGCTCGGCGCCGTTTACAATTGTCAGCCATGCCGGCCGGCGACCGACACGCCGGAAAACCGAGTCGCGGCTGAAACGCTCGACGCTTACTGGAACCTCGCTTTTCCCGATCCGCAATTGCGCGGCGTTTATCCGCCGCCAATTGCAGACTTGATGACGCCCTACCTGAAATCCGACGACCTTAAGCAGATCAACCGGCCGGCTGATTGGTTCGGCTTAAACCACTATTCGCCGAATTACGTGGTCGCTAGCGACAAAACTCCGCTTGGATTGTGGTTCGGCGATGCGCCGGCGAACGTGCCACGGTCCACCATGGGCTGGCCGGTCGAACCGGCGGCGTTCCGTGAAATTTTGACGAGAATGCACAAGCGCTACGGCCTGCCGATTTACGTGACCGAAAACGGCACCGCTTATGCCGATAAGCCCACGCCGGACGGCAAGGTGCATGACGAGCCGCGCATCTCGTATCTCAAGGCCTATACCGCGGCGATGTACGAGGCGATGGCGGCCGGCGTTGACGTGCGCGGCTATTTCGTCTGGGCGCTGTTGGATAATTTTGAATGGAGTTCGGGCTACAGCGAACGCTTCGGGCTTATCTACGTCGATTATCCCACCCAGCGCCGGCTGCCGAAGGACTCGTTCCACTGGTTCGCTGACCAGATCACGGCGAGTCGGGCTTCTTCGGTTCCGACTGTCTGACCTGATCGAGCGCGAACAGCAGCACCGCAACGCGGGCGGTGGCGGAGCGCCACTCCGATAAGCGCTGATAGTTGTCGACCAGCCAGTTGAAAGCCGCCTGGACCGTGACGAAGGCGGCGGAAGCTTGTGTCAACTCGCCAAGCGTCATGGTCCCGGCGAGATATTTCGGCACGCATAGAAACCAGCCGAAGACCGGCGCGAACAAAACGTCCGTCTGCGAGACGAACGTCGTGCCCATCAACTGCCAGAGCAGTTGTCGCCAGCGCAGCAGCACCTCCGCCAGCGCGCCCCAAACCGTGCTCTCCTGCTTTAAATGTTGGCCGTCCGCGGGATGACTTGCGGACTCGCGGATATCATTGGCTGCCGCCAGAAATTCCGCTTCGGCTTGGCTCTGCATCTGGATAACGGACGGCAGGTGACGGCCGATCACCAGCATGCCGCCGGTGCACACCAGCGCATAGATGATCGCGCCGATAACGAGATAGCCGGGAATGGTCACGATCAGGCCGCCGACCGCAACCGTCAGCCCGCCGCCGACCGCCCAGAGCACGCTGGTAAAGACGCCGGCCGTCATCACCGAATTGACCAAACCCAGCGTCAAATCGACCGGAGAATCGGTCGCCGATTTAACGTCGTAGGAGATGCGGTATTCGGCGTTCTTATATTCGCCACCCACCGCTTCGATTTTGCGATAGCGTTCATCGGCAAGCCAGTCGGTGAGAACATAGGTCGCCAACCATTGACGCCATTTGCGCTGGGTGGTCATGCGCGCCCAAACCGAGATGACAGCCAAGCCGACACTCATGATCGCGAGCGGCGCGAACACCCCGACCTGATGCCAGAGGGTGGCGCCGTCGCGGCGGGCGAGCGCATTGAAGAAATCGCGATTCCAGTAATTGAGGCGGTACTGCACGGCGAGCTGCAACACCGCGATCACCACAAGGCCGACGGTCAACGGCCATGCGATCATGGCGGACTTGCCGCGCCAAAAACCGCGTGCGCTCGCCCAGAACCGGACAAGCAACGCACGATCCGAATGTTGGGGGTCCGCCATTGCCTCCCCTGCAGCGGCCATCAATGTTAGGCGCGTTGCGCCGCCGCGGCCATTTGCAGGATCATTTCACGGTAGTGCCGCGTCTGTCGAGCGAGCTGCTGGCGAGTTGATATGGGCGAAGCGTGGTCGCTGACAGCTCGCGCGTCAATCAGCGCCAGCCGAGAGCGGGGGCGACGTTTTTGAGAATCGCCTCGATAACGTGGGCGTTATAGTCGACGCCGAGCTGATTGGGGACGGTCAGCAAGAGCGTGTCGGCCTCGGCGATAGCTTCGTCCTTCTTTAGCTGTTCGATCAGCGCATCCGGCTCGGCCGCATAGCTGCGGCCAAAAATGGCGCGTTCGTTGCTGCCGAGATAGCCGATGGTGTCGCTCTCCTCGTCGCCGCGTCCGAAATAGGCGCGGTCGCGGTCGTCGACCAGCGCGAAAATGCTGCGGCTCACCGAGACGCATGGCGTGCGCGTGTGACCTGCGGCTTTCCACGCCTCACGGAATTTCCGGATCTGCTCCGCTTGTTGGACATGGAACGGGCGTCCACTCTCGTCGATTTTGAGCGTCGAACTCTGCAGGTTCATGCCAAGCTTGGCGGCCCATTCAGCCGTGGCATCGGTAGCGGCACCCCACCAGATGCGATCGCGCAGGCCCTCCGAATATGGCTCGAGCCGCAACAGGCCCGGAGGATTGGGAAACATCGGCTGCGGATTTGGCTTCGCAAAACCGTTGCCGCGCAGCGCTTCGAGGAAAACTTCGGTATGATGCCGCGCCATATCGGCGTCGCTCATCCCTTCGGGCGGGACATAACCGAAATAGCGCCAGCCATCGATCACCTGCTCGGGCGACCCGCGGCTGATGCCAAGCTGCAGGCGTCCACCGGCGATGACATCGGCCGCACCGGCGTCCTCCACCATGTAGAGCGGGTTCTCGTAGCGCATGTCGATGACCGCGGTGCCGATCTCGATCCGCTTGGTTTTCGCGCCGACTGCCGCCAGCAGCGGAAACGGCGAGCCGAGTTGGCGGGCGAAGTGATGGACGCGAAAATAAGCGCCGTCGGCGCCGAGTTCTTCAGCGGCGACGGCCAGGTCGATGGATTGCAAAAGGGCGTCGGAGGCCGATCGCGTCTGCGATTGCCGCGAAGGCGTCCAATGGCCGAATGACAGAAATCCGATCTTTTTCATGGACATGCGCCGTTGGGAGATGCGCCCTTTGGCGCTGTCCTAGCGCCGGGAAGAATCGGCATGGCAGTATCACGAGACTGAAACCGGTGCGAAAGGAAGGTAGTGATGGCGCGAGAAATTGCGAGGCGGCGGGACATGCCGTCCGCCGCGAGACTCCTGGCGCTGGCCATTGGGGCGGCTGCAGTCGGGGCGGTTGCCGTCGGCGTGCTGGCCATCGGCCGTATGGCCATAGGGCGTCTGGCTATCGGACGGGCGCGGTTTGGGTCGATCGAGGTCGACGAACTGACTGTCCGCAAACTTCGAGTCCTCGAGCGCGAGGACCGGTGAGGACGTTATTGCGCGCCGCGCGGCTTCGACAGAAGCATCTGGGTGCATCGAAACAGCGCGATGGTTTTGCCGGCCGCCTCGCTCTTGACCTCCGCATCCCAGACTTGGGTCGTCCGCCCGCCGTGCAGCAAGCGCGCTTCGCAGCTCACGCCGCCGGACAGCGCGGTGCCCAGAAAGTTGGCCTTCAGCTCGATCGTGGTGAAACCTGCGGTCCCTTCCGGCAACGACACCATGCAGCCGTAGCCGCACGCGGTATCGGCCAGAGCGACGACGGTCGCCGCATGCAAATACCCGTTCGGGGCCAGATGCTGTTTGCCGACGTCGAAGCGGCCGCGCGCGAAACCGTGCCGGAGCTCCGTCCAATCAAGACCGAGAATGTCCGGCAGGAATCCGCTTTGCTTCGCGCGAAAGATCGCCGGTGCATCGGCCATAATGCGCCCCGAATACCAAAGGCCGTTATTGTTGCCGAACCAGCAGCATCGGATCCGTGCCTTCCGGAACCCGCTGCCAGGTGTTGGCGTCGTTCTCTTCGAAGCGCCAATTCTGCCCGCGCGACGAAAGCACAATCAGCTCGCCTTGGTCCATGCGCCACGACGTAGGAGCAAAGCGGATCACGCCGGCATCGCAGCCGGGCTTGATCTTGATCGTCATGGCATCGGCGCCTAACGACGTTTGCGCCAGAGTGAGCGTGCAGATCGGTTTGCCGGTGCCGCGCGCAAGCGCCCAATCGCCAATCATGTCTTCCGCGGAGCGAACGGGCGCGGCGGCCGCGCTTTGCAGTATGTAACGGCCTTGTACCGGATCGAACCCGTCGTAAATGCCGTCCTCCGCCTTGCTGAGTTCAATTGCCGCCTTGCCTGCGCCATCGAGCAGCCGCAAACCGCCGTAATTGTCGACGGTCCAGGCGACGAGATCGTGTGTCGCCGGAAAAACCGCCGCGCAGTTTTTATCAATATCGAGCTTGTAGCCGTTGGCGATTTGATCGGCTCGGAAAACGAAGCGGCAGATTTTGTCGTGATCGGCGTTGGAGAATTCCCAGGCGCCAACCATGGCGGTCGCAGCGTCGCTCAGCGTTGCGGTGTCCTCGGCAAAGGCTCCATCGCGAATGCCGGAGAGAACGCTTATTCCGACCAACAGGCTAAATATAGCGCCGCGTCTGATGCTCGGTAGGCATCCAATCATCACGCGACGCTAGCATGCCGATACGGCCTCGTCATGATAGCGCGGCGACGACTAGTCGCGGCCCGCCCGCTTGTGAACGCTCTCCAAGCTTACATATTTTAGCCACGAGTGTTAGGCACGATGATGCTTCTGGTGATCGCGGCATGAGCGACGATATTGATCGGCCACGGCGACCGGCGGTAGAGCCCGAGATCATTCCGCCCGGACGAGCTCGGTCCTTCGACTGGCAGCACGACCGGGTTTATCCGACACACCGCATTTATGTCAGTCCGCTTGGACCCGGTGGCATCGCGCTCATCCTTCTTATGCTGGGCGTGCTGGCCGCCATCCTGCTACTCATATTGGTGGGCGCGATGCTGATCTGGATACCGGTATTAGCCGGGGCAGTGCTGGCTGGCGCGATCGTGCGGTTATTGCGCCGCTGAACGCGGGCGACCGGCTTCCCCTTTCGTCGCCTGGCGGCGAAACGGCGTATACCGAGCGTTAACCCTAGCTCTTTATGAATTTTTAACCATGGCGCGCCGTTTGCGACTGGCAGATTGGCTGCTCGTGCGCCCGGGCAGCTTGGGGCTTTGCCGCCTGAAAAAGACGCTGTTCGAAACCATCAGCACGGCCGGCACCGGGGCTGACAACGATATCGGCAATGTTTGAAGCGCCGCGCCAATTTCAACCCGCATACGCCGGCAGGCGAAGCCACTCTTTTGTGTCCGCGCCCGGGCCCGGATTCGATCTGCAACAGGCGATGCGCCAAATCTGGCGCGGCAAAATTACGGTCCTGATAACGACGGCGGCGGCTCTGCTGCTCGCCGTGCTTTTCATCGTACTGGCGCCGCACAAATATACCGCGGTCACCCAGATCCTCATCGATCCCACCGATTTGCACGGGGTGGGAAGCGACCTCACTCCCGCCAATCCGGCAAATGACGCCGCGGCGCTGCAGGTCGAGAGCCAGGTCCGCGTGCTTACATCCGACACCGTACTGCGCCGCGTCATCAGCGCCGAAGGTCTCGACCACGATCCGGAATTTATCGGCTCTACGTCGTGGTTCGGGCGAAGCAGCGCTCACGTCGACAACGCGATCACCGCCTTGAACGCGCTCAAGCGCGACGTTCAGGCCAAACGTGCCGAGCGCACCTATGTCGTCGACATCAGCGTTACCTGTCGCGATCCGGCAAAGGCGGCGCGGCTCGCCAACGCGATTACGCGCGCCTACCTCGCTGAGCAGACGTATGTGAGGTCGGAAGCAGCGCGCCAGGTGTCGCAGTCGCTGTCCTCGCATCTCAACGAGCTCAAGGAGCGGGTGCACGAGGCCGAAAATCGGGTCGAGAACTTCAAAGTCAACAACAACATCTTCAGCGCCGGCGGGCAGCTGATCAGCGAACAGCAACTCGCCGAACTAAACAATCAGCTGGGAACGGCGCGAGCGCGGACTGCCGCGGCAAAGGCGCGGCTCGACCAGGTCGAGCGGCTGCAGGCGTCCGGGGTCGAAACCGGCGCCTTTCCCGAGGCGGTGCAATCGCAGACCATCGCCATGCTGCGGACCCAATATGCCGAGGTCATGCGCCGTCAGGCCGAACAGATGACCACGCTCGGACCGCGCCATCCGGCGGTCATCGAAATCAAGGCCGAAGCCGAACGGCTGCGGCGGAATATCGACGACGAAATCCATCGCATCGCGCTGTCGGCACGAAGCGACTATGAGGGCGCGCGCGCCAATGAGGAAACGCTCGCGGCCAATCTGGAGAGGCTCAAGCGTAATGCGGTCGCGACCAACGAAGCCATGGTGTCGCTGCGCGAACTCGAGCGCGATGTGCTGGCGAGCCGGGCCGTCTATGAGGCATTTCTGGTACGCGCCCGGGAGACCGGCGAACAGGAACGGATCGATACCAAAAACATTCGCGTTATTTCGCCCGCCGATGTACCGCTGCGCCGCAGCTTCCCGCCGTCGAATTTCTTGATCGCGGTCGGCGCGCTGCTCGTCGGCGCCGCCGCGGGCGTCGGCATCGTACTGAGGGGACCGGGATCGCCGCCCGCGGAAACGAAACCGCGCGGAAGCGGCGTATTGGGTTCGTGGTTCGGCGCGCTTGCCTCGGCAACGAGCAAGCTGCGACCGGCCGCACGCGACACAAGCGCACTGCCGATTCTCGCCGTATTGCCCAACGTCGACGTCAGTTACGGGTTAAGCGCAGCGGAAGATCCAAAATCGCACTTCGCCGCGGAGATCCAAAAAGTTCACGACGCCGTGCGCGAGGGTCACAAGGGACGCGGCAATCCAAGCGTGCTGGTGATCACCTCCACCGATGAAGATGACACCGTGGCGGTCGCGCTTATGCTCGCGGCCGCGGCGACCGTAAAGCACAGCGTTTTGCTGATCGACGCCGATGTGGAACGGCGAACACTTTCGGCGCTCGACGCCGACCACACCGATGCCGGCCTGATCGACGTTGCAACCGGACGCCGCAAGCTCGCTGACGTCGTCGTCCGCGATGCCGACACGAACATTAATCTTTTGCCGTTTGTCGCCCCGGGAAGCCGTCGCAATGGTTCGCTGCGCGAGGCGGACGTCAAAAAGGCCTTCGAACAGACCAAAAGCTTCGACATGGTGATTGTCGCCGCCATTCGGCTGAACGGCGAGCCGTGCACGCGCCTGTTCGCGAGTCTGGTCGACCATATTATTTTGGTCGCCAGAGCCGACGAACAAAACACCGAGGCGATTGAACGCCTCATGGCCGACCTCGGCCGCGATGCGCGCAAAGTGCGCGGCGCGGTGCTGACTGGGGTCGGAACGGCGTGAGTTCGCGCCGCGGCCAAAGCCCGATGCGCAGGCCGCAAGAGACAGTACAAGAGAGAGTAGCAGTGACCCCGCTCGGGCATTTCCGCAACGACAATTCGCAAGCTGCCGCCACAGGTGGCAATGACACGCTGCTGCGCAGTATTTTGCTCGCGGCGGTCTTCCTCCTGCTGTGGATTTCGCTTCATCCCTTCGTCAGTCTCGGTGATCCCGATGAGCTTACCGAGACCGGAAGCACCGCCAATCAAATTGCCTACTCGCTGCTGCTGGTTTTGCTTGCGGCGTGGTGCTTTGCGCACGACCCGAACCGTTTGCTTGTTCTGCTGCGGCCGGTTTTTGTCGCCATGTTGTTCTGGTTCGTTCTAAGCGTCGCGACCTCCTGGGAGCCCGCCCTCTCCGCCCGCCGCCTGATATTCACGCTCATCAGCATGAGCATCGCCGCCATGGTGTTGCTGCTGCCCACGAACCAGCGGCACTTTGCCAGCGTGATGGCCGCAGTGGTGCTGATCGTCCTTGCCGCCTGTTACCTCGGCGTGCTTCTGGCTCCGGCGCTTACTGTCCATCAAACCAGCGATCTCGCCGAGCCGGAACTCGCGGGCGATTGGCGCGGCGTCTTCTCGCACAAGAACGAAGCCAGCGTGGCAATGGTCCTCTTTATCTTTTTCGGCATGTTCGTGGCGCGCGTGCGCAGTTTGGTCCTCGGCGGTCTTATCGTTGTGTCGGCGCTGGTGTTTCTGCTCTTCACCCAGTCGAAGACCGCGATCGCCATGCTGCCGATAACACTGATCGTGACCGCCCTGATCAACCGCATCAGCAGGCCGGCCATCGGCATTGGGCTCGGCCTGCTTGTTGTCGGCGCCTTCATCGTCCTGTCGATCGGTTCGCTTTATTCGGAACAGGTTCGCGATCTGCTCGATATGATTTTGCCGGATGCGTCTTTCACGGGACGAACGGACATTTGGCAATTCGCGCTCGATCACATCGCGGAGCGTCCGATCACGGGTTACGGTTTCGCGGCGTTTTGGGGGACGCATGAGGTGGTCTACGGGATGAGCGGCAATTCGGTTTGGGCCAACGCCGTTGCTCACGCCCACAATGCCTATCTCAATTTGGCGCTCACCATCGGGATTCCCGGGTCGCTGCTCGTCACCGCTTGGCTTGTCGTACTTCCCCTGATCGATTTTTACCGCGGGCCAGCCGATCCCGCGGCGTTACCGCTCAAGCTTTTGTTCTTACGCACTTGCATGTATGCGGCCTGTGCCTCCTGCTTCGAGAGTTTGTTGCTGCAGGAAGGCGGCCTGTTTCTTTTCACCGCTGCCTTTGGCTTGCGTTTTCTTTCGCTGGCGCGGATCAAGCCGTAAGCAGCGCGAACCAAAGCGCCGCTAAATTTATGGTTTACGGACGGCGCGCCGGAGCGCGTCGGCCGAAATCGAAACCCATCGCGCTCGTCGCTCTCTCCACTCTTAAGACTAACACCCGAATTAACTTTGTTTGCCTGCTCCCGCCGCCTAGAGCTTGGCGAAAGGAGCCGGATTATGACCGGACAGATCGGCTGTCTTCATTTCGACGGAACGGCCGACCGCCGGTGGTCCGTTCCGGCGCTGCAAATCGGCGGTCTGCCGATTGCGTTAATCAATCGCGCCAACTCCGCGGAGCTTATGCTCGACGCCGCGTTGCGTCGCCGCGACAGCACGTTGTCTCCGCTGATCTTCAGCTCGGCAAACGGCCAAGTCCTTTCCATGAGCGCGCGGCACTCTTGGGTTCGCGAATTGTTTCTCGCCGCCGATCTCATTCATGCCGATGGCATGCCGCTGGTCTTTGTCTCACGGCTGTTTCACAAGCCGCCGCTGCCGGAGCGCGTCTGCACGACCGATCTGTTGCACGACGTGGCGCGGGTAGCGCCATCGCGCCGCGCGCGGATGTTCCTTCTCGGCGCCACGCAAAAGGTCATTGACGAGGCGGCGCGCCGCATCCGCCAGCTCTATCCCGAACTTGATGTCGCAGGCCACGCCAGCGGCTACCTCCGGCGTGAGCAGGACGAAGAACGGGTCATTGAGCTCATCAACGCTGCACGTCCGGACATTCTTTGGCTTGGGCTCGGCGTGCCCGCCGAGCAGGCCTTCGCCGTGCGCAATCGCAGCCGGTTGCGCGTGGGATTGATCAAAACCTCGGGCGGCTTGTTCGACTACATCTCCGGCAAAAACGCCCGCGCGCCCGCCTGGATGCGACAGGCCGGCCTCGAATGGGCATTTCGCACCTATCTCGAGCCGCGCCGTCTGGCCGGCCGCTATCTCGCCACCAATCCGCACGCGCTATTCCTCTTGCTCACCCGCACAACGGTCGGCGCGCGAAGCGTGACCGCCAACGAATTGAAAGCGGTCCGATGATCGGCAGTGCTTTCCTGTCATGACCGGACGCTTAGTACCTCACGTGTTCGTCTGCGTGCCGACATTCCGTCGTCCCGAAGGCTTGCGCAAATTGCTGACGCATCTCGAGCAATCGATCTATGCGGGAATGATCGAGGTCGTCGTTGTCGACAATGACACGGTGACCCGCAGCGGCGCTGTGGTCGTTGACCAAATGGCTCCCGCCTACCGGTTTCCACTGCGCTGCCTCGTTGAGCCGCGCCGCGGGCACACTTACGCGTACAATCGCGCGTTCGTCACTGCCTGCCGCGCGACGCCGGCGCCGGATTACGTCGCGGTGCTCGATGACGACGAATATCCGGACGCGAACTGGCTTAGCGAAATGGTCAGCGTGGCGAGAAGCACCGAAGCCGATATCGTCGGCGGCCCGGTGTTCCCGGTGTTCGATGCTCCCGAGCATTGGCTGGCGCGCAGCGGCCTTTACACGCCGACCCGCTACAAGACCGGACCGGTGGCGATGATCTATGGCGCCGGAAACATGCTGATCCGGCGCAGCATGCTCGAACACTATCTCGACGAGCCGTTCGACCACGCCTTCGCCTTCACCGGCGGCAGCGATTACGATTTCTTTTGGCGATGCCGCAAGGACGGCCATTCTTTTGCCTGGGCCGACGACGCGCATGTGTTCGAAACCACGCCGCGCTCGCGCACCACGGTGGGCTATTTATTGCGGCGGCGATTCCGCACCGGCACCGAAGCGACGCGCATCGACCGCAAACTCGCGGGCAGTGTGGACGGCTCGCTCCGCCGCTGGTGCAAGGCGCTTGGCCTGATCGGCACCGGGACTTTGTCGCTACCTTTTACCGCGCTCGGCGGCCGGACCGGGATGATGCGCAGCCTGATGTGGACCGCCCGTGGCGCCGGCCGCATCGCGGCCGAGTTCGGAATTTCGTACGAGGAATACCGGTAACATGCTCGCCGAACCGCTCGAGGACCCAAACGCCGCATCGCTGTCGATGCGTGTCAGCGGCATGGCGGCACGGTTTGTCGCCCGCAAGAGCCGCAGCAAGCTGTTGGATTTGCGCGGTGCACCGCCGACGGTCACTTTCACCTTCGACGATGTGCCGGTTTCGGCATGCGAGTTGGGCGCCGGCATCCTCGAGAGCTACGGCGTGCGCGGCACCTTTTACGTCGCCGGCAGAGGATGCGGCAGGACCAGTCCGGACGGTCCGGCATGCGCTTCAATCGACCAATTGCGGCCGATCTGGGCGAACGGCCACGAGATTGGATGCCACACCTACTCGCATCCTGCGGTCCGCCATATGGCGCTCGACGAATTGAAGTCCGAGCTCGACCGAAACCAGGCGGCGCTTGCCGAGATCAACGGCAACATCGTCTTGCGCAGCTTCGCTTATCCCTATGGCGATCTTTCGGTTCGCACCAAACGTTATCTCGAAGGTCGTTTCGACTCGTGCCGCTCGAGCCACGCCGGCATCAACACCGGCCTCGCGGATCTCGGCGCGCTCGATGCTTGGCCGCTGCAGAACGCTGCGCTCGATCGCGACAAGATCGTGCGGCTGATAGCCGAAACAGTGCACCGGCGCGGCTGGCTGATTTTCTACAGCCACGAGGTCGCCGAGCAACCCGGCAGATTTGGCGTCTCGCCCGATTTGCTCGAATGGGCGGTGAGCACGGCGAAACGCGCCGGATGCGTTCTCACCAATGTCGCCGAAACGCTGAAGTTCGTTAGAGCCGCGGACGGACGTCCCGCGCAGGCGGTGCCGTGACATGGAAACATCAGCTCTCGCGAGCGTGACCAAGCTTTCAGCCGGCGACGCGCCCGCGCCGAAAGTTACCGTGGTGATCGCGGCCTATAACGCCGAGCGATTCATCCGGCAGACGCTGGACAGCGTCTTTGCGCAGACCTTGCGCGAAGTCGAGTTGATCGTCGTCGATGACGGCTCGACCGATGGCACCGCGGCTGTCTTACGCGCCATTGATGATCGGCGTCTCAGCGTGTTGCGCCAAGCCAATAGCGGGGTGAGCGCGGCGAGAAACGCCGGTCTCGCGCTGGCGCGCGCGCCTTACATTTTCTTCCTCGATGCCGATGACGTTCTCGTGCCGGACGCGCTCCAGCGCATGGTCGCCGCACTGGACAACAACCCGGATCGCGTCGCGTGTTTCGCGCATCACATCAGGATAACCGAAGACGGCGCCGAACTAACGCGGCGGGCCGATTTGCCGCTGAAAATGTTTCCGGCTCAGGACACGCTGAGAAATCTGGTCACCAAGAATTTCATTGTTTGCGGCGCGATTTGCATCAGGACCAAAGCCGCGCGGCAGGTGCGCGGCTTTAACGCCGAGCTCAAGTGGGGTGAAGACTGGGAGTTCTGGTGCCGCCTCGCGGTGCTGGCCGACTTCGTCGCCATGCCGAACGACATCGTGCTTATGTACCGGCAACACGGCGGCAGCGCGAATTTTCGCTGGCGCAACTCGCCGATCCGGCCCGACTACAAGGCCATCGAGGCCGTGTACTCGCACGCCGCCGTTCAGCAGCGGGTTCCGGCCGTTGAACTTAAGCACCGGAAGCGACTGGCGCAGATCGACGCCTTCTGGACCGCCGCGCGGAACGCATATGTCCAGGGGCGAACCTTCGAGTTTTTGACTTACTTGTTTGTCGGCGCACTGCGCTATCCCGACAGCATTCTGCGACCCGGCCTGGTTTATCTGTTTCTGCGCGGCCTGCGCCGCGCCAAAGCGCTGCCGGCGACTCCGCTCAATTCTGGCGGCACGGTCGGATGACGGCGCGACCGATCACAGTTTTGGGTGCCGGACAATGATCAACCCGTACGCGGTAATCTATCTCGCGGCCTATATGGTGCCGGCGGCCGTCGGCTTCCTCGCGCTGATCCTTTACACGCATCTTTTATCGCCGGCTCAATACGGCATCTATGTCGTCGGCATGAGCATCGCCGGAATTGTCTCGGCGCTGTTCTTTACTTGGGTGCGGCTCTCGGTCTCGCGGTATCAAGCAAGGTCGCCTGATCTCGATCTGCGCGGCGCAGCGGCGGCCGGCTATAGCGGCACCGTCTTGATCATTGCCTGCCTGACGCCGCTGGTCATGCTGATCGTCCGGCCGGATGTCGGCCTTGGATTTGTAGCGGCAAGCCTATTTCTGTCGCTCTCCTCCGCGGCCTTCGAGATCAGTCAGGAATTCAAGCGCGCACGCTTCAATCCCGTGCGCTTCATGACTATCGCAATGATCCGCGCCGTGACCGGGCTGACGTTGGGTTACATCGCTATCAGGCTCGGGACCGGCGGGCTCGGTCTTATTGTTGCGGTCGGCTTTAGCTATCTCACGGTCAATGTTCTTAACCTCCGAAATGGCGCCGCGAAAACCCTGCCGGTGTTTAAGATCGAAAATCTAGTGCAGTTTCTGCGCTACGGCTTGCCGTTCACGCTCGGCGCGTTTGCGTTCTCGCTGCACGCCGCGCTCGACCGTCTCGGCGTTGCTTATTTGCTCGGCGAAAGCGGCGCCGGCCATTATGGTCTGGCCGCCGATTTGACCCGCCAGCTGGTCGCCGTTCTTGCCGCCAGCGTTGCGTCAGCCATGTTCCCGATTGCATTTCGCAGCTTCGCCGAAAAAGGCACCGGCGCGACGCGCGAACGCTTGAGTGAAGGCTTCGAAATCCTGCTCGCGCTGCTCGCGCCGGTCGTCGTCTGGCTTGCACTCTCCGCGGACGTTGTCGCCGGTGGTCTGCTCGGTCGCGAATTCCGCGATAGCGTCGTTGCGCTTCTGCCGCTGCTGGCCTTCGGCCGCATGTGTGGCGCGATCAATCAATATTATCTGCAAGCCAGTTTCCAGCTGGCGGAAAAGCCGCTGCTGCAAGTCACCCACGACACCCTCATTCTGCTCTTGAACATGGCGCTCTTGTTTCCTCTAACGCTAACGTTCGGATTGCGCGGCACGGCGGCGGCGGTGCTGCTGGCCGAGGCGCTCGGTATTGTCATCGGCATTGCGCTGTCGCGCCGCGCCTTCAGATTGCCACTCAATATTCGGGGGATCATCCGCGTGTCGGCGGCAACAGGTGTGATGGCGGCGGCGACGCTAGCGCTGAAAATGACGCCAGCCGATCACGGATTGCTGCAGCTTGTCGGCTTTGTGCTGATCAGCGGAATAGCTTATGCCGCCGCGGCGTTGGCGTTCGATGTGGCGGGATTTCGCTCTTCGCTCATCGCATTTCTTCGCTCGCAGCCGCAGGACGCGCGGCTTTTGCCGCTGACCCATAACCTGGCGCAACCACGCGAGCAGCCTTAAGCACCGATTTCCGAAGGGCGTAACGGGCTGGTCTGAGGGGCGGACCTCCTATTCCTTCTCACAAAAATAATCGATGACCGTCCACAACGGCTTGGGCTGATATTCCCGGTCGAGCGGCAACGGCCGATTAGGCAGGCCGTCCGGCCGTTTGAACCACATCGGCATCCAGGTGTACCGGTCGGTGATGCCCCAAGTGGCGATGACTTCGGGCCGCGCCGCCGCGAATACCGCCTTAAGGAAATCATGAGCGCGCGCCGCGACCATTGCATCGCGCACCGAAACTTGAGGCGGCAAGTCCGCGTCGATAACGTCAAGCTCGGTTACATGCACCGATAGCCCGAGCGATTTCATTTCGGAGACGAAGCTGGTCACGCCGTCGCTGTCGATTTGATATTTGCCCTGGATGTGGCCTTGCAGCCCGACCCCGTGCAACGGCACGCCGCGCCCGAGCAGCTCGCGCACCAGCGTTGAAAGCGCCCGTCGCCGCGCGGCAAAATTTTCGCCGACGCACTCGATATCGTAATCGTTGAGGATCAATTCGGCGGACGGATCGGCCTGGTGCGCCAGCCGAAACGCGGTGTCGATGTAACGATCGCCCAGATAGCGCAGCCAGATCGAGGGCCGCAGGGCCGCGACCTTTCCCTTCGTTTCCTCAATTGGCTCATTGACGACATGCCAGGTTTTTATCTTGCCGCGGTACCTGGAGACGACGTGCTCGATGTGGATCGCGAGCTCCCGCTCGGCCTCGGCGGCGCTGCTGATTTGCTTGGTCCATTCCGGCATGGCCGCATACCAAACCAGCGTATGGCCGCGCATCAGCATCTCATTCGCCTCGGCAAACGCGAGTACTTTGTCGCCGTAATCGAAATTGAATTGATCGCGGGTCGGACGCAGATAATCCCAGTACAGGCCGTATTCCGGAGTCAGCTGCTGACAATAGGTTTCCAGCGCGGCGCGGTACTCGGCCTCGTCTTGCAGCGGGGCAATGTTGACGCAAGCGCCGTACGGTACGCGCCGCTCTGTACGCGAAGCCGCGGCCCTCTCGCCGGAGGCGGCTGCCAGCGCGGCCATAAAGCCGGCGCCGCCCGCCAGCGTTTGTCTGCGTGATAACATCGTGGTCCGTTTGTGAATGCCCGCGGACTTTCAACGCCGCGCCATATCGCATTATGAGCGGGCCTTCGCTAAGGCGCAGGCCCGTCGCAAAATTCAATCGAATTAACCTTTACGCACTCAATCGCTTCTTGCCGCGTGCCGCATGTGGGACTTTCACGTCGCGGTTTCCCCATTCCGCGCAAGAGGTCATTTTTGTGAACGTCCTGGAGCTGGCGCGGCTTGGCGCCCACCACGCCCGCAACGCCGTCGCGGAAGAAATTTATCTGCGCACCGGCCGCGACATGACCGTGCCGGTGTCGATCTATGGCGAAGTGATCGAACGGTGTAATTACAAGTGCCGTTATTGCGAGTACTGGCGGTTCGCGCATTACCGCGATGAAATGTCGATCGACGAATGGAAAAATGCGCTGCGCGATCTCAAACAATTCATTGGGCATTATCACATCGAATTTTCCGGCGGCGAGCCGTACATCAAAAAAGGCTTTCTCGATCTCATTGAGTTTTGCGGCGAGGCCGGAATTAAATGGGGCGTTACCACCAACGGCGGCGCCTTTGGCAACGAAAAGGTGGTCGAGAGGACGGTCGCGGCCGAACCGTTCAACATCAACATCTCGATCGATTCGCACGACGCAAAAATCCACAACTATTCACGCGGCATCGACGACTCGCTCGATGACATCGTCGCCGGCATCGGCAATATCATTCGTGCGCGAACCAGGCATGGCGCCAACTTTCCCATCATCGTCAAGCCTGTCGTGCACAAGCTGAACTTTCGCCTCCTGCCCGAGATGATCGCGTGGGCGCGCGACATCGGCGCGACCGCGATCAACTTTCAGCCGCTCGAACAGCACACCGCTGAAGCGAAGGAGGAATTCTGGATCGGCCCAGAGGAACTCGACGACCTGATTGTCGTGAAAGACCGCCTCCTGGCGATGAAACGCGCCGGAGCGCCGATCCTGAATTCGGAGCTATTGCTCAATCTATGGCCGAACCATTTTCGGCGGGAAAAAGCGCCGCGCGAGGCGATGCCGTGCCGCATCGGCCTGCGAAACTTCTTCATCCGCTCCGACGGCCGCGTCGAGGTCTGCTGGAATTTTCCGCCAATCGGCAATGTGCGCACCCAGACGGCCCGGGAAATCTGGCGGGGCAAGGAGGGCGTCGAGCGGCGCAAGGAAACCGTCGCCTGCGAGACGCTGTGCCTCTTCACGTGCCTCTCGCAGAAAAATCTGAGCGATAAGATCGGCATGGGCATGAAGCTCCTCGCCAAGCCGAAGATCGCGGCCGGCGCGCCAGCGAAAATCCCGGTCGACGTTTAAGGCTGATCCGGCCGCCGGCAGCTGGGCCCGCCAGCCTGGTCTGCGACCCTCATAATTCTCACAAGCCTTTTTCATCCAAGTGTCACATAGGGCGCGCAAGGTGCGGCCGCTTCCGCACGTAGAGGGTCCCCATGAGTGACATCGCCCTACCCGGTTCAATCGAACCGGCAGCCCGCAAGGGCCCCGACCTCACCGGCGCCGTCAACCCGCTGACCGGCATAATCTTCGGCGGCGTGATCGCGGCGGTCGTTTTGTTCGTGGCCTACAGCATCTATTCCGATATCGATGCGGCCGGCGGCAAAGTTACCAGCTATGCACCCTTCCTTCTGCTCTTTGTGGCGCTTTTGATTGCGCTCGGCTTTGAATTCGTCAACGGCTTTCATGACACCGCCAATGCGGTCGCGACCGTCATCTATACGCGTTCGCTACCGGCGAACTTTGCGGTGATCTGGTCGGGCTGTTTCAATCTGCTTGGGGTCCTTGCCTCCAGCGGCGCCGTCGCCTTCGGCATCATTTCGCTGCTTCCGGTCGAGTTGATCTTGCAAGTCGGCAGTAGCGCCGGATTTGCCATGGTCTTCGCGCTGTTGATCGCCGCGATAATCTGGAATCTCGGCACCTGGGCGTTCGGCCTGCCGGCGTCGAGCTCGCACACCCTGGTCGGCTCGATCATTGGCGTCGGCATTACCAATGCTCTGTTGCATGGCCGCAGCGGCACCTCGGGCGTCGATTGGAGCAAAGCGAAGGAGGTCGGCGAAGCCCTATTGCTCTCGCCGCTATTCGGATTTGCCCTCGCCGCTGTCCTGCTGCTGCTCTTAAAATCGGTCGTTCGCATCCCCGCGCTCTACGCCGAGCCGAAGGGCGATCAGCCGCCGCCGTGGTGGATCCGCGGCATTCTGATTCTGACCTGCACGCTGGTCAGCTTTTTTCACGGCTCGAATGACGGCCAAAAGGGCATGGGCCTGATCATGCTCATTCTGATCGGCACTGTGCCGACCGCTTACGCGCTCAATCGTGCGCTGCCGCCTGATCAATTGCAGGTCTTTGCCGCCCGATCGCATGCGGCGAGTGCCGTCATTGAGGAGAAAGCAGCGGGTCATACCGTGCTTGGCAATCCGCGCCCGGCGGTCACGGCATATGTTGCCAGCCACGAGCTCAACGAAGGGACATTTCCGTCACTGGCGGTGCTGGTGCAGGACATCTCCGAGCAAGTTACGAAGTATGGCTCACTGGCCCGGATGCCGTCGGATACGATCGGCAATACCCGTAACGACATGTATCTGGCGTCTGAGGCGATCCGCTTCCTAATGAAGGATAAGGCGAGCGACCTTTCGGCCTACGACATCAGTACGCTCATCGCCTATAAGTCTTCGCTCGACGGTGCGACCAAATTCATTCCAACTTGGGTCAAGGTTGCGGTCGCCATCGCACTCGGTCTCGGAACAATGATCGGTTGGAAGCGGATCGTGGTCACCGTCGGCGAGAAGATCGGCAAGACGCATTTGACCTATGCGCAAGGCGCCTGCGCCGAGATCACCGCGGCCTGCACCATCGCCGCCGCCGACGTCTACGGATTGCCGGTGTCGACGACCCACGTTTTGTCGTCGGGCATCGCCGGCACGATGGCGGCGAACGGCTCGGGGCTGCAGCTTTCGACCGTGCGCAACATCGCGCTCGCCTGGATACTCACCCTGCCCGCAGCGATGGCGATTTCGGGGATTCTTTACTGGTTCTTCTCGACGCTGTTTGGCTAAGGAAAAGCGGCTGCGCCGATGCGCAGCTAGAAAGGGCGCCGGGGAGACCCGGCGCCCTTTCTGTTGGCGGCTTCTTCGCTAACCGGGAAAGCATGAAGCAGTGTCGTCGCAGTGGCGCTTGCTCCGGTCGCAGATCGAGATTGCAAAAGCCAGTGAGAGTTTCCGTGACAGGCTGCGCCTGGAAATAGGTTGAGCCAGGCGGCTATCGCGAGCCGGCGTCGTACAGGACCCGTTCGCAAAGCCGCTCCGGATCGCGCTCGCCGCGCCGCGCAAGCTCGACAATCCTGACCGCAACAGTTTCGCGCTCGCGGGCCGCGGTGTCGGGAAGCTTGAGTGCATGACACGCTTGATCGAGTGCAGCCGACATCGCGTGCAGCGCCTCCGGATCGAATACGGACTGGCCTCTCACAAATGGAAGGATGGTGCCCATCCGGTCCCCGTCACATGGCGAAGAAAGCCGCTACGTTCAAAAACGTAAGCTGCTTCGACGTCGATTGTCAATTTCTCTTCCAATATAACACTTTGACTTAATTGATGTTTTTTGCAGTTTCCACATTAAGAACATAAAAGACGTTAACATCGTCGTTGACATATATATCCTCGATAACTAATTATACTCACATAACTTAGGGGGAGGCTGGCATCATGGTCGACCGTTTGCGGGGCGAGCGCCTGCAGATCATGCTCTCACCCGAAGAGCTGACGCTGATCGACGATTTCCGTTTTGCCAAACGCATGCCGTCGCGAGCAGCTACGGTGCGGGAATTGTTTCGGCGCGGATTAGCAGCGGAAGGATTTTCGATCGCGCCTTTGGGGCAACGATCGAAGGATTTCGGAGTCGACGCAAAAGCGGCGCGGCTGCGGCGTTAGACAGCGACGCGACGTACCCGCTGTCAAACAACGGCCTGGAGGCGGGTACTTCCGCGCTTATTGCACCTCGAAACGCTTGATGATCTCGGCAGGGATCGCGCGCGCCTTGATGATCGAGGGATCGGCCTGGTCGCGAGTAGCCCAAACGCGCTTTTCGAGCCCGGTCACTGCGAGCTCGCCGCGCGCGCGGATTCGGTGCTCGACGTCAAAGCTCGAGCGGCGAAATTCGACGATCTGCGACGTCATTTCCATCACGTCGCCAAAGCGCACTACCGAAAGAAATTGAGCATTGACCTCAACCAAGGGAAATAACGGATTGGAGGCGAGGCCATAGGCGCTGGCCATTTCCGCTGGCTTTACTCCCAGGGCTGCCTCGAACAGCGCCCAAGTACCCCAATCAAAGAATTCGAAAAAACGGCCGTTGAAGGCTATCCCGGCAGGGTCGCAGTGCCCCCATTCAAGAGAAAATTGCCGCCGGTTGATGAGACTGGCCATGTCTGATGACTGCTTGAATTTAAATGGCCGAAGCGCCGCGCAGCCGGTGGCTGCCCGCATATGCCTGGTTTTTTTTGCTCACTTCGGCTCCTGCGTACTTGCTTAAAAAATAGGCAATGAACAAAACCTGGGCGGAATCAAATTGGGCGTTGAGGTGGCGCGTGTGAGTCCCGGTTCGCGGATTTCGCAAAAGAGGCCAATGACTTAACGTCCCCCCGCGATTGGCACGCTCCTTGCGATTTCCCCTATGCGCGACGGCGACGTGCCGATCGCGCGCGTCTAACAGAGGAAAACGCGATGCTCAACCCGATAGCCGCGGTCGCTAGGCGACCGCGAGGTCGCCGCTGGCTTGCCGCCGCGGCGGGTCTGACCCTTGGCCTCACGGCGGCGCTGCCCGCCTGGGCCGAAGATACCATCAAGGTCGGCATTCTTCATTCACTTTCCGGCACCATGGCCATCAGCGAGACGACGCTGAAAGACGTGGTCCTCATGCTCATCGACGAGCAGAACAAGAAGGGCGGTGTGCTCGGCAAGAAGCTTGAGGCCGTCGTGGTCGATCCGGCTTCGAACTGGCCGTTATTCGCGGAAAAGGCCCGCGAGCTGATCAGCAAGGACAAGGTGTCCGTGGTGTTCGGCTGCTGGACCTCGGTGTCGCGCAAATCGGTCCTGCCCGTGTTCAAAGAGCTGAACAACCTTCTGTTCTATCCGGTGCAATACGAGGGTGAAGAAAGCGAACGTAACGTGATCTACACGGGCGCCGCTCCAAACCAGCAAGCCATTCCGGCCGTCGAATATCTCGCAGGGCCCGAAGGCGGCAACGTGAAGCGCTGGGTGCTGGAAGGCACCGACTACGTCTATCCGCGCACCACCAACAAAATTCTCGAGGCCTACCTTAAGGACGTGCTGAAGGTCGCGCCGGAAGATATCCTGATCAACTATACGCCGTTCGGCTTCTCCGACTGGCAGACCGAAGTGTCCAAGATCAAGGCCTTCGGTTCGGCCGGCAAGAAGACGGCCGTGGTGTCCACCATCAATGGCGACGCCAACGTCCCGTTCTATAAGGAACTCGGCAACCAGGGCATCAAGGCGACCGACATTCCGGTGGTCGCGTTCTCGGTCGGCGAAGAGGAACTTGCCGGTCTCGACACCAAGCCGCTGGTCGGCCATCTCGCCGCTTGGAATTATTTCGAGTCGATCAAGACTCCGGCGAACGAGGCCTTCATCAAAGAGTGGCACGACTTCATCAAGAACCCGAAGCGCACCACCAACGACCCGATGGAAGCTCACTACATCGGCTTCAACATGTGGGTAAAGGCGGTGGAGAAGATCAAGTCGGCCGATCCCGACAAGGTCATCGAAGCTCTGCCCGGAACGAAGCAGGCGAATCTCACCGGCGGCATCTCCGAACTTTTGCCCAACCACCACATCACCAAGCCGGTCTTCATCGGCGAGATCAGGCCGGATGGCCAGTTCGACGTCGTATGGAAGACCAAAGATCTCGTGCCTGGTGCGGCGTGGTCGCCTTACATCGCGACATCCAAGGACCTGATCGGCGACTGGGTGAAGATGAAGTGCGGCAATTACAACACCGTGACCAAGAAGTGCGGCGGCGCCTAGTAACGACAACGCCGTGAAAGTGAGCATGCGGGAAGGCGGCGTATCGCCTTCCCGCAACATCAAGGCCGGGAACCTTGCCATGCGTATCAGCCGAGCTTGCCTCGTCGCTTTGCTATTGGCCTTGAGTTCTCTAATGCTCGGGCAAGCGGCTGCTTACGCCGCGAGCCTTGACGACGCGCTGAGCCATTTCACCACCGACGATTTCAGCGAGACCAGCACCGGCATCAGCGACCTCGCGGCAAGCGGCAGTCCGCGCGCCGAGATTATCATTCGTGCGCTGCAGGACGGTAGGCTCTTGTTCAGCGCCGAGCGAAAGACGGTTTACGTCAAGGACGAGGCCGGCAAGTTGACCGATGCGGCGACCGGCGCGCCAATCGCCGGCGATGCGCCAGGCGACATCGACACCGTTCGCGTCAACAATCGGGTGCGTGGCGCCGTTGATGCTGCGCTCGGCGGACTTACGCTTCTCGCCAAGAATCCCGGCGCGCGCTACGAAGCGGCGCAAGCAGTTTACAAGTCGCGTAAAGCGAGCGTGCTGGCCACGCTCGACAGCGCGCTCGCCAAGGAACAAGACGCCTCCGTGCGCCGCGCCATGACGGAAGCGCGCGCCGCGATCATCCTTTCGGGCGACAAAGGCAGCGACGAGGAAAAACTCGCGGCGGTCGATGTTATTCGCGATCGCGCCGATCAGGACGCGCTCGGGCTACTTGCAAGCCTGCCGCCGACCACCTCGGCCCCGGTGATGAAAAGCGCCACGGCGGCAATCGGCGCCATCAAGAATCGCCTCGCGCTGTGGGAGGCGGTGCAGAACGCCTGGTACGGTCTTTCGCTCGGCTCGGTGTTGCTGCTCGCCGCCATCGGCCTCGCCATTACCTTCGGCGTTATGGGCGTCATCAACATGGCGCACGGCGAGATGGTGATGATCGGCGCCTATGTCACTTTTGTCGTGCAGGAAATCATCCGCAACAACAATC
>Ga0302324_100003145_pt1 | contig 37394 bp, 27 predicted proteins | sample Palsa_T0_1_FD_201949 | JGI IMG/M metagenome (GOLD analysis project Ga0302324, IMG submission 201949) | Peat permafrost microbial communities from Stordalen Mire near Abisko, Sweden - Palsa_T0_1 | ecosystem: Environmental > Terrestrial > Soil > Palsa > Peat permafrost | place: Sweden: Abisko... | reverse complement strand
TCCTTGGATTTTTGCATGTGGGAGTTCCTAACGAGGGCTTACCGGAAAGAAAGCGAAGACCGGTGGACGAGAAAGTGATCTGGATAAAATAAAAGCAAATACAAGTTGAACCTGATAGAAATAAGCCCATGAATTCAATCCCCGATAAGAAATCCATCGAACAAGCCCACGATCGGATTAAGCCATATATCCATCGCACGCCCGTGATGACCTCCCACAGCCTGGACGAAATGGCGGGGTGTCAACTATTTTTTAAATGCGAGAATTTTCAAAAAGTGGGTGCATTCAAGGCGCGTGGCGCAATGAATGCAGTGCTCTCGCTCTCCCGGGAAGAACGGGCAAAGGGAGTAGCTACTCATTCTTCAGGAAATCATGCCCAGGCACTGGCCAGAGCGGCTAAAATCATGGGAATCAAAGCGTACATCGTCATGCCCAGGACTGCTCCCGAAATAAAAAAACGCGGTGTGAAGGGCTATGGAGGAGAAATCTTTGAGTGTGAGCCAACGCTGGCGTCCCGTGAATCGACTCTTGCCGAAGTGGTAAAAAAGACGGGAGCGATAGAGATTCATCCTTTTAATAATTATGATGTCATCGCCGGACAAGCCACCGCAGCGAAAGAGTTATTTGAAGATGTAAACGACCTTGATTTTATCATTGCCCCGGTGGGTGGCGGCGGACTGCTCAGCGGAACCGCATTGGCGACGAAATATTTTTCTCCGGCTACCCGCGTGGTCGGTGCCGAACCTGAGCTCGCTAACGACACGTTCCGGTCCATGCAAAGCGGGCGAATCGAGCCGGCGTCTCCTCCAACCAGTATTGCCGACGGATTATTGACATCCCTTGGAGACAAGACGTTTCCGATCATCAGAGAGTGTGTGCGTGAGGTCATTACAGTTACGGATCCTGAAATAATTGGAGCCATGAGGCTGATTTGGGAACGTCTTAAGATTATCATTGAGCCGTCTTGTGCGGTACCTTTTGCAGTTGTCATGTCAAGGCACGAAGCCCGGAAAAAGGACTCCCTGTTTTCGGATAAAAAAGCAGGTATCATTCTCTCCGGTGGAAACGTCGACCTCAATAAGGTTGGAAAACTTTTTGAATAATGTTTGAGCGTTTCTCCAACCCGGTTTTGCCGCGTCCCCTGTTTTTGGCCCGCGTTCTGCGCTATGCAGGCTTTGCCTGTTTGCTTCTTGGATTTTCACTCGGACTTGGCATTCTGGGCTATCATTATTTTAATGAACTTCCCTGGCTGGATTCACTGCTTAATGCCTCCATGATTCTTACCGGGATGGGGCCGGTCGATCCAATGAAAAATAGTGCGGCTAAATGGTTCGCTTCCTTTTATGCGATCTTCAGCGGGGTGGCCTTCCTGAGTACCATGGCCGTTTTCCTTGCCCCCATGGTCCATCGCTTCTTGCATCTGCATCATTTGGATGATGGGAAGAAGTAGCCTAATTATTTTTCATTAATCCTGCTTCAAGTTGAAACTAATTTTGAAATAGGTATAGGCAAGGTCGCTAAGAACACGATGAAATGCACTAAGGACACGACGAACACAGTTCGATAAATAGTCTGTTGTAGTGATTTTGTAACTCTTTGAACGTGAGTAAGATTGACTTTAACTCAAACTTGACAAATAGGACTAAGCTTAAGTGCAAAAAGGCACAGGCGCCGGATAAACCTGTCAGGTTTTAAAAACCCGACAGGTCTAAAGTGATTAATTGGTCTTCTTCAATTGATCGAACTTGCTCATGGCCGGTTTTTTAGGGAAAACATTATCATTCGTATTGGTATCCGCCGTTTCCAAATTGGGGTCAATCACCATGCCGACGACTTCCTTCTCTTTAACAAAAACCTTTTTCACTTCATTCTCATTCGTTCTCCAGATTTCAGCAGGAATACGTTCGATTTCTTTTGAGCCGTCTTTAAATGTCCATTCGATGATGATGGGTGTGACGAGTCCACCGGTATTTTTCAAGGTTACTTCGTAAATGTTTTTTCCTTCCAGTTTTTGACGGATAGAGTTATCGTCGATCTTGCTCATGAATTCTCCATAGGCCTTGTCGGGTGTATTGATCATAGTAAATTCCTGCGGGCCGTTACTGAAATCAGCGGGTTTGTCCTTTGAATCGGTAGCATTGAGATCAGCCTGCTTCACTTTTACATTTTTATTTTCCGGATCGGCTTGCGTTGTTTTGACCTTGAGCCACTTGACGTTATCCACGGTGACGTCTACATTATCGGTGGAGTAAAACCAACCTCTCCAGAACCAATCTAAATCAACTGCCGAAGCATCTTCCATCGTACGAAAAAAATCCCCGGGGTTTGGACTCTTAAATGCCCATCGTTGCGCGTACTCCTTAAAAGCTTTATCAAATAATTCCGGTCCCATAACGGTTTCGCGTAACAGGGTAAGCGCCGCGGCGGGCTTTTCGTAGCCATTCGGAAAAAAACTTCGTGCCTGATTGTCAGAAGATGCCATGATGGGTCGCATGATGCTTTTATCGCCTTTCATCCACGGAACGATTCCTTTCGGCGTTCCATAAACCAAATTGAGAGACGGATACCGCTCGCGCTTGGTTTCCTTTTCAAGAAAAGAATTTAACCCCTCGTCCATCCAGGTCCATTGGCGTTCATCGCTGTTCACGATCATCGGGAAGAAATTATGACCCACCTCGTGGACAATCACTGAAATCATTCCGTCGAGCGTACGGGCTGAATAGGTTCCATCTTTGTTCGGACGTCCCCGGTTAAAGCAGATCATCGGGTACTCCATTCCCTGGTTCGCACTGTGAACCGAAAACGCGGTGGGATAGGGATAGTCAATGGTGCGTGACGAATAAACTTCAAGGGCATTTTTAATGGCTTTCGTTGACTCTTTTGACCAAAGCGGATTTCCTTCTTTGGGATAAAGCGATTGGGCCAGCGGGGTCTTTTCTCCTATCTTCACCGCCATCGCATCCCAGATAAATTTTCTCGACGTTGCAAATGCAAAGTCCCGGACATTTTCAGCATAAAATTCCCATGTAGCTTTTTTAGCGACATGCACTTTTTCTTTATTCCTGGCCTCTTCCTCGGTGACAATAAAAACGGGCTGGTCAAAGGTCTTCCTTGCTCTTTCAAACCGCTCGATTTGTTGCGTTGTCAGCACTTCTTTGGGGTTTTGCAGCCAGCCGGTAGCACCTACAATATGATCAGCCGGCACAGTAATTCTGACCCGGTAATTTCCAAACGTAAGAGCAAACTCTCCGGCCCCTAAAAACTGTTTGTTCTGCCAACCCTCATAGTCATCAAACACACACATCCGCGGAAACCATTGCGCCAGTGTATACGAATAGTTTCCATCCTCCGGAAAGAACTCCATGCCGCCTCTCCCACTCACGAGCATCCGGTCATTGATGTTGAATGACCAGTCCACGGAAAAAACAAATTTTTCATCTGTCTTGAGGGGTTGGGGTAAATCGATTCGCATCATAGTGTAATTAATGATGAAAGGGAGGTCTTTCTTGGTAATGGCATCCTTCACTGTCTTGATTTTATATCCGCCTTCATAATCAACGACACCCGCTGTCGACGCCAACGATTTGGCCGGAATGGAATCGCGTATACTGTTGGTTGATGTTTTGGAAGTCATGCTTCCCTTGGCGTATAGGTTTTGATCAAGTTGCAGCCATATGAATTTGAGCGGCTCAGGCGCATTGTTATAATACGTGATCGTCTCGGACCCTGTGAGAACCTGAGTGTCATCATTAACCTCTGCGTTAATAACGTAGTCAGCACGTTGCTGCCAGTAATTCGGACCGGGTGCACCTGAACTACTTCGATAGGTATTCGGCGTGGGGAGCATTTCGCCCAATTGTTCAAATTTACCTTTCCAATCCTGAGCGAAAGAGCGAATGGGAGCAACGGCTAAAAGCAAAAGAATTATTTTTTTCATATAACGGATTTAGAAATGCCTGAAGGCATGGTAAATTATGGATTTCCTTTCTTTTTCAATTCGTCAAATTTAGAAATTTGAGCTAGACGTGGGAACACATTGTCTTCGGTATTGATATCGGAAGTTTCTTTGAGAGGATCCAGGACTACCTGGGTTACTTCTTTGTCTTTCGCAAACACTTTTTTAAATGTGGTTTCATTCGTACGCCAGATCTCGGCAGGGATGCGTTCGATTTCTTTTGACCCGTCTTTATACGTCCACTCCAAAATGACCGGCATCACGAGACCCCCTTTGTTGGTCAATGTTATCTCATAAAAATTCTTGTTCACGAGTTGCTTCAGGATAGCCCTATCATCTACCCGGTTTTGAAACTCCCCATAGTAGCGGTCCTCCGTACCGGTAAGGGTGAATAGCTCCGGACCGTTGTTGAAGTTTTCATATTTCTTTTCGGGGGATGGGGCCAAATCGCCGGGTTTGACATTCAATCCTTTGTGCTCTACGGGAGCAAGTTCTTTGCGCATTTGGAACCACCTCACTTTATCCAGTGATACATCTACATTATCGGTGGAGTAAAACCATCCGCGCCAAAACCAATCCAGATCAACAGCCGAAGCATCCTCCATCGTGCGGAAAAAATCGGACGGTTTGGGTTGATGAAATGCCCACCGGCGGGCATACTCTTTAAATGCTTTATCAAATAACTCCGGACCCATGACCGTTTCGCGCAAAATATTCATGGCTGTTGCGCACTTGGCATATTGTTCGTTGCCGAAGTTTTTACGGATTACCTGCTCGGAATTGACCATCAATGGACGACGAAGTTCGGGAGCGCTTTTCATGTAGAATACAATTTCGGATGCAGGGCCGCGGCGTTGTGGCATATCCGGATAATTTTCAACCTGAGTGCGGTACTGGACAAACGTATTTATGCCTTCGTCCATCCACGTGCACTGGCGTTCGTCACTATTAATGATCATGGGGAAAAAATTGTGTCCTACTTCATGAACGATCACACCGATCATGCTCCATTTGGTTCTGTCGGAATAGCTGTGATCGGCATTTGTCCTTCCGTGGTTAAAGCAAATCATGGGATATTCCATACCCAATGAGGCAGCATTTACGGACGTGGCTTGTGGATAGGGAAAGTCGATCGTGTATTTTGAATAGGTGGTGATGGTATTTTTCACCGCTTTCGTTGATTCCTTTTCCCACATCGGGTTTCCTTCCTTGGGATAGAAGGACATAGCCAGGGGAGTCTTATCACCGATCCTGACGGCCTGTGCATCCCAAATGAATTTCCGGGAAGTCGCGAAGGCAAAGTCCCTGACATTTTCGGCAGAGAATTTCCATGTCTTCTTGTCCTTGGATCTGGTCGATTCCCGTTTCACAGCTTCCTCCTGGGTGCAGATAACGACTGGATTATCAAAGGATGTCTTTGCTTTTTCGAAGCGTGCAAATTGTTCAGGAGTTAGCACTTCTTTTAAATTCTGAACCATTCCGGTTCCGGCAACAATATGATCTGCGGGTACGGTGAGGTTCACCTGATAATTGCCAAAGGAGAGGGTGAATTCGCCCTGCCCCAGGAACTGCTTATTCTGCCATCCGACCATATCGTCGTACACACACATGCGGGGAAACCACTGGCCGATGATATAAAGATAATTCTGGTCTTGGGGGAAATACTCCATCCCGCTTCGCCCGTCATTGAACGTCGCATTTCTCACCCGGTCATTGATATTGAATGACCAGTCTATTGAAAAGGAAATTTTTTGACCGGACGGCAGTGGATAAGGCAAGTCTATCCGCATCATCGTTTGATTCACGGTACAGGGCAGAGCCTTGCCCGCGGCATCTCTTACCGATTTGATTTTATAGCCGCCATCAAAATCATACAAAGCAAGATTGCTGGCCATATCTTTGGTATTCACTGAATCCTTGACCGAATAGGTCGCTATTTTTGAAAAATTATTATCCTTGGCGTTAATATTTTGGTCTAGTTGGATCCATAGATATTTCAAAGGGTCCGGCGAGTTGTTGCTGTAGGTAATCGTTTCTGAACCCGTAATGGATTGGTTATCATCGTTGAGTTCAGCATTAATGATGTAGTCCGCGCGCTGTTGCCAGTACTTAGGTCCGGGAGATCCTGAACCTGTTCGATATTCATTAGGCGTAGGCAACAGTTGACCTAGTTGTTCAAATTTCCCCTGCCATTTAGGCGGTTCCGTTTTGAGGTCCTGAGCCGAACCGCTAAAGACAACAGCGATTAGGTATAGTGTTTGTAGTGTGTATTTCATAACTTAAGTATTGTTCCGGGAGATCATGTGCGATAGGTCGCGGCTACCAAAAGATTCTTTCTTTCATTAAAATTAACGCTATCCCTGCAATGGCGGAAGACAAAACCATTTTCCAATCCCTCCTGCTTATCCCGCCCAAATCAACTAAAATAAAACTGGCTCCTAAAAAAAGGATGACAACTATTATTTGACCGAACTCCAGCCCGAGATTAAAGGCCAAAAGAGGTGACGCAAGACTATGAGTTTTACCTAAAATAGCTCGCAAGTAGGTGGAGAAACCCATACCGTGAATCAGACCGAAAAATAAGGCGTAGTAATAATTTGTTTGAATGGGTTTCGAGTTTGCACTTTCCTCTTTTCGAAAGAGATTGGAAAATGCTGTAATGAAAATGGTGAGGGGAATAAGAAATTCCACCCATTTTGTGTTTACTGAAATAATTCGCAAGGTGGCCAGGGCCAGTGTGACCGAATGACCTAACGTAAAGGCCGTTACAAGAATCAGAATTCTCCTCCAATCCCGAATCAGGTACACCGCGCTTAAGGCCACCACGAACAGAATGTGATCATACCCATTGACGTAATCCAGGATATGGTCTTTTCCGAGGCCAAAGTACAACGCGAACTCATTCATAGGATAATAGCCTGGAGGCAAGTATAGGCTTAAAATTTGATTTGCAAGAGGCTTATTATTTGAAGCGCGGCTGTTATTTTTGCGATGCATTTCGTCCATGATTAATTTAGCATACTACCTGCTCCTTTTTCTTCACCCGATTCACGCATCCGTGACAGAAATTAACTTCAGCGAAAAAGACAACGCACTTCAGATTACGTCCAGGATTTTTGTGGATGACCTTGAACAGAGCATTCGTAATAAGCGCAAGGAACCAGAATTGGATATACTCTTGCCTAAGAACGGAATATCGACTCATGACCTTGTTGTCGAGTACTTGAAGGAGCACTTTAAAGTTAAACTGGATGGCAAACTTCAAAAACTGAAATTATTGGGGCACGAAAAAGAAGATGCGGCGATAGTATGTTACATCGAAATTGAAAAGGTAAAAAAATTCAAAGCGATAGAAGTTTTCGATGACATCCTTATGGACCTTTATGAAGACCAGTCAAACCTTGTTCACGTCACGTACAAGGGACCCATTAAAAGTGTTCGGCTGACACAGGATAAACCTTCGGAACTATTCACGTTTGACTAAAAGTAAAAACGATTCAGACATGCGAAGAAAAATGGTAGCCGGGAATTGGAAAATGAACAAGACCCTTGAAGAGGCACGTATTCTGACAGCCGAAGTGATGGGGATGATCGCGAATGAAGGGGGAGGGAATACAGAAGTAATTCTGGCCGTCCCTTTTCCCTACTTGTTGTCAGTTAAAAATCAACTTGGAGCCGGGTCGGCCATTTCCCTCGCGGCACAAAATTGCAGTGAACATGAATGGGGAGCATATACTGGTGAGGTGTCGGCTCCGATGCTTAGGTCGATCGGCATTCCTTTTGTTATTCTAGGCCACAGCGAACGCCGGCAGTTCTATGGCGAAGATGGAAGGTTGCTGGCCAAAAAAATAGATGTGGCCCTCGCCTGCGGACTAACTCCAATTTTCTGTTGCGGTGAATCTCTGGAAATCAGGGAGAAAGGTGCGCATGAGTCGGTCGTAAAAAAGCAAGTCGAAGAAAGCCTGTTTCATCTCACCGTCGATAATCTGAAAAAAGTGGTGGTGGCCTATGAACCGGTTTGGGCAATTGGTACGGGAAAAACTGCGTCGTCGCAGCAAGCTCAGGAAATGCATGCCGTCATTCGCGGGTGCATCGCCGGCGTGTACGGCCAACCCGTTGCGGAGGAAATTTCCATTTTGTATGGAGGCAGTGTCAAAGCGGATAACGCCAGGGAGCTTTTTGCGTGCAGGGATGTCGATGGCGGGCTGGTGGGTGGCGCTTCCCTGAAATCCAGGGAATTTGTGGAGATCGTGAAGTCGGTTTCTTGATGGAGCATCGAATGGGCAGTCCTCCCATTTAAGAAAGATAAGATCCATGTTCTACACTCGTCTTAAAGTAACTTGTGCTTCTGAGTTTTCAGAAATTCTAATCGCTGAGATGGTAGAGGCCGGCTTTGACTCATTTCTCGAAACCGATGAGGGTTTCGAAGCGTATGTGGAAAATGAGAAATTTGATCTTGAGCAAGTATCCGCTGTTCGTAAAAAATACGAACACGTTAACCCATTGATTTTCGTTCAGGATCGAATTCAAAAGAAAAACTGGAACGAAGAATGGGAGAGAAATTTACAGCCCATCGTTGTCGACTCAACATGTTTGATCCGGGCTGAATTTCATGTACCGGAAAAGCATTATCCTTATGAAATAGTCATTACTCCCAAGATGTCGTTTGGCACGGGCCACCACCCGACGACGTACCTGATGATCAGGAATCAAATGACCATCGATCACCGACAAAAGCGGGTGATGGATGCAGGGTGCGGAACAGCCATCCTTTCGGTTATGGCATCCAAATTGGGAGCGCAACATATAGAGGCGTTTGATGTTGATGAGTGGAGTGTGATTAACGGGAAAGAGAACATTGACAATAATCGTTGTGCCCATATTCGGATACGTCAGGGGAAAATCGAGGATTTGGATTTTACGGGTAAGTTTGACATTGTCTTGGCCAACATTAACAAAAACATTTTGCTTTTGGAGTTGAAAACGTATGCCCGGTATCTGGCCGACGGTGGGAAACTTTTAATGAGTGGGTTTTATAGCCAAGACGCAGACGATTTAAAGAAAGAGGGAATCAGGTACGGTCTGCACGAGGTACATAGGGATGAACGTGAAACCTGGGCTACCCTTTTGTTGGAAAAAAAGTAATAACAATTCTCCGAATGGCGTTTATTCTGCAGCTTCGGGTCGCTGCATTAGTACATTACCTAATATTTTCCGAATTTCAAGGTTTTGACTTTGTGAAAAAGGTTTTACCATCTCTATGTGTTTTACTCATTTCATGGTGTAGCGCGCAAGGTCAGGCTACCTCCTATCAATATGCCTTTCAGGACAGCATTCGCATTTTGCTTGAAAATACACACATTATCGATGCCAGTACTGTAGGCGACGCTTTTTCCGTGATTTGGGGTGGGCTGGGGCCAGACCAACAGCAGTCAATCAAATGGCAGGCGAAAGCAATGAAACGGAAGGCGTATAAATTGCAACCCAACTTTGTCAGTTATTTTGGAGCCATTGTTAATGCGGTCAATCTCGAAAAAGCCGACCCCGCACGCCTTAGCAGCTACCTAACTGTGGCAGCCAAAGTGATTGCCAGGGAATCTGCCGCACAAGCCAATGATTTTTTTAATCAAAGCCGAATTTTTTTTGAGAACCACGCGCTGAACTACAGCAAATTCTACCGACTTAAGGCCAGCGACGACGATTATAGTTTTGATTACCTTCTTCCACCCGTAGCCGTGATGGATACCGCACGAGCAAATCTGCCTCCGGCGAATGCATCCGACAGCACCGTTGTGAATTTGCCTACGTATTTAATACCGCAGCCGCAACCGACGCTCACGGGCCCCGTAATTCGTTTTGCACACGTCACACTGAATTTTACCACGCCTTATGACTCTGTATTTCTGGAAAATACCATGGGGGTTTTTTCACTCCGTAACAAAATTTTCGTAGGTGAAGGGGGCCGTTTTGATTGGAGAACTGCAGGGCTCGGCAAGGATTCTGTATTTTACGAATTTTCAAATTATAATTTCAGGACAGCCAGTCCTTATCTCCGGGCCGGCCTGGGAAAACTCACCTATAAAGGCCGGCTGTCAGGCGTCGTTAAGGGGGCTTTTGAGTTCAAAAGTGTTTTGCATAAAGACAAGAAAAGCGCTACCTACCCCCGCTTTGCCTCCTATCAAAACAATGTGATTGTGCTGGGCTTGGGTTCTCCTAAATTAAAATATACGGGAGGCTTCGGCCTGCAAGGATCACACCTGAACAGTACATCCGTAAGCGGCGATATGTCTACCCTGGAGGTGGACGGTGAAAGCGATAAAAAATTCAAGGCCCAGTCAAGGCTCTTCGAATTTCGGGACTCCATGGTCACGGCGGCGCATGCGAGGATCGTGATCTTTCAGGATAATGATTCGATCACCCATCCGTCCACGTATCTTAGTTATGACATGGGAAAAGAAAAACTAACTCTCGTAAAAGACAACAGCGCATTGCGCAAAGCTCCCTTTAGTTCTTCCTTTTTTAATGTTGATTTTAATGCCGATCAAATAGTATGGAATCTTAAATCGGACAGCCTGTCAATTTACAATCCGGGGAGCGGAAAGATTGCGCCGTTAATTATTGAATCCGTTGATTTTTATGACCCGGAAGATTATCGTGTATTGCGAGGGCAAGGGTTCCGATTCCATCCCCTCACCTTGGTTGTTGCATATGCAATGAACACGGGTCATCGTGATTTTTATGTGTATGACCTGGCTACGAAATACAGCGTAGACGAAGTAAAGACGGCTATGGATTTTTTATCTCAGAAAGGTATGATTGACTACAATCCGACGAACGGCAAGATCCATGTAAAAGAAAAGGCCATTCATTTCATTGAAGCCATGCGGGGGAATGTGGATTACGATAATCTGAAAATTCAATCGATCACCAATAAGTCGGCCAATGCCACGATCAATTTCAACAAGCGGTATATGACGGTGCGGGGGGTTGATGAATTTAATGTGAGTGATTCCCTGAATGTTATCATTAAACCGGACAGCAGTGTAATCACTCTTTTGAAAAACCGCGACATAAAGTTCAATGGCACTATCAATGCGGGAAATTTTGAAATCAGCGGAAAGGACTTTACACTGAAGTACGACAGTTTCTTTATTAACCTCAACCACATCGACTCCATACGTTTTTATGTAACCGACAAAAATGGTAATCGGAGGCGGGTGAACAATTCAATGGTGGGAGCCGATTCTACGGCCGCTGCTGCCGGAGGTCTGGCCAGTGCCCATAAAACATCCGCCACGCTTTTCATCAATCGCCCTGACAATCGGGCCGGAAAGTTGAAGTTGCCGAACTATCCGCGACTGGATGCCACATCCGGAGGAGTAATTTACTTTGACCGAAAGGAAGTACTTAATGGGGCGTATGACCGATCGGTATTTTTCGTGGTACCACCTTTCAAGCTGGATAGTTTGAATGATGCGGACCCGGGATCTATCAATTTTGAAGGTACATTTATCAGCAGCGGAATGTTTCCCAGTTTCAAAGAGAAACTTCACACCATGGCCGACAAATCGCTGGGCTTTACACACACCATTCCTGCCGAAGGGTATCCGCTTTATCAGGGAGATGGTAAGTTGGCGGGAGCGATGAATCTCGACAACTCAGGCATTCGGGCGACAGGCCGCATTGATTTTCTTGCGGCAAGCGTTGAATCACAGGATTTTGTTTTCTATCCCGACTCGGTAATCGGAAAAGGAAAAGTAGGAGAGATTAAAGAAAAACAATTTGGCAACGTTGTCTTTCCCCAAGTCACATTACCTGAATTCAAAATGAAATGGCTGCCCAAGCAAGACAAAATGAATTTAAAGAACCTGCGCGACCCTTTCTCATTGTATGCTTCCACCGCCACGTTAAATGGTCGATTGACGGTTTCTAAAACCGGTGTAACGGGGTCAGGTACACTAAGTACGCGAGGTTCGGAAGTTATCTCCAAAGAACTAAAGTTTACTTCGAAGGATTTTGGTGGACGGCATTCAAAGTTCCAGGTAAAGACGGACAATCCGGATAAGCCGGCGTTGGCGGGAAATAATGTGCGGTTGAATTTTGACCTTGAAAAAAATGTGGCAACGATGAGCCCCGAAATAGAAGGCGAAGCAGCTATTGACTTTCCTTATGCACAGTTTAAAACCTCCATCCCCAAGGCACAATGGGATTTGAATACCCAAAAAATAGTGATGACTAAAGCGCCGGATGTGCCGTTAGAGAACTCTTACTTTTACACGACCCGTAAGGATCTGGATTCGCTGAATTTCAATGCCGAAAAAGCCGAATACGACATCAAAACGCAACAATTAAGAGTAAGCGGCATCCCTTATATCATTGTCGCCGATGCTAAAATTACACCCCAGAATAACGAGGTTCTGATATTGGAAAACGCAAAAATCGGTCAGTTGAAGAACACCACCATTGTTTTGGATACCCTTAACGGCTATCACCACATGACGCAAGGCGTTGTGGATATTGTTTCACGCAAGGAATTCAGCGGGTATGCCACCTACCAATACGTCAATGCGGTGAACGATACCTTTGCCATTAAGATGACCGATTTTCATCTTCAATCAATCGGCGAAGAATCAAAAAGCAAACGCAAGGACAAAAGCCACGCCGCTACTCAGCAGACGGTGGCCAGTGGTGCGGTGACGGAAAAAGAAAAGCTCATTCTGGCGCCCCGGATTTTCTACAAAGGGGAAATGATCATGTACGCAACCAAACCTGCTTTGCAATTGAAGGGATTTGTGAAACTAGACCTTAAAAAAATTAAGAACTATAACACGTGGCTCACCTATGAGCAAAGTGGAGATGAAAAAGATGTTTATCTTGATTTTAACAATGCCATCACGGAAGCAGGAGGAAAAGCTGAAGCAGGGCTCCATTATGCGTCCGACAACAGCCTCTACATTACCTTCGTTTCGGATAAGAAAAATTCCGAAGACGAAGATTTCTTTTTGCCCAGTGGTTCTCTTTTCTTCGATAAAGAAAGTGGTGAATTCAAAATAGAAGACCGGGAAAAAGCGGCTGGAAATAAACTTTCGGGAAAAGTTTTTGACTACAATGAAGATAAGCAGGAGGTACACTTCGAAGGCCCCGTAACCTTTTTTAAGGGATTACCGGATTTTTCGATTACGGCTTCGGCCTTAGGCTCCGGAAGCCTGGAGACCAATGATATTAAAATGAATTCCTTCGTCATGGTCAGTATGAATGTACCTTCTTCAGCGCTTCAATTGATGGCGCTCAACCTGCAGGAGGTGATTAAAAAAGAAGGTGCAGACGATGGACTTGGGGACCAATCCGAGTTGCTGTATAAGATTGCGGATCTGGTTGGGGAACGTGTAGTAAAAGATTACGAGAAGAAGTCCGGACAGAACTATGTTTCTCTAAGTACGTTGCAAGCCCTTGTAAAACCTCTCGTTTTTTCTAATGTCAGTCTGAGGTGGTCGCAGAAGGCCAAAGCATTTTATAGCGAAGGTACCTTGGGCATGAGCAACATTGACAAGTTTGATGTCAACGGTGCTTTTGAAGGGTTTATGGAGATTCGAAAAAATGAAGACGGCAGCCCTGTATTCCACGTTTTCTTCAAGGCCTCGCCGGAAGCCTGGTATTACTTTGGGTATGAAGATAACCGGTTAATGGTACACTCTTCCGACTCGCAGTTCAATGACTTGATCAGCAAAAAGACTAACGCGTCGAAAGCCAAAGTGGGAGATGTAGTCTTTATTCCCGGAAGCGATGAGGAGACTCTGGCCTTCGTCAATCGCTTTCGCCTGACCTACAATGGTCTGGAAGAGCCTTATGATTTAAGCGCAGGCACCACAGAGGCCAAAAAGAAAACCAAAAAGAAAGACGAAAAAGATGACGGATTCTAAATAGTAAACGGCTCCCTACAAATCCTAGTCAAGTACTCCTTCGACGGCATCCATTTTTTCGTCGCTATACGCCCCGGATGTCGCATAAACAATTTTGCCGGTGGGATCGAGTACAAAGAAATAGGGGGTATCGCGCCGGTCGAATTCCAGTTCTTCTTTGTATTTTTTTAGTTCTCCCTTGTAAAACAAAATATACGGAAGCAATAAGGGATCCACGCTTTTAATTGCCTTCCTCTTGACGGTTCCTGTAGCCGCGGCATTAATACCCGTAAACATGGGCACAAAATAAACGTTAACATCATACCCCATCCCCGCCATCAATCCTTTTGGTTTTTGAATGAACTTGCTGTACACAGGCTCAAACCAGGTGTTCAGATCGTCTTCCGATTTTTTTGAGTAGGCCAATCCCAGGAGGGTAAACTTTCCTTTCGTGTCTTGCGGAAGTTGCACTTTTTTATCATCCGCAGTTTGAGCCTCCATATCCGGAAACATTTTTCCTACAACTTGTGCGTTTACGGGTGCCAGACCCAACATCAGAATAACTCCAATAAAAAGTTTCATACAAAAAATTGACTTTGATTAAAGAACCCAATTGGGACCTAAAGCTAATCGTAGACTGTCCAGGAAAACGCTAAAAGACTCGGAAAATTATATTCATTTCAAACTTACCATTCACACCCCGTCTTACTAATCCTTGGAATTTCTCCGCGTTTCAGGCATTTTTTTCAGCAAAAAAGATATGACCGGGTTAAAAAGGGTAGTAAGAATAAAAAGAAACGGTGTAAATTGAACGCTCTTTCACAAATCTTGTTTTTTACTTCGTTACCTGAGCACGATGAAAGAATATTTTATAAAACTTTATCGTTACAACGCGTGGGCGAACCGGAAGGTGATCACGTGTTTGGAACGGCAGGAAGTGTCGAATGAAAAGACATTGGACATTTTTGGTCACTTGATCAGTGCACAATTCATCTGGCTTAATCGAATTAAAGATTTGCCTAAGAGCTCCTTCAAGTTATGGGGAAAGTATAGTTTGAGTGAACTCCGCGTGATGGTGGAGGAATCGGCAGAGCTCTGGCTTGAATTTATTCAGAAACAAGATGATTTTGACAGGATATTAAAATATACCAACTATGTCGGGGATTATTATGAAAACAATGTCCGGGATATTATGATCCATCTGGTAAACCATGGCACCTATCATCGCGGCCAGGTGGCGCTGCTTCTTCGCCAAAATGGATATGAACCTGTCAACACGGACCTGATTACGTACGACCGCGTGCTCCTGGGTCAATTAAAAGAATAGAAACCTAATGATAACCCTATGAAACGAGTCAAACTACTTTTTGTCCTTATGTCCTGGGCCGCGATGTCGTATGCCCAGACTGATGTTGCCGTTTGCCATACTTCCGCTACCGAGAAATTTGCGATGTTCGCTTCCAACAAGGCATTCAACCGTGAGCACCCGAATCCAAGAGCTTATGTTCACGTCAGCCAGGTGGGCGGCAAAATGATCAAATTCAAAACACCCGACGGGAAAGAGGCGAACGGGTACCTACTGGAAGCTAAAAAGAAAACAGACAACTGGATTTTTGTTTTTCAGGAATGGTGGGGATTAAACGACAACATCAAACGGGAGTCAGAAAATTTGTACACCGATCTGGGCAATGTTAATGTGGTGGCGCTGGATATGTACGATGGCAACGTGGCCAGCGATCCTAAAGATGCCCAAAAATACATGCAGGAATTTAAACAGGAACGCGGAGACAATATTGTAAAAGGTGCCCTGACCTATGTTGGCAAAAATGCCAGAGTCGGAACGATAGGATGGTGCTTTGGTGGAGGCCAATCCATGCAAGCAGCGCTGACAGCCGGGAAACAGGCAGCGGCGTGTGTTATTTATTATGGTATGCCCGAAGATAAAGTAGACCGGCTCAAGACGCTTAACTGCGATATTCTGGATATTTACGGAACTAAAGACAAGTGGATCAACGCCGATGTGACCAAGAAATTTGAAGAAAATATGAGCGCTGCAGGCAAAAAAGTTACGGTTAAAAGTTATAATGCCGATCACGGATTCGCCAATCCCAGCAATCCCATGGGCCATTTCAATGAAGCTGCTACTAAGGATGCGTACACTAACACGGTGGCTTTTTTCAAAGCGAGATTGAAGTAAATCAAAATAAGAAGGCCCCGTTCGGGCCTTCTTCTTATTCCCAAACTACCTTTCCCGCTATCTCATACCATTTCGGATATTTTGGAAGGTGAATCTTCTCGACTTCATTGCGCTTCACTTTCAGCGTTGGAGTTATCAGCCCATTTTCAATGGTCCAGTCATTTTGCATGATAATGACTTTTTCCAGTCTTTCATATTTTTCAAGAGTGGGATTAACCGACTCCAGGGCGCCGGAAAGACATTCAACAATTTCTTCTTTTGATTTGGTTTTGCCTGTGGCGGAAAGTGTGATCAACACGATCGGTTGCGGAATTCCCATCCCCACGACACATGCTTGTTCAATAATAGGATAGGCCAAAAGTTTCATTTCGATGGGCGTTGGTGAAATGTATTTTCCCCGGTTGGTTTTAAATAGGTCTTTTATCCGGCCGGTGATGGTCAAAAATCCTTCATTATCAATTTCCCCCATATCCCCAGTCTTTAGAAAACCCTCATTGTCAAACGCCTGTTCAGTCATCTCGGGAGCTTTGTAGTAGCCCTTCATTAGGCTGGGACTTTTTATTCTCAGTTCTCCCTCCTCCGAAATTTTGACTTGAAGACCTGTCAAGCGCTGGCCAACCGTACCAAACCGGTTGGCACCGTGACGGTTAAAATGCGAATAAACGCAATCTTCCGTCATGCCAATCGCCTGAAATATGGTAATGCCCAGTGTCTCAAACCACGACAACAGTTCCAGGGTTATGGGAGCTGCACCGCTGTAAATATGGGTGGCTTTAGCCAAGCCCAATTTTTTGCGAATACTCTTTTTAACGATTGACCTGACGAGTGGGATTGACAACAGAAGGTCAAGTTTAGGTTGAGGTATCTTCTCCAGAATTTTCTCCTGAAACTTGGCCCAAATGCGGGGTACTGCAAAAAACAAATTGGGCTGTGTCTCCATGAGGTCCTTGGGGAATTGCTCCAGCGACTCTGAAAAAGAAAAGAGGGCCCCGCTGGAAAGGCCGAACATCTCAATCCCCATTCGTTCGGCGATATGACTTAACGGCAGGTAAGAAAATACGCGGGCGTGCATGGGTAGGTTAAGGTCTTTCCGGGTAACCTGGTAAACAGCCTCAAAAGCCCCCAGAGAATGCATTACTCCTTTCGGACCGCCGGTTGTACCGGAAGTATATTTGATGGTTGCTACTTCATCGGGATTCCAGGCATAAATTTCGGTTAGCGCCCTATTATTTTTAATCCATTCCTCCCAGGATAATTCCTCCAGATTTTCATAGGTTCTCACGGAGATGCGAATAACCGTTGAAGGAATTCCGGATTTTTGAAATTCGTAATTATCGAGCTTCCCAATAAAAATTGCTTTTGCATCGCTGTGCTCCAGGATTTGCCGGATCGAGGGGGCGGTCAATGTTGGATACAGGGGCACAGAAACATTTCCGGTCATCAGGATCGCCAGGTCCGCCATAATCCAGTGAGCGCAATTTTTCGAAAGTATGGCGATATGACTTCGTTCTGGCAAGTTCAACGATTTAATGCCGGAAGCTATTTTCCGGATCTCGTCCCCAGCCTGTTGATACGTCCAGGTTTTCCATTGTCCGGAAAAAGGTTGGCGTAGAAAAGTGGCATTGGGAGTTTCTCGTTCCCAGGTAAAGAACATGTCAAGCGGATTACTCATGATAGGGGAAAAAGGATTGTCCATTCGATTTAACGAGAAAAGAGGAGAAAGAAAATTTAAATTTGATTTCTCTTTACCTTCGTGCTATGCCGAAAAAACTCTTCCTTCTGGATGCCTATGCCCTTGTATATCGGGCGCATTTTGCATTTACCAAAAACCCCCGAATAAACTCCAAAGGAATAAACACGTCTGTTCCATTTGGATTTACGAATACGCTGCTCGAAGTCATTCAAAAACAAAAACCGACTCACATCGGAGTCGCCTTCGATACCGCGGCACCTACGTTTAGAGATGAAATCTTTGAAGCGTACAAGGCCACGCGGCAGGAAATGCCTGAGGACATCCGGACGGGCGTTCCCAAAGTAAAGGAGATCATTCGTGGTTTTAATATTCCGATTTTGGAAATGGACGGCTTTGAGGCCGATGACATCATTGGTACGATGGCTACTCATGCAGCAAAAAATGAGTTTGAGGTTTATATGATGACGCCGGACAAAGACTTTGGTCAACTCGTAACGGAGAAAGTTTTGTTGTACAAGCCAGCGTACATGGGCAATTCGGTGGATGTACTAGGACCCAGGGAAGTGTGCGAAAAATGGGATATTGCCAACGTATCCCAAGTCATTGATATACTTGGATTGCAAGGTGATAGTTCCGACAACATTCCCGGAATCCCTGGCGTTGGACCCAAAACGGCTGCGGAGTTGATCAAGCAATATGGATCCGTAGAAAATGTCGTCGCTCATGCGGGTGAACTGAAAGGGAAATTGAAAGAACGCGTTGAGCAATTTAGTGATCAGGCGATCTTATCTAAGAAATTAGCCACGATCATACTGGATGTTCCTGTGACCTGGAACGAAGAAGACCTTTTGTATACGGGCCCCGACGCCGAAAAACTCAGGCCTATACTAGAAGACCTCGAATTCAAAACGATGATTCCACGGGTGTTTAGCGCGGCAACGGCTTCAACTCCGACAATGCCAGTTAGTTCTTCCGCCGGCTCTCAACTTTCAATGTTTGGTGGTAGCAAGGAGAACCTAGCGGAAAATCAAGACGGCGCTGAAAGAAAGAATTTAAAGGCTCACGAAGTCCGGTACAATGTAGTCGACACCCATTCCACGCGAAGTGAACTTATAGAAAAACTCAGGAATCAAAAAGAATTTGCCTTGGAGGTAATTACTGATGGGGCGCCCAACTTTGATTTTGTTCTGATCAGTATGGCCATTTCTTTTGAACAAGGTGAATCGTATTTTATATCCATTAATAATTCAGCCGAAGCAATTCGGGATTTTGCCGGAGTGCTGACCGATGAAAAGATAAAGAAGTGCGGGCATAACATTAAATATTCGGTTTTGACATTGAAAAAATATGGCGTTGAACTGAATGGACAATTATTCGACACCATGCTGGCTCATTACCTGATTGAGCCGGAGGCATCACACGATCTTTCTATCCTTTGCCAACAATATTTGAATTACCAACTGCTAGAAGATGGGGATGACCTTAAAAGCAAATGGTGTGAACGCGTCGATCAACTGCTTCAACTTAAGAAAAAATTAAAGAAGGAGTTGGAGCTACGGCGTCATTCGCTTCTTCTGCGCGATGTCGAGATGCCTTTAGTGAATGTATTGGCGGAGATGGAATTTGAAGGTGTTCGAATAGATGAGGAGGCGTTAAAAATGATGTCCGAATCGCTGCGCGTGGATAGTGAGAAGACTCAGAAGGAAATTTTCATACTGGCCGGCACCGAATTCAATATAGGATCCCCCAAACAACTGGGTGAAGTTTTGTTTGATAAAATGAAACTGCTGGACAAGGCAAAGAAAACAAAGACCGGACAGTATGCGACCGGCGAGGATGTTTTGCTTAAGCTGGCGGGCGAGCATGAAATTGCAAAAAAAATCCTTGATTTCCGTGAATACGAGAAACTTCGCTCGACCTATGTCGATGCACTTCCTAAAATGGTAAGCAAGGCCGACGGACGAATTCACACTGATTACCGACAGGCCGTGGCAGCAACCGGGAGATTAAGCTCCAATAACCCCAATCTTCAAAACATTCCCATCCGTACAGAAAAAGGAAGACAAATACGTGGCGCTTTTGTGCCTCGGGATAAGAGCTTCTTATTTATGTCGGCCGACTATTCGCAAATTGAACTCCGCATAGCGGCTTCCTTTGCGAAGGACGAAATTATGATTGAAGCGTTTCGCAATAAACGTGACATCCATACCACTACGGCCGCCAAAGTCTTCAAGACTCCCCTGGAGAAAGTCACTCCGGACATGCGACGAAAAGCCAAGGAAGTTAACTTCGGAATTTTATACGGAAGCACGGCCTTTGGTCTTTCACAGAATCTGGGTATTCCCCGTGCCGAGGCGGCGGAAATTATCGAGTCTTATTTCAAGGAGTTTTCCAGCATCAAACGATATATGGACGATGCCATTAATCTGGCCCGCGAAAAGGAGTTTGTTGAAACGATCCTGGGACGGCGTCGTTATCTGCGCGATATCAATTCACGAAACATTACCACACGAGGTTTTGCCGAACGCAATGCAATCAACGCCCCCATCCAGGGCAGTGCGGCGGACATCATCAAGATAGCCATGATAAATATTCATCGTTGGTTGCAAAAAGAAAAGCTCAAAACCAAAATGATCCTGCAAGTTCACGACGAATTGGTTTTTGATTTACATAAGGAGGAGCAGGAAATCGTAAAACGCCATGTGGTCGACCTTATGAAAAATGCAGTCCTGCTTGAAGTGCCCATGGAGGTGGAAGTGGGCATCGGCAAGAATTGGCTGGAAGCACACTGATGCTACATATGCTTCTAACGTTTCCAACTCGCTAATTTTGATTCGTGAATACCTCAGGGTCACATTTCTACCTTATGCCCAAGTAAGCGTTTGTCCAGGTACTGTATGAGTAAGATAAAGACGATCCCGAAAAAAAATAAGCCGGAATACCCAGAAATGAATCGAACGATGCTCCCCGAAAACTTAAATTCCGTTATGCCCAGCGTAATCACCGTAGCAACAATGAAGGAAACCAATCCGACCATCAGCCAAAAGTAATCGATGGAAAGGCTGCTTTTTCCAGTTTCTATTTTCCGCACGACGTCGTCGGCAAAATCGATGGGCAAGCGATAGGGTTCCTTCGTGAGGGCATCAAAAACTTTTTGATACGCCTGGGCATCGACTGAATTCTCAAGGGAATTGTTGTTTTCGATGGCGTGTTGCAGTTCTTCGTCTGAAATGTTCATATTACTTCTTCTTTACCAAGATACTTCTTTACTTGTTCTTTGAGCAGATTCCGTGCCCGGAATAAATAGTTTTTTACGGTACCCTCCGGCATTCCGGTAATTTCACCCATCTCGGTGTAGCTCATTCCGTCCAAATGATATAGCGTCAAAACGGTTCTAAAATGAACCGGCAGTTTCTTAATTAGGTTGATCACCATATCATTTTCGTCCTGGTCTTCCAGACTTTTTTCGGGATTATCTTCGGACAAGAAATGAGTTGTAAAACTATCCTCTTCAGCAATAGGGCCAACGTTAATTTTCCGTTTGCGCAAATGGTTGATCGCATGCCGGTAAGCAATGGTGGCAATCCAGGTTGAAAGTTTTGACTGGAAATTGAACTCAGCCAGTTTTTCATACACTTTCAGGAAGGCATCCTGGCAAAGCTCTTCACGGTCTTCCTCCTGGTCAACCAGCCTTCCCACCATGTGGGCTACAAGTCTTTCGTGCTGTTTTATTAGCTGCCTGAAAGCCTGCATTTCTCCGCGCAAAATCCGGGAGACCAGCGCCTTGTCATCTATCATTTTAGCGTTAGACACAAAAGGGGACAAATATGTTGCGGGAAGTTAGGAAAAAAGATTCCGGATTGGGTTGCCGAAAGAATCCAGAAGCGGAATCAGCAACCAGAATCCCGTCCCTGAATAATAAATCGAAAAGGGTGATCCCCTGCAACATTCGTGCTCGGGTTGGTGTCTCATGCTCCAAACCAAATAATTAAATAACTATGGACGCGAACTTAAAAGATGTATTAATGCCTGTGACCATTCTAGGTACGCTAGGCGGAGCGGTATATGTTTTTGTAAAGACAATGACTGACTACATTCTGAAAAAGAAGATGATCGAGAAGGGCTTTGTCAACGACGACACGCAGGCTATTTTCAAACAGCATACGGCAGAAAATAAATATTCGTCGCTGAAATGGGGGCTCATCATTTTGTTTGTCGGCCTTTCCCTGATTATCATGGAATATATACCGGTGAGTCCCGATTCGCCGCTTCCCTATGGACTAGTTGCCGTTTCAACATCCCTTGGCTTCCTGATCTATTATTTTATGGTCAAGAAAGAGACTCACAAGTAACTTTTGTCCCGGGAGAACGTCTCGATCCAAACTTATCCGAAGGGAAACACTGCAATTTTTTTGATATGTTCAAAAATTATTTAAAAACTGCCCTGCGTAGTCTTTTACGCAATCGTTTTTTCTCAGCGATAAATATTTTTGGTCTGGCCGTGAGTATGTCGATTTGCATGGGAATTATCATGCTTGTGGCTGACCAGATGATGTACGATCGGTACAACACAAAACGGGACAGGATTTATCGAATCAATAGCATACCCATCGGCAAGGATGGTCAATCCCTCACCGAAACGGCCACCACTACGTTGCCTGTGAAACAGGAACTGATCGATAATTACCCGGGAATTGAGAAAGGTGTGCGGATTATTAGAGGGTTCGCTAACAACTGGATTGAGATTGATCAAAACGTGAACATTCCGGTCGCCGGCTATTTTGCCGACCCGGAAATCCTTGATGTTTTTGAATACGAGCTGGAATATGGGAATGCGAAAACGGCGCTTATAGAGCCATATTCAGTGGTTCTTACAAAAAAAGCGGCAAAGAAATTATTCCGTCAAGAGAATCCAGTGGGCGAAACAGTCAAGGTGGGAGACCATAACCTGTATAAAGTAACGGGCGTTATAAAGGAAACCGGTCATAAATCTCACATTGCCTTTGATGCGTTGGCGAGTTTATCGACGATTAAAAGTATGCAGGCCGATGGCAAGAGACGTAAGGATCTTGACAACTGGTATACGTACACATCGGGTTGGGTTTATATCTTACTAGAAAAAGGGACAACGCCCAAAACGTTGAGCACTCATCTGGAGAAGATTCAGGAGAAGCATTTCGCCAAACTTACCAATCCGGATGTTCAGCAGAAAGTAAAGTACTCCATTCAGGGAATGATGAAGATCACTCCAGGACCGTTTATCAACAATCCGATAGGCCCTTTTCTGCCCTGGGTTTTCATTTACTTTTTTGCAGGGCTGGCCGCCATTGTGATGCTTACGTCCTGTTTTAATTTCACAAACTTATCGATTGCTCGTTCCCTTACCCGCGCCCGTGAGATCGGTGTTCGCAAAGTAACGGGGGCTATGCGTTGGCAAATCTTCCTGCAGTTTTTGTCGGAGTCGGTGATCATCGCTCTGTTTTCACTGATAACGGCCATTATTTTCCTGATCGTACTGAGGCCACTGATGCTGGAACTTAGTTTTGCGCGTATGATGAAGTGGGATCTTGAAGCTAACTATTACGTTTATGCCGTTTTCTTTCTCTTCGCTGTAATTGTAGGACTGATGGCAGGGATGTTTCCGGCCGTTGTGCTCAGTGGATTTCAGCCGGTAAAAGTATTAAAGAGCCTGAATACTATGAAGCTCTTCTCCAACATGGGTTTGCGTCGCGCCTTATTAGTATTGCAGTTTACTTTTTCCCTGATCTTCATACTCACCGTCATCGTTGTATTTAAGCAGTTGAAACTATTTATGCGAGCTGATCATGGATTCAATATGGAACATAAAATCATCGTTCAGCTCAACAATACACCTGCAGAAGCCCTTAAAAACGAATTGCTAAAATACAGTAACATCGAAAGCGTGACAGCCGCTTCACACATTCCGGCGGCGGGAATTACGTACGGAGAAAGCGTGAAAAAATCGCTCGAAGACAAGGACTGGAGCACTCTCAGTTACTATTCAGTGGATGAAGATTATCTCAAAAACATTGACGTATCCCTGAAGGTGGGTCGATTTTTTTCTCCCGCCGATGGGGCATCGAATAAGAATTTTATCGTGATCAATGAGAAAGCAGTTGACGATTTCCATTTCAATTCTGCGGCGGATGCCCTCGGACAAGAAATTATTTATCAGAAGGACTCTTCCCGAAAGCAGATCATTGGAGTTGTCAAAAATTATAACCACCAATTGTTGATGGAGAAAATGGGAGGGATGGCTTTGATCGACAACCCTGAGGAGTATCATTTGCTACAAGTAAAATACTCCGGATCCTTCGAAGACGCCGGCAAAACGATCAACAAGGCATGGACAAAGATCAACCCCTCATTCAAGGTGGACTATAAGGATTTTGAAGGGGAGGTACATAAAATCTACGATATCTTCTTTGGTGATTTGGTAAATGTATTGGGGGTCATCGCATCGCTGGCGATTCTGATTTCCTGTCTGGGCCTTTTGGGTATGGCGACGTACAGTACCGAAACGAGGATTAAGGAAATTTCTATCCGTAAGGTATTGGGCAGCAACGATGCCTCCTTAGTGTATTTGTTATCAAAAGGTTTCTTTGCGATCCTGGCGATGGCCATTGTTATCGCAGTGCCTATCGCCTTCCTTCTCAACAACCTGTGGCTGGAAAAGCTTGCCTATCATGTATCTATGGATGTAGGAGTTATCGTACCAGGTGTTTTGATTCTGATGGGTTTCGGGGCGTTAACGATTGGCTCCCAAACCTGGAGGGCGACTGTATTAAACCCCGTAGATAATCTACGGGGTGAGTGATCATTTAAAATGCTTTAGCATCACTACTTCTTCAGGTTTTAGAAACCGCCATTGCCCCCGCGACAAATCTTTCTTATCAAGTCCTGCATAGACAGACCTGTCCAGTTTCATAACCTCATACCCCTGAGACTCAAAAATGCGCCGGACTACGCGATTCCAGCCAATGTGAATTTCGACGCCTATTGTTTTATGGTCATCGCTGATAATAGCCAGATCATCAACCATAGCGCGCCCTTCTTCAAGATGAACTCCGTCAACAATTTTCTCAAAATCATTTTTGGTGAGCGGTTTGTCGAGTTCCACTTTATAGACCTTTTTAGCTTTGTAGGATGGATGCGTCAGTTTATCCGTTAAATCTCCGTCGTTCGTAATTAGTAACAAGCCTGTTGTATTCCGGTCAAGGCGACCTACCGGATAAATGCGCTCTTTACACGCTCCCGCAACAAGGCCCATCACCGTGTTACGTTCCTGGGGGTCATCTGTAGTCGTGATGAACCCTTTAGGCTTATTCAATAAAATATAAATGGGCTTCTCAGCTTTCAGAATCCGGTCTTCATAGCGTACCACATCACCGGGTTTTACTTTGGTACCTAATTGGGCGACGGTGACTCCATTCACACTGATCAACCCCATCTCGATAATTTTGTCGGCTTCCCGGCGAGATCCCATACCACTATTGGCGATATATTTATTCAGCCGGATTAATCCATCTGATTTTTTGGACTCCTCACGGTAAACGGGTTTCGCAAAATCGCCGGAATTAATGACACGCGACTGAACGAAGGACTTTCGGTCCGGCCTTTTTTTGTCTGGTGAACCGCCCGCATCTGCATTAGTCCGGAAAGGTCTGAAGGGCTTGGAGAAATCACCGGATTTAAGAGAAGGTTTCGCAATATCACCCGTTTTTCCCTTGGAATTGGAATATCGATTTGGACGATCGGCAGATGCCCCAAATGAGGGGTTATCCATTTTGCCGAAGGACTTTTTTGTGTTATACTTCGGTTCGCCTTTCCGGTACGAGTTGGAATCTCCCTTTCCGTAGTCCCGATCACGAAAGGACCCGTCGCTTTTTCGAAATGTCTTTTTTTCAGGGTCGCCATCGGGCCGAAAGGGTTTTGAAAATCTGGGTTGGCCCTCTGCTGATGTTCTGAACGAACTTCCGTATCTATCATCCTTCCCGTCAGGACGACTGGGTTGCTCTGAATCCCGGGCATAGGGTCGGGAGATCCGGCTTCGCTTCTTAAATTTCTTCTCGGCATCGGACTTCTTCCCAAAGGATGTCCCTTGTCCTTTGCGTGCTGATTTATTGACTCGCGGGCGTGCCATAGGTTAAAGGTAGGCACAACGGCCCGTATTTAAAATGATTAAGCGTCAATCAGGCTCCGATCAGGCCGGAACCCATTAAGTAATTCCTGCATGTTGAGTTGCTATTGATTATCGGAAGTTTCGCCGATGGTGTTCACTTCGTTAGAAAAGTCTTTGGGCGTTGGCAATTCATTCAGGTCGCTGATTCCAAAATACTCCATAAACTTTGGGCTGGTACCATATAAAATCGGCCTCCCCACGGTTTCGGCTTTGCCCAGGATCTCAATCAGCCCCTTGTCCAACAGCTTTTGGATGGCATAATCGCAATTAACTCCCCGGATATTTTCCACTTCGGTCTTTGGAATGGGTTGCTTGTAGGCAATGATGGAAAGCGTTTCCATCGCCGACGTGGACAATCGTTTTTTTGACTGTTGTTTCAGCATGATTCCGATGCTGGCCTGATAGGCAGGTTTAGTCAAATACTGATAGCCGCCGGAGGATTTGTACAATTGAAAAGAGAATTCATCGGACTTGAATTTCTCTTCCAGGCCGAGGACGGCAGCCTGAATATCATCGTCGGGCACCTCCGCATTAAACATTTCCGACATGTACGATTTAAGATCGGCAAGTTTAACCGGTGTCGGAGAACAAAAAATAAGAGCCTCAATATGATTTTGTAGAAAATCCAATTTCTAATCCTGTTTCATCATTTTGGCTTCAATCGATTGAGTGGTGTGAGGTACGGCAATCAATCGCTCTTTGGGTATTAGCTTGCCGGTGACGGTGCAAATGCCATACGTCCTGTTTTTAATTCTCACCAACGCATTTTCCAAGTTCGTAATAAATTTTAACTGACGGGCTGCCAACTGACTTAAGTTCTCTTTCTCAGCCGTTTCCGCACCGTCTTCCAAAACTTTAGTGTTACCTCCGGACGTTGCATCTGTGCCCGCGTCGTTATTGCGGTTCAGTGTTTCCTTGAGGATGTGAAATTCTTCACGCGCTTTGGCCAACTTGCCTTGAATTAATATTTCAAATTCTCTTAATTCTTCGTCCGAATATCGGGTCTTGTCGTCTGGCATGGCAAAGGAATTGATCGACTTATGCGCGATGGGGCGTTGGGTCAGCACCGGAAAAATATTTAACTGTGGAGCGGTTTTAGGCAAGGCCATTGCCTCATGCTTGCGTGAGGCAGGCGTAGAAAAGACCCTCTTTGCCGGAATTTTTTCTAAAACCTCTTTGGCCGACGATTTTTTGCGTGCTTCCTTTTTGGCGGAGATTTTTTTAGCAACAATTTTTTTGGCAGGGGCTTTCCTGCGGCTTGCCTTAATTTTCAAAGATGAGATCTTTTTTGCCTTAGATGAAGATTTGCCCTTGGCGGAAGGTTTCTTAACAGTCTTGCCTGGTTTTTTTTTAGCTGATTTAGCCATAAACGGTCCTCGTTTTAGAGTTTTAAAAAAGATGCGCAAAAATACGGGGTCGCTCCTGAAACAAAAAATCTATTCTGATTAATTCCAGGGTTTTAAAATTTGGCAAAAGGCCCGTTTGACCTCAATTGAAGGGTTATTTTGACTGTGACAATTTTGATGGAGTTTTAATGGACTCAATCGGCTTGAATATTCTTGACGACCACCGTCAAGAGGCCGGTTAACGGTTAGTAATAACAATCCTTTTTCTAAACGTGTTAACCGTGCCGGTAACGTCAAACACTTCCATCCTCACCAAATAATATCCTATCCTTGCTTTGCTCCCGTCATCGCGGTCTCCATCCCATCTGAAAAATCCCTCGTAACCTAGCGTTTCGTTGTTAGCTATGGTCTTGATTAAATGCCCCTGAAAGTCAATAATCTCGATGTTTGCCACAAAACCAGTACGTTCGAAGGAATAATTGATTTTCGCAAAATCCTGGACTCCGGTAGTGGGAGCGAAGATCTCAGGTTCAACCGTTACCTTTCCCCGAGACGAAGGATTCTCCGGTTGGGCATTCGAATTCAAATATCCCGGTGTAGCCCATCCCGACGATGAGCTTGCTGATCTCCAGTTCTGAGGTACGTTGGTCGGGTGCGAGAACGATATTCTTTCCAATGAAACTCCTTCATCGTCTTTTATCAAAGGAGAATGCAGGCTTTTGGTGTACAAAAAATAGTCGATTATTTTTCCACGGTCGCTGAGTAAAGCAATAGAACCATAATCATCGGGCAGACTTGGTACACTTGTTCGAAAAAAATTTGTTTCCACCCCTTGTGGGTAATTGTTCTTAAGGATACCTGGGTCGCTCGTCAACGCGAGATACGATCGGGGTGAAAGAATAAAGTCTGTTGATGTGATCAGTTCGACATTCTCGGGTACACCATTTTCGATGTTGGACAGTTTCCAATTGTTCAGGTCAATAAATTTGGAGGAATTGTTATAGACTTCCACAAAATCAACACCACCGGGTCGAGGGTTGAAGAGAATTTCATTGATAACGATATCCAGGCTGTCAGCCTCTTCCGGTAAGGCAAAACCATGTTGACTGAATTCCTCTTCGGAGAGGTTTCCATTGCAATCGCGAACATTTTGGACTTTCAGCCGATAGAGTTGACCTGGTTGCAGGTTTGCGGCGAGATCAAGTTGAATTTTCCGCAGTGTCTGATCCGCAAAGTGCGCCCTCGAAAACGAAATGGAAGGAGTAATAAGGAAGGAGCCTTGCTTAGGAGACGATTTGTCCAACTTCTCATCCCAGGTTAACTCGAGTTGATTCGGCTGAATGGGCACCACGCTCACCAGTTTAGGCCCGGTCAGGTCTGGCTTGCTGGCATTCACCGAATTTTGCTTTCCGGGTGTCCCTCCTTTTGGATCTTCGGAGGCTGTCCAATTGTCTTCTTCGCCGCAAGGATTTTGAAGATCAATTATTTCCAGCGACCAGCCCCCCTCTTCTTTATCAACATCGTGATACCATTCTGGGGTATAGGTTAACGAATCGATGGTAATACCTTCAGGGCTTTGCAAGATCAGATTGTCTCCGTCATTATTAAGGGAAGGAAAATCCTGAAGCCCCGCCACATTTCCAAAAGCGTTAAATTGTGAGGCAGCGGCTGACGATGCGACAATAAGGTATTTTTCAGGCAACAGAATGAGCGCTGAAAAGATACCCGTGATGGTTTTGTCGGAAAGTTTCCAGCCGGAAAGATCAAACGGGTTGGCGCTTCGGTTATAGAGTTCCATGAACTCAGCGTCGGGGAGCCCAATCGAGGGGCTGGGATCGGGAAGGATTTCCGATATGATGATGTCTTTCGGGTTTGCTGGAATAGGATGAAAAAAAATGAAATTTAACTTACTGATAATCATAGTATTACCTGCCAAATCAGCAATGCCCAAGATGGTCAGCTGATTGGTTATTCCGTTGAGGAAATTCGCACGAAAAGTGAGAATCACGGTTCTAGGATCGGCACTAAGGAGGGCGGTCTGAGGAGTTCCAAGGGAATTGTTAACGGAATAGTTTTCCACTAACTCTGCGGACCTCTTGTCAAGGGCCTCGGAAAAAGTTAATTCAACCGTGTTGGCGGATAGAACATGAACAGCTTGCAAGACAGGGGAAATGGTATCCTGTACGATAGGACCTGCGTAAAAATCATCGTAAAAGAATTTCGTGGCATTGCTCGATGTATACGTACAGCTAATTCCAAAAAATGATGAGGACTGCAGCGCCGAATCTATACCCGTTGCCTCGAGTCTAAAATTTGTACCGCCCGTGTAATCGACGAATAGTTTCCAGAGGCCGACATCATCGCGAAGTACTTTAATGCGAAGTAAAAACGAAGTGGCGATGGAGCCGTTAGTACCCCGGCAAACTGACGTACTCGTGGATCCTGTTTGGCGGAACAATTCGATGGCGTCATTCGAACCTGATTCTCCAAACTGAAGGTAATATCCGTTAAGAGATTGGGTAAGATCGGCATGATTACTTACCAGGTACACTCTTCCAAAATTGGAACTGGAAGGCGAAAAGTTTTGCCTCACCCATGCATGCCATTCAAAATTGTTCAGAGAAGGAACTTCCAGAGACGTAGATAAATAAGACAGACCGGCTACCGTATTATTTAATTGTACCTGTTGACTTGCATTAATTATAAACTGGTTGAGGGGTCCGGACCAAACCGGGTTGGCTGTAAAATCACCGTCTTGGAAGTTATCGCTGACTTGGGCATTGGCAATGCTGAAAAAAAAGAGGCTTATGAAGAGTCCACAATTTTTCATCTCGTCGGCCAAAAATTGTATTTTTGTAATTCTAAAATCCCAATGTATTATGAAATTGGCTGTTGTCGGAGCAACCGGACTAGTTGGTCAGGAAATCCTGAGAGTACTCGAAGAACGGAACTTTGAATTTGATGAATTGTACCTGGTGGCTTCGGCCAAGTCAGTAGGGCAAAAAGTGACCTTTAAAGGCAAGGAATACAGCATTAAGAGCATTGAAGATGTTTGTAAACTGGCCGCGGATGTTGCCATCTTTTCAGCCGGTGGGGGAACTTCGTTGACATGGGCCCCCCGGTACGCTGAAATGGGAACGGTCGTTATTGACAACTCGTCCGCATGGCGGATGGATCCGGACAAAAAATTAGTGGTGCCGGAAATCAATGGGCATGTGCTGAAAATTGATGACCGCATTATAGCCAATCCCAACTGCTCAACGATTCAAATGGTGATGGCATTGGCTCCCCTGCACATTAAATATAAACTGAAACGCATCGTTGTTTCAACGTATCAGTCTGTGACCGGTACCGGAAAAGATGCCGTTCAGCAAATGATGGAAGAACGAAAAGGAATCTTTGATGGCATCCAGGTTTATCCCCACCGGATCGATATGAATGCATTGCCACACATTGATGTGTTTATGGATAACGACTACACCAAAGAGGAGATGAAAATGTTGAATGAGACACGGAAAATCCTTGAGGATCAGGCCATTGGAGTCACGGCTACTGCCGTACGGATACCCGCAATCGGGGGCCATTCCGAGGCTGTTAATGCAGAATTCTATCGGGATTTTAACCTGGACGAAGTGCGTGAAATTCTGGAAAATACACCCGGCGTGATCGTTCAGGATGACGTCAAAAACAACGTGTACCCGATGCCGATCAACAGTCAGGGAAGAGACGAAGTTTTTGTCGGAAGAATTCGTCGCGATGACTCACAACCGCGAACGTTAAACATGTGGATTGTTGCTGATAACCTTCGGAAGGGAGCCGCAACCAATGCCGTTCAGATTGCTGAATTTCTGATGGAGAAAAGTTTGGTAGCGTAGGAGAATTTTTGTCCGATGAAAACAAGGTATTCTTGGACCAACCGGATTCGCGAGAGCCAAGAGACGCTGGGATGTTGTTTAGCATTGATGTGAGAAATGGGATTTATTTTTCTGAAAATTTCGACGTTTACCAGAATGCAATCGGACAACCCGAAAGAATGAACAAAGAAATATAGAAGGCGTCATGAAATCAAATCGCCAACCTATTTGACAAAACTGCAGTGTATATTATTTACTCGAGTTCAATATATACTAAATTTCGTTATTTTATCGGTTTTTCATCTTGATTGGACAACACGACAAACTGTCAAAACTATAACTTTGGACCTATTTTTGTTAAATTCATTTCTTACTTAAAACAAGCAAATTATGAGTAAAGGGGTAATCACTATTTTAGCCATTGTTGGGATAATCATTGTTTTTGGCGGAGGATTTTTTATGTGGGGAACGGGCGTTTATGACAGCTCGATAAAAAAACAAGAAGACGTAAATGAAAGCTGGGCAAATGTTCAGGCTGCTTATCAACGGAGGGCCGATTTGGTTCCTAATTTAGTGGCTACTGTAAAAGCGGCGGCGGAGAACGAAAAAACCATTCTTACTCAGGTGACGCAAGCTCGTGCCGGTATCGTTGGTGCAAAAACGCCAGAGGATTTGGAAAGAGCAGGTAAGCAAATCAACACGGCGATCAACTTAGCCTTTGAGGCCTATCCTCAAATCCGATCAACACAAAACTTCTCGGACCTTCAATCACAATTAGAGGGTACGGAAAACAGAATAAACGTGTCTCGACAACGATACAATGAATCGATTAGGGATTACAATGGATATATACGTGGTTATTTTAAGAGCTCCGCGCTATCCTGGTTTGGCAAAGGGGAAGACTTCTCTCCGCGCAAAGGATTTGCGGCCGCCCAGGGTGCTGAAAATGCACCGACGGTAAAATTCTAATTTCTGCAATGACAAAAAAAGCCCGATCAGGAATGATCGGGCTTTTTTTCTGAGCTTTTTGGATGCTATGCCCCCACTTTCTTCACTTCTCTCGTCTCATAGCTTTCAATCACATCGCCGACTTTCATGTCGTTAAAATTCTTGATGCTGATACCGCAGTCAAAGCCGGACTTTACTTCTGAAGCATCGTCTTTGAAGCGTTTCAAGGCAGTCATTTCACCGGAATACACAACAATTCCATCGCGGATGAGGCGGATCGGATTGTTGCGCTTCACATAGCCATCGGTCACCATACATCCTGCGACGGTTCCTACTTTTGTGATTTTAAATACCTCGCGGACTTCGGCATTGCCCACAATGACTTCTTCCATTTCTTTCTCGAGCATACCTTCCATGGCTGCCTTAACATCATTAATGGCATCGTAAATGATGGAGTACAAACGAATCTCAATTTCCTCATTATCAGCAAGTTTGCGAGCAGAACCGGATGGACGAACCTGGAAGCCGACAATCACGGCGTCGGAGGCCGACGCGAGTAATACATCAGATTCCGAGATCTGGCCAACTGCCTTATGAATGATGCTGACTTGTATTTTAGGTGTGGATAGCTTCAGCAAAGAATCGGACAACGCTTCCACCGATCCATCCACATCGCCTTTAACGATCACATTAAGTTGTTTGAAAGATCCGATGGCCAGCCGTCGGCCAATTTCATCGAGGGTAATATGCTTTTTGGTGCGAATACTTTGCTCCCGCATAATCTGACCGCGTTTATTAGCAATCTCCCTAGCCTCACGATCCGTCTCCACAATTGAAAATTTCTCACCGGCCTGAGGGGCTCCGTCTAAGCCAAGGACCACAACCGGAGTTGAGGGTCCTGCCGCTTCTACTTTCTTTCCCGTATCGTCATACATCGCCTTTACCCGGCCATAGTTGGAACCTGCCAGAATTACATCTCCAATTTGCAATGTACCAGCCTGAACCATGATGGTGGCAACATACCCGCGGCCTTTGTCCAACGAGGCTTCAATAATTGAACCCGTTGCCGGCTTGTCGGGATTGGCTTTGAGAGTAAGGAGTTCCGCTTCCAGTAGGACTTTTTCAAGCAGTTCATCAATGCCCTTTCCGGTTTTGGCGGAAATTTCCTGACTCTGATATTTGCCTCCCCACTCCTCCACGAGAATGTTATTCTTCGATAAGGACTCGCGGATTTTATCCGGATTAGCCGTCGGCTTATCAACTTTGTTAATAGCAATGACGATCGGTACACCGGCCACTTGGGCGTGATTGATTGCTTCTTTGGTTTGCGGCATCACATCGTCATCGGCGGCCACAACGATGATGGCGATATCCGTCAACTTTGCGCCGCGTGCCCGCATGGCCGTAAATGCCTCGTGACCGGGTGTATCAAGAAACGCTATTTTCTGTCCACGTTTCGTGAGAACGTCGTAGGCTCCTATGTGCTGGGTAATCCCGCCTGCTTCCGAAGCCGTTACTTTGGTGTTTCGGATATAATCCAACAGCGAAGTTTTGCCATGATCCACGTGACCCATAATCGTGACAATGGGTGCACGCGGTTTAAGCTCTTCCTCGGTGTCGTGTTCTTGTTGCTCTTGCTCTTCGGCTTCCGTGCTGCTGAATTGAACATCGTACCCGAATTCGTCAGAAATCACTGTAATCGCTTCAGCATCAAGTCGTTGGTTGATGGAAACGAACATGCCGAGACCCAGGCAGGTCGAAATCACTTCATTGACAGAAACGTTCATCATCGATGCCAGATCATTGGCGGAAATAAACTCGGTGACTTTAAGTGTTTTGGAATCCTCCTGCTCCTGCTGTACCCGTACTTCTTCCGCATCCGAGACGGCCTGGCGTTTTTCACGACGGTACTTTGCTCCACTGAATTTTTTATTTCCCCCGCTGAGTTTAGCGAGCGTTGCCCGGATTTGATCCTGAACTTCCTTTTCAGAAGGCTCCGCTTTTTGAGTTCTCGGCGGCAGTGATCTTTTTGTTCCGGATCCGCTTCCCCGCACATTTTCATTCGGAGAAATGATGCGCTTGCGTGGGCGCTTTTTTTGTTCGTTGCGCACATCGGAAGAAGCCACCGGTTGGTCTTTCTTTTTTTCGGCGGGCAATTCGATCCGGTCGACTACTTTAAGCCCTTGCAATTTGTCAGCTTTCGCTTTGATCAATTCCTGTTCTGGAAGTTTCTCTGCAATGATCGGTCCGGGTTTCTTCTTCTCTTGCTGGATTTCGGCAACCGGCTCAGCTTCGATCTTCTTTTTTTCTTTTTCGAGGTCAATTTTGCCAACGACTTTGATACCTTCCAACTTGGGCTTCTCGAGTTCAATTTTTTCCGGCTTGGGTTCTTCTTTGGAACGGATTTCCTTTGATCCCAGGTTTTTGATCATGAAGCGTTCTTCTTCCTCGGTCTTCTTGCGGTGCACTTCCGATTCTGAACCAATGCTTACATTTTCAGCGTGCTTCGTGCCGATACTTAATCCTGAAGCTTCTAGTTTTTCGGATGCAGAAGAAGCATATTCTTTGGACAGCATGACGACTTGTTCCGGCGTCAACCTGGCGTTGGGGTTGTTTTCCACGACAAAGCCTTTCTTGGCTAAAAACTCCAATATGGTATTATGCCCAACATTGAGCTTTCGCGATGCCTGACCTAGCCTTATCATTTTCTCTTCTGCCACTCTGCCGTATTTATGGATTTATGAGTTCAAACCCTGCGCAATTGACCCGGGAAAGGGCAAAAATGCAGAAAATTGACCTCATCGTCTTTACCTCAGGAGAAATAAATTCTTATTCAAATTCCTTTTTGAAAATAGTTAATACCATTTCCACAGTCTCTTCTTCTAAATCGGTCCTGCGAACGAGTTCTTCTTTGTTCAGGGCAAGGACGCTTTTTGCGGAATCCAGGCCGACGCGTTTCAGTTCGTCAATCACCCAGCTTTCGATTTCGTCACCAAATTCGTCCAGATCCACGTCCTCCTCCTGAGTTCCATCCGTTTCCCGGAAGACATCGATTTCCAGTCCTACGAGCCTGCTCGCCAGACGAATGTTCAGCCCACCTTTACCGATGGCAAGTGACACCTGGTCTGGACGCAGATGCACGGATACCCGTCCATTCTCCTTGTCAATCTTGATATTCGTGATCTTGGCCGGGCTCAGGGCACGGGAAATGTAAAGCTCAAGATTTTCGGTGAAGTTGATCACGTCAATGTTTTCATTCTGCAATTCGCGCACGATGGCATGAATGCGCGAACCTTTCATGCCCACGCAAGCGCCCACCGGATCAATCCGGTCATCGTATGACTCAACAGCAACCTTGGCCCGCTCACCTGGTTCACGAACAACCTTCTTGATCGTGATCAGTCCATCGTATACTTCGGGCACCTCCTGCTCAAAAAGTCGTTCCAGAAAGACCGGAGAGGTACGGGAGAGAATAATCTTGGGAGTTCCATTGACCATCTCTACCTTATGAACAATGGACCGCACGGATTCCCCTTTGCGGTAACGGTCTTTAGGGATCTGTTCACCCCGGGGGATGGAAATCTCATTTCCTTCGGCATCGGTGAGAAGTACTTCACGGCTAAGCAACTGATAGACTTCGCCGGAAATGATTTCGCCGACAATGTCCTTATATTTTTGAAAAATGATGTCTTTTTCTAGGTCTTTCACTTTCTGCAACAAGGTTTGGCGGGCCGTCGTCACGGCGCGGCGTCCGAAGTCCTCCAAATGAATTTCTTCTGCTACTTCTTCCCCGACTTCGAAATCGGGTTCAATTTTCTTTGCATCGGTAAGACTGATTTTGTCGTGTTCCCAAATATCTTCCGAATCGTCATCCACGATTTCACGGAACCGCCAGATTTCGAGATCTCCCTTGTCGGCGTTTACAATGATATCGAAGTTGTCGTCGGTGACGTACTTTTTGCGGATCATATTGCGAAAGACATCCTCCAGGATCCGGATCATGGTTGGGCGGTCGATGTTCTTTTGCTTCGCGAAGTCGGCAAACGATTCAATGAGTGTTGAGGTGTCCATCATGGTACCTAAATTTATTTGAACGAAAATTGTATAAATGCTTTTTCAATTTCCGGGAAGGAAAGCACGGTTTTTATTAATTCCTTTTTCTTTCGTTCTCCCACTTCCTGTTCCAGGGTGATTTGCTCTTCATTTACTTCGCGAAGTTTACCCTCTACGATTTTTTTGTTAGTCAGGTGTACTCGTATTCCCCGGCCGATATTCTTGAAAAATTGACGTTTTAGTTTTAACGGCCGGTCCAATCCTGGAGTCGTCACCTCCAGTGTAAAATTTTCACCGATCAATTGCTGTTTTTCCAGAGTCTCTAAAAGCGCCCGGCTTAGCGAGGCACAGTCATCGATCGTTACACCCTTGTCTCCATCTACTGTTACCGTTATTTTCTGGTGTCCCTGAAGCGAAGAAACATCAACGCCGACCACGAATTGGCTTTCGTGGGCCAGTAATTGGTGTGCCAACAGCTTAATTTTTTCACCCAAATCCATAAAGTATCGATAATGAAAGAGGGGACTTGCGGTCCCCTCTTTATCAAATTGATCAGAAGATGGTACAAACATAAGTCATTTTTATTTTATCGCAAAATATTATGTTATTTGGTAATGGGTCAAGCAGTAGAGACGATTACGATTAGTAGTATAGATTACGATTAGTAGTATAGTAGTACTCTATTTAGCAGTACTCTATGATTGACTCAGGCATAAAAAAATCCTTTAAAATGCGTCCTACCTGTTCCCTGTTTTTCATAAGCATTGTTCTGGTTTCTTGTGAAAAAAGTAAGGAAAAACAGACAGAATCTGTGACAGTCGGTGCGGTGGAGGTCCCCAAGTTTAATGGCGATTCAGCTTATTTTTTTGTAGACCATCAGGTACAATTCGGACCCCGTGTACCCAACACGTTGCCGCACCGCAAAGCCGGAGATTATTTGATTGCCAAACTTACCGGGTATGGAGGGACTCTTCACGTGCAGGAATTTGAGGCCACTACCTTTGATAAGCAGCGACTGAATCTTAGGAACATTATTGCAAACTTTAACCCGGGTAATCAAAAGAGAATACTGTTGGCAGCACATTGGGACACGCGTCCGTTTGCCGACAAAGATTCAATCCGGATGGACGCGCCTTTTGACGGTGCGAACGACGGTGCCAGCGGAGTAGGTATCCTCCTGGAGATCGCAAGACAATTAAAAAAAACTCCCCCATCGGCGGGTGTTGATATTATTTTATTTGACGGA
>Ga0302324_100003144_pt1 | contig 37394 bp, 34 predicted proteins | sample Palsa_T0_1_FD_201949 | JGI IMG/M metagenome (GOLD analysis project Ga0302324, IMG submission 201949) | Peat permafrost microbial communities from Stordalen Mire near Abisko, Sweden - Palsa_T0_1 | ecosystem: Environmental > Terrestrial > Soil > Palsa > Peat permafrost | place: Sweden: Abisko... | reverse complement strand
GATCCGCACGGACAAGGCTCGTTGCGGCCGACCTTGCGCTCGACGCGCACGAAAGGCGCGACGGGTTCGGCCGCGGGCAGGCCGGGCGGCGGGCCGCGTGGCGCCCCGGCGGCAGGCGGGCTGCCGATCCCGGGAGAAGGGCGCGCGGCCGGTGCATCCGGCGGCGGCGCGGCGCTTCCCGGTGCAAGCAGCGAGTGCGCCTCGGCGTGCTGCGCCTGCAGCGCGCGCATCAGGCGGCGGCGACGTTCCTCCTCCTCCTGATCGATCGCCTCCTGCGTGCGCACCTCGAGCTTCGCCAGCACCGTCACGGTGTCGAATTTGACGCGCTCGAGCATGGCGGCGAACAGCTCGAAAGCCTCGCGCTTGTATTCGAAGCGGTAGTCCTTCTGCGCATAGCCGCGCAGGTGAATGCCCTGGCGCAGGTAATCCATCGCCGCCAGGTGCTCGCGCCAGTGCTGATCGAGCATGCGCAGCATGATCTCCTTCTCGACGTGGCGCATGACCTCGGCGCCGCTGCGCGCGACTTTCTCCTCGTAGGCGGCGTGCGCAGCATCGACGATACGGCGGCGCAATTGCGCCTCCTCGAGCTCCGGCTCCTGCGCCAGCCACGCCGCCGGATCCACCTGCGTGTTGAAGTCCTTCAGCAACGCATCCTGCAGGCCGGCAAGATCCCAGTCGGCGGGCGCGGCGCTCTTCGGCATGTGCTGATCGACGAGATTATTGATCGCCTCCTCGCGAATGCCGTGCACGGCCGCCGACAGGTCATCGCGGCCCATGATCTCGGTGCGCTGCTGGTAGACGACCTTTCTCTGATCGTTGGCGACATCGTCAAACAGCAGCAGCTGCTTTCTGATGTCGAAGTTGTGCGCCTCGACCTTGCGCTGCGCTTTCTCGATCTGGCGCGTCAGCATGCCGCTCTCGATGACCTCGCCCGCCTTCATGCCCGCCATGGTCAACAGGCGCTTGGTGCGGTTGGGGTCACCGAAGATGCGCATCAGGTTGTCCTCCATCGACAGATAGAAGCGGCTCGAGCCCGGATCGCCCTGGCGGCCCGAGCGGCCGCGCAGCTGATTGTCGATGCGGCGCGACTCATGGCGTTCGGTGCCGACGATGTGCAGGCCGCCGGCGGCCACCACGCGGTCGTGACGCTGCTGCCACTCCGTGCGCAGCCGCGCGCGCGTCGCCGCGTCGATCTCGCCCAGTGCGGCAAGTTCGGCCTCGAGATTGCCGCCGAGTACGATGTCGGTGCCGCGGCCGGCCATGTTGGTTGCGATCGTGACCGCAGCAGGCCGTCCGGCCTGCGCGACGATGTGCGCCTCGCGCTCGTGCTGCTTCGCATTCAGCACTTCGTGCACGATCTTCTCCTTCTGCAGAAGACCTGCGAGAAATTCGGAAGTCTCGATCGAGGTCGTGCCGACGAGCACCGGCTGCTCGCGTTTGACGCACTCCTCGATGTCTTCGACGATGGCGGCGAACTTGTCCTTCTGCGTCAGATACACGAAATCGGGCATGTCCTTGCGCACCATGGGCTTGTGCGTCGGGATGACGACCACCTCGAGGCCGTAGATCTGCATGAACTCCGGCGCCTCGGTGTCCGCGGTGCCGGTCATGCCGGCAAGCTTCCTGTAGAGGCGGAAGTAATTCTGAAAGGTGATCGAGGCGACGGTCTGATTCTCCTCGCGCACGCGCACGCCCTCTTTGGCCTCGACCGCCTGGTGCAAGCCGTCCGACCAGCGCCGTCCGGGCATGGTGCGCCCCGTGAACTCATCGACGATGATCACCTCGCCGCCCCTGACGATGTACTCGACGTCCCGCTTGTACAGGGCATGCGCGCGCAGCGCCGCGTTCAGGTGATGCATCAGGCGGATGTTCGTCGGGTCATACAGGCTTTCGCCTTCGCGCAGGAGACCGCCCTCGGCCATGAGCGCCTCGACGTGCTCGTGACCTTCCTCGGTGATGTGCACCTGCTTGGTCTTCTCATCGACGGCGTAGTCGCCGGGCGCGTCTTCCTTGGGCTGGCGCTTCAGACGCGGCACGAGCTCATTGATGCGCAGATAAAGTTCGGTACTTTCCTCCGCGGGGCCTGAAATGATGAGCGGCGTGCGCGCCTCGTCGATCAGGATCGAATCCACCTCGTCGACCACCGCATAGGCGACGCCGCGCTGCACGCGATCCTCGAGGCGATAGGCCAGGTTGTCGCGCAGATAGTCGAAGCCGAACTCATTATTGGTGCCGTAGGTGATATCGCAGGCGTAGGCCGCGCGCTTCTCATCGGAGGTCTGCGCATTTTTGATGACGCCGACGCTCATGCCGAGGAAGCGGAATACCGGCCCCATCCATTCCGAGTCGCGCTGCGCCAGGTACTCGTTCACTGTCACGATGTGCACGCCCTCGCCGGGCAGCGCATTCAGGTACGCAGGCAAGGTCGCGACCAGCGTCTTGCCTTCTCCGGTGCGCATCTCCGCAATCTTCCCCTGGTGCAGCGCGATGCCGCCCACGAGCTGCATGTCGAAGTGACGCATTTTCAAGGTGCGCTGCGCGGCTTCGCGCACGACGGCGAAGGCTTCGGGCAAGAGATCATCGAGGCGCTCACCTTGCTTGAGGCGCGCGCGGAATTCCCCCGTCTTGGCGGCAAGCTCGGCATCGCTCAAGGCCTGCATCTTCGGCTCGAAGGCATTCGCCTCGCGAACCGGACGGTGATAGGTGCGCAACAGTCGCTCGTTGCGGCTTCCAAAGAGGCGCGTCAGAAGTTGCGGCACGTAGACAAATCCCGGAATGACGAAAAAGCGAGCCCCGACAAATGCTTACGCGATTAGCGCAGCCGGAGAGGGGCGGCGCATTGTACGCAATAGACGCCCGCGCGCCCAATTCGTTCGCGCAGGATCGCGGCTCCTAAGGGAGTCTACGTGGGGGCGCTAATGGCCGATAAAAGTGAGCGGATCGACCTGGCGGCCGTTGCGCAGCACTTCGAAATGTACGTGCGGGCCGGTGGAGCGGCCGCTCGAGCCCATGAGCGCGATCGGCTCCCCGCGCGTGACAGTGTCACCGACGTTAACCAGTGCGCGCTGGTTGTGCGCGTAGCGCGTGACGAGACCATTGCCGTGGCTGATCTCCACGAGCTTCCCGTACCCCGGCTGCACTCCGGCCCAGGTGACGACGCCCGCGGCAACGGCTACCACTTCATCGCCGAGGTTCCCCGCGAAGTCGACGCCCTTGTGAATCGCCTCTTCGCCGGTGAAGGGATCCTGGCGCTGACCGAAGTAGGATGAGATGAATCCCTGATGCACCGGCCGGCCCTCGGGTTGGATCTCCTCGTTCAGCTTGCGCACCAGGATGACGTTCTCCAGAGCGTTCAACTGTGCGTCGCGCAATTCCACGCGCCGCTCCGTGCTGTCGAGCATCTCGTTGAGGTCGGGAATCTGTGCGCTCACGCCTTCGCCGTCGCTCTCCGGCCCTCCGGTTGCGGGCTCCGCGTCGAAGTTGAACTCGCGGTTATTGATTTTCGCCATGTCGGCGAGGCGCTTGCCGAGCGCATTCAGTCGCAGGATGTGGGCATTGATCGTGCCCAGGCGCAGCGCCATCGCATCGACCCGGTCCTTGAGCTTCGCGCGCAGCTCCTCGATCTCGCGCTTCTCGTCATCAAGGGCACCGTTGAAGGCTGCGGTCGCATGGGTCTGATTGATTCTCTTGCCCGTGCGCTCGCCGAGCTTCACGCCCAGAGCAAAGGCGGTGCCGAGGATGCCGAGCACGAGGACGCCGAGGATGGCGAGCACCGCCGGATGCGCAAGATTGAATTGCAGCGCCCGCGCCTCGCGTGCCGAAAACCAGATTAAATTCATGCGCCGCGCTTCCCGCAATGCAACACAAGAGCGTGCCGCGCGCGCACCGCGCCCGATGAGCCGCCAAAAGGCTTGCACCTTGTCAATAACCCCGCTGTCATAAGCACTCAACGTCAGACCGCCGGATTTGTTTCCTGCCTTGCGGCAGGGTCGGTTCTCGTTACGGAGCAATATGCCGAATAAGATCAGGCGAGACAAGCGTGGCATGGGCCGAGTGCGACGTCGTGAGCGAAGCGCTGATTCTGTCAAAGATCTCCTGGCGCGCAATAATCCCGCTTTGCAGAGGCTTTCAGAGCAAGCGGCCCGCCAAGAGCTCTGGCGCGCGTGGCTTGATACGCATCTGCCCGCGGAGGCGCGCGCGCAGGTCTCCGGCGTCGTCGAGCGTCACGACACGCTCGTCATATTCACCCGCTCGGCGGCCTGGTCGGCGCGCGTGCGCTTTGCCGTCGGCGAAATCGAAGCGGCGCTGAAGCGCGCGCATCCGTCGATCGTTGCGATCGAAGTGCGGGTTTTGCCGGGATAGACGCTGCGGTTACGCCGGCGGCAGTGCCGGCGTTTCGACATAGGAGATGGGCGCATCCGCCGGGGACTCGAACTCGACTTCCTCCCACGCGGTGCTGTCGGCCAGCAGCGCGCGCAGCAGCTTATTGTTCAGCGCGTGTCCTGACTTATGGCCACTGAATTCCCCGATGAGGCTATGCCCGAGGAGATACAGATCCCCGATCGCATCCAGGATCTTGTGCTTGACGAACTCGTCCTCGTAGCGCAGGCCGTCCTCATTGAGAACCCGAAAATCATCGAGCACGATGGAATTGTCGAGACTGCCGCCGAGCGCCAGGCTCTGCGAGCGCAGCGTCTCGATGTCGCGGATGAAGCCGAAGGTGCGCGCGCGGCTCACCTCCTTCAGGAAGCTCGTGGTGGAGAAATCCATCGACGCCTTCTGCGAGCGGCGCTTGAAGATCGGGTGATTGAATTCGATTTCGAAATTCACCTTGAAGCCGTCGAAGGGATCAAACTGCGCCCACTTGTCGCCCGCCTCGACCCGCACGCGCTTGCGCACGCGCGTGAACTTCTTGGCCGCGCGCTGCTCCTCGATGCCTGCGGACTGTAAGAGGAATACGAACGGGCCGGCGCTGCCGTCCATGATCGGCACTTCCGGCGCGCTCACCTCGACCGTGAGGTTATCGATCCCGAGGCCCGCGCAGGCCGAGAGCAGATGCTCGACGGTGGAGACGCGCACATCGCCCCTGACGAGGGTCGTGCCGAGCGTGGTCTCGCCGACGTTCTCCGCGTGGGCGCGAATGTCCACCGGTTGTGCAAGGTCGGTGCGCCGAAAGACGATGCCCGCATCCGGCGGCGCCGGACGCAGCGTCATCATGACTTTCTTGCCGGTGTGCAGACCGACACCCGTTGCGCGTATGGAGTTCTTGAGGGTGCGTTGTCCAACCATATTTGTGGAAATTGCCGGCATCTCTTAGGTCGTATTCTTGAGTCGTATTCCGGCCTGCGGGGTCGCGCTCATCGCGACCCCGTTTCGCCCGGGCGCCAGCCTTCGGCAATAGGACCGATAGCCTATTATAGGCTAAATTCCGGCTCCAATAACCGCAGCGCTCAATCCGCCTGCCGGCGCAGAAACGCCGGAATATCAAGAAGATCCTCGGGTTCGGACTCGGGACGAATGCCGTCACCGACGGCACGCTGCCGCTGGACCGTAGGCTTATCCAGAGCCGCATAGTCGTTATTCGACAGCGGGCCACGGCGTACAACGCGCATCGGAGCATCGCGCTGACCGGCGGGCGCGCGGGCGGCTGGCATCTCGCGCGGCATGGGCGCGCGGATGGCCGCTGCCGGCCGGCCGAGCCCCGTTGCCACCACGGTAACGCGCAGTTCCGTCGTAAGTTCCGGATCGATCACGGTGCCCACGACGACGGTCGCATCCTCGGAGGCAAATTGCTTCACGATCTGGCCGACTTCCTGAAACTCGCCGATGGAGAGGTCCATGCCGGCGGTAACGTTCACCAGAATGCCGTGAGCGCCCGCGAGGTTGATGTCCTCCAGCAGCGGCGAGGACACGGCGGCCTCGGCCGCAATGCGCGCGCGGCCCTCGCCGTTCGCCACACCCGAGCCCATCATGGCCATGCCGGTCTCCGCCATCACCGTGCGCACGTCGGCAAAATCCACGTTGATGAGACCCGGCCGCGTGATGAGCTCCGCGATGCCCTGCACAGCGCCCTGCAGAACCTGATTCGCCGACTTGAAGGCATTCAAGAGCGTCGTTTCCGGCCCCAGCACCGTCAGGAGCTTCTGGTTGGGAATGGTGATGAGCGAATCGCAGAACTTGCCGAGCTCGGCGATGCCATGGTCGGCAATCAGCGAGCGCTTGCCGCCTTCCATCTCGAAAGGCTTGGTGACGACTGCCACCGTCAATATGCCAAGCTCCTTGGCGATCTGCGCCACGACCGGAGCTGCGCCGGTGCCCGTGCCGCCGCCCATGCCGGCGGTGATGAAGAGCATGTCGCACCCCTCGACGAGCTCAATGATGCGGTCGCGATCCTCCATCGCCGCCTGCCGGCCGATTTCCGGATCGGCCCCCGCGCCCAGGCCCTTGGTGATATTGCAGCCGATCTGCAGGGCCGTCTTCACCTTCGAGTGTTTGAGCGCCTGCGCATCAGTGTTGATGCACATGAAATCGACTCCGTCGATACCGCTCGAGACCATGTGAGTGACGGCGTTGCCGCCGCCGCCGCCGACGCCGATGACCTTGATCACCGCGCTTTGGCTGTATGCATCCATCAGTTCAAACATTGTTGGCGCTCCTATCAAAAGAACAGGTTGGTTGAAGCTTCATCTATCGCACTACCGGTCTGTCAGCTCAAAAGTTGCCTTGGAACCAGGAGCGCATGCGCTCGAGCGCGCCCTTCGCGCTCGAAAGCCCGCGTACCTTTGCTCCAGGCATAACGTTGTCGCGGGCGTAGAGCAAAAGCCCCATGCCCGTGGAATAAATCGGATTGCGCACGACGTCGGAGAGGCCCTGCACCTGCTGCGGCATCCCGAGGCGCACCGGCACGTGGAACACTTCCTCGGCGAGCTCGATCGCGCCTTCCATCTTGGCGCTGCCGCCCGTCAGCACGATGCCCGCGGCAATCAGCTCCTCGAAGCCGCTTCTCCTGAGCTCCTCGCGCACGAGCCCGAAGAGCTCCTCGTAGCGCGGCTCGACGATCTCGGCGAGCGTCTGGCGCGCAAGCCGCCGCGCGGGGCGCTCGCCGACGCTCGGCACCTCGATGCTCTCATCGGGATTGGCGAGCTGCGAGAGCGCGCAGGCATAGCGGATCTTGATGTCCTCGGCGTACTGCGTCGGCGTGCGCATCGACACGGCGATGTCGTTCGTGACCTGGTCGCCGGCGATGGGAATCACGGCGGTGTGGCGGATGGCGCCGCTTGCAAAAACGGCTAGGTCGGTGGTGCCGCCGCCGATGTCGACGAGACACACTCCGAGTTCCTTCTCATCCTCCGTCAATACCGCGAAACTTGAGGCGAGCTGCTCGAGCACCACGTCCTCGACGGTGAGCCCGCAGCGCTGGATGCATTTCTCGATGTTCTGCGCAGCGCTGTCGGCGCCCGTGACGATGTGCACCTTCGCCTCCAGGCGCACGCCGGACATGCCGATGGGATCGCGGATGCCCTCCTGGCCGTCGACGATGAACTCCTGCGGCAGCACGTGCAGGATCTTCTGATCGGCAGGGATCGCGACCGCCTTCGCCGCATCGATGACGTGCTCGACATCCCCTTGGGTGACTTCCTTGTCGCGGATCGCGACCACGCCATGGGAGTTCAAGCTCCTCACGTGGCTGCCGGCGATCCCCGCGTAGACCGCGTGGATCTCGCAGCCGGCCATGAGCTCGGCCTCCTCGACCGCGCGCTGGATGGACTGCACCGTCGACTCGATATTGACGACCACTCCCTTCTTAAGACCACGCGATGGATGCGAGCCCAGGCCCAGCACCTCGATCGCGCCGTCTGCGGCGATCTCACCGACCAGCGCCACGACCTTCGAGGTGCCGATGTCGAGCCCCACGATCAGGCTCCTCTCCGAGCGCTTAGGCATCCTTGCCTCCGTCGTCGCCGGCGCGATGCGTGCCGCCGCTCCTCCAGCCGATGGCAAAGCCGTTGCTGTAGCGCATGTCGACGTAGGCGATGTCGTCCGCGCGCTGCGCGATGAGCTTGACCGCCGTCACCATGAAGCGCTCGAAGCGCTCATCCACCTGGCGGCTGCCGAGGCGCACGGTGATGCCGTCTGCAAGATCGAGCTCCCACGCGCCGCGCTCATCGAGTCGCAGCGCCGTCAGGTGCATGCCGGCTTCCACCAGGCGCCCCTGGGCTGCGAGATAGCGCGCGGCGACGAGCGCCTGCGTGCCGGGGGGGCCTGAGAGGCGCGCAAGCTCCGGCGGAATGTGCGTCGCGGCGCTTGCAAAGAGCTCGCCGCGGGTATTCAGAAGTCCGTTCTCGCCCCAGCGCGCGGCCGCCACCTGCTCGACCACCGTCACCGAGAGCGCGCGCGGCCAGGCGCGCTGCACGCTCGCGGTGTCAACCCAGGGCAGCGCCGCGACCGCGCTCCTGACCGCATCCAGATTCACCGACACGAGGCCCGTGCTCATCACCTTGTCTTTGACCGCGCGCTCCACATCCCCGGGCGAGACGCGCTGGAAGCGTCCCGAGATGAGGATCCGCTGGATCGGCTGATCGAGGAATACGGCGAGCGCTGCCACGGCGCCGAGCATCGCGGCGAGCGTGAGCGCGCTCAGCCCCCAGCGGCGCCAGTTGATGGCGGGCAGGCGCAGGCGGCGTTCGTGCTGCTTGCGGCGGTTCTTGGCTCGTTTCCACATAAGCAACATCGCGCTAGATCCGCACGCGTGCGAAGCTCGTCTCGAGTACCTGCCAGACGAGCTCATCGAAGTCGATGCCGCGCGCCCGCGCGGCCATCGGCACGAGCGAGTGGTCGGTCATGCCCGGCACGGTGTTGACCTCCAGCAGGAGCGGCCGACCGGTTTCGTCCATCATGAAATCCGCCCGGCCCCAGCCGCTGGCGCCGATCGCGCCGAAGGCGGCGAGAGCAAGATTCGCCAGATGCTCCTCGGCCATGACCGAGAGCCCCGACGGACACAGATAGCGTGTGTCGTTGCGGAAATATTTGGCCTCATAGTCGTAGAAGGTGCGCGGCGTCTCGATGCGGATCGATGGCAGCGCGCGCTCCTGCAGGAGCGCCACGGTGTACTCGCCGCCCGTGATCCACGGCTCCGCGAACACACAAGGATCAAGCGCCGCCGCTGCCGCGTACGCAGCCGCCAGGTCCGCCGCGCGCTCAACCTTTGCCATGCCGACGCTTGATCCCTGGGAGGCCGGCTTCACGATGAGCGGCAGCCCGAGCTGCTCGAGTGCGGCATCGAAATCCTCCTTGCCGCGCAACACCACGAAATCGGCGGTGGCGACGCCGATTGCGAGCGCCAGGCGTTTGCTTGCGAGCTTGTCCATCCCGATGGCCGATCCCATGACGCCGCTGCCGGTATAGGGCACGCCCATGAATTCGAGCGCGCCCTGCAGCGTGCCGTCCTCGCCGCCCGGTCCGTGCAGCGCGATCCACACCCGATCGAAGCCCTCATCGATGAGGCGCGGCAGCGCCCGCTCCTGAGGATCGAAGGCGTGTGCATCGACGCCGCGGCGCACGAGTCCTGCGAGCACCGCGCGCCCCGAGAGGAGCGAGATCTCGCGCTCGCTCGAGTCACCGCCCAGAAGCACTGCAACGCGCCCGAAGTCACGCGCCGCGCCGACGCGTTGCACGGCTGCCGGGTCGTAGTGCAGATGCATCAGGCGCGCTCCCCGAGAATGCGCACCTCATGCGTGAGGCGCACGCCGTGCACGCGCTCGACGGTGGCGCGCACGTGCTCGATCAGCTGCTCGACGTCCGCCGCCGAGGCGCCGCCGTGATTGACGATGAAGTTGGCGTGCTTCTCGGAGACCGCCGCATCGCCGATGCGAAAGCCCTTCAGGCCCGCGGCCTCGATGAGGCGCGCGGCATGGTCGCCGGGCGGATTGGTGAACACCGAGCCGCAGCTCCAGGCGCCGATCGGCTGCGAGGCCTTGCGCTGCGCGAGCAGCGCGCGCACATCGGCGTCGTTCGCGGCGGGCTTGAGGTCGAAGTGCAGCCTTGCGGCGAGAAAGCCCTCATCCTGCGCGGGCGCGTTCACGCTGCGATAGCCGATCTGAAACTCGCTCGCCGCGCGCAGGTGCTCGACACCGCGCCGGTCGATGGTCTGCACTTCGACGACGTGCCGCCAGATCTCCCCGCCGAAGGCACCGGCATTCATCGCCAAAGCGCCGCCCAGAGTGCCGGGAATTCCGGCCAGGAATTCGGCGGGCCCGAGCCCCCAGCGAATGCACTGTTTGGCGATGCGCGCGCAGGCAACCCCAGCCTCGGCAAAGATCGTCGTCTGCGAGATGCGCTCCAGGCGCTCGAGTGCGCCGTAGGTGGCAATCACCACGCCGGGCAAGCCGCCATCGCGCACCAGCATATTGCTGCCGAGCCCGATCCAGTGAACCGGCACGTCGGCGGGCAGGGTGCGCAGAAACGCCGCAAGATCCGTGCGATCGCGCGGATTGAAGAACACTTCCGCCGGACCGCCGACGTGCCAGGAGGTGTGCCGGCTCATCGATTCGGCGCGGCGTACGCGGGACATGAATTCAGGAGCGACTGCCATCGTCACGACGACCTCCGGCGCGTGCTCGGAACGGGTGCGAGACGGGTGAGCTGCGCGGGCAGCGCGTGCGACACCGCATTCATGTTGCCGGCGCCCATCGTGACCAGCAGATCGTTGGGCCGCAGCAGGTCGCGCACGGCCGCCGCGAGGTCCTCGACCTTCTCCACGAACACAGGCTCAAGCTGCCCGCGACTCCTCACGGCACGGCAAATGGCGCGGCCGTCGGCGCCGGCGATCGGCGCCTCGCCTGCGGCGTAGACCTCGGTCACAACGAGCGCATCCGCGCCCGAGAGCGCGAGTCCGAAATCGTCGATGAGGTCGCGCGTGCGCGTATAGCGGTGCGGCTGGAAGGCGAGCACCACGCGCCGCTGCGGATAGGCCTGCCGCAGCGCCTCGAGGGTGGCGACAATCTCGGTCGGGTGATGGCCGTAGTCGTCGACCAGCGTGACGGGGCCGGCCTGGGTGTCGATTTCAGCCACATGCTGCAGGCGCCGCTCGATGCCCTGGAAGAGCGCGAGCGCGCGGCGGATCGCCGCCATGTCGACGCCCAGTTCGATCGCGACCGCAATGGCCGCGAGTGAGTTCAAAACGTTGTGCGTCCCCGGCAGATTGACGGTGAGTTCGGCGGGTGCGGTGCCGGCGCGTTCGACCCTGAAATGCGTGACACCGCCGTCGCGCCGCAGGTTCACCGCACGCACATCCGCGCCTTCGGTGATGCCATAGGTCACGGTCGGCCGGGCGACGCGCGGCAGAATGCTGCGCACGTGCTCGTCATCGAAGCACAGCACCGCGAGCCCGTAGAACGGCAGGTTGTGCAGGAAGTCGACGAAGCTCGTCTTCAGGTGCTCGAAATCGCCGGCGTGAGCCGTCAGGTGATCGTTGTCAATATTGGTGATGATCGCGATCAAGGGCTGCAGATGCGTGAACGAGGAGTCGCTCTCGTCCGCCTCGGCGACGAGATAGCGCCCAGCGCCCAGGCGCGCATTGCTGCCCGCGCTCTTCAGCAGGCCGCCGATGACGAAGGTGGGATCCTCGCCGCCTTCGGCGAGAATGCTCGCAACGAGACTCGTGGTCGTGGTCTTGCCGTGCGTGCCCGCCACCGCGATCGCGTGGCGAAAGCGCATGAGCTCGCCCAGCATCTCCGCGCGCGGCACCACCGGGATGCGCTGCTCGAGCGCCGCGGCGATCTCGCAGTTGTCCGTGGGCACGGCTCCGGAGACGACCACGACGTCGGCGCCGGTAATGTTGGCGCTCGCGTGTCCCAGCATGACGCGCGCGCCCTGCTGGATGAGCCGCTCGGTCACGGCGCTCGCGCGCAGATCCGAGCCTTGCACGCTATAGCCTAAATTGATGAGTACTTCGGCGATGCCGCCCATGCCGCTGCCGCCGATCCCGACGAAGTGGATGGTGTTGATGCGCCGCATGCGATCGTTGCGCGCGGCCGTCATGCCGCACACCGTGCAAATTTGAGGCAGGCCTGCGCCAGGTCCTCGGCCGCGCGCGGCCGTGCGAGGAGCCGTGCGCGCTCGGCCATCGCCAACAGCCGGCCGCGGCCGGCGCACAGCCGTCCGAGCTCCGCCGCCAGTCGCTCAACGGTGAGCTCGCGATCGGCGATCAGCACCGCGGCGCCTTCGCGCACGAGATAGGCTGCGTTCGCGCTCTGGTGATCGTCCACCGCCGCGGGAAACGGCACGAGAATGGCGCCGACGCCGACCGCCGCAAGCTCCGAGACCGTGAGCGCGCCGGCGCGGCAGATCACGAGGTCGGCCCATGCGTAGGCCGCGGCCATGTCGTCGATGAATGGAACGACGCTGGCGCGCACGCCGGCGCTCGAGTAATTCGCGCGCGCGGGCTCGAGCCAGCGCTCGCCCGCCTGATGGCGTGTCTCGATGCTGATGGTGTCTGCCAGGCGCGCAAGCGCAAAGGGCACCACCGCGTTCAGGCGCGTCGCGCCCTGGCTGCCGCCCAACACCAGCAGGCGGATGGCGCCGCTTCGTGATGCAAAGCGCGTTGCCGGCGGCGCCACGGCGGAAATGTCGGCGCGCACCGGATTGCCGATCGCATGCGCCGCGATGTCGGCGCCGAAGCTGCCCGGAAAGGCCTCGAGAACTTCGCGCGCCAGGTGCGCAAGGCAGCGGTTGGTGAAACCGGCGATGGCATTTTGCTCATGGATGACGAGCGGCCGGCGCGTGAGCCACGCGGCAACTCCGCCGGGCCCGGTCACGAATCCGCCGAGGCCCACCACCGCCGCGGGACGATGCCGCCACATCACGCCCAATGCCTGCGCCAGCGCCAGCGCCAGCCGAAACGGCGCCGCCAACCAGGTGAACGCGCCCTTGCCGCGCAGACCGCCGATCGAGAGCCATTCGATGGCGATGCGCTCGGCTGGAATGATGCGCGCCTCGAGCCCGCGCCGCGTGCCAAGCCACACGACTTCGCAGGAGCTCTCGCGCAGCAGGCGTGCAAGCGCGAGCGCCGGGAAAACGTGGCCGCCGGTGCCGCCTGCCATAATGATGACCGGACGCGCACTCATGAATTCTTCACCGGGCGGGCGCGCACCACGGCGCCGCCGCGCGCCTCGTGGGTCGCTTCGTGATAGACGCGCAGCACGAGGCCCACCCACGCCATCGACACGATGAGACTCGAGCGTCCGTAGCTCATGAGCGGCAGCGTGAGACCCTTGGTCGGCAGCACGCCCATGTTCACGCCGATATTGATGAAGGCCTGGATGCCGAGCCACAGGCCGAAGCCCGCCGCAAGATAGGCGCCAAATTTGAGCCCGACGCCGGCGGCGAGCCGCGCAATGAAGAAGCTTCGCCACACGAGGCCGATGAAGAGTGCGAGCGTGAGCACCACGCCGACCAGCCCCAGCTCCTCGGCGAGCACCGCGAATAGAAAATCCGTGTGCGCCTCCGGCAGATAGAAGAGCTTCTGTACGCTTGCCCCCAACCCGACGCCGAACCATTCGCCTCTGCCGATCGCGATCAGCGACTGCGTAAGCTGAAAGCCGCTGTTGTACGGATCGGCCCACGGATCAAGGAAGGTCGTCAGGCGTCGCACCCGGTAGCTCGAGCTCATCGCGAGCGTGGCGAAGCCGGCCGCCGCGATCAGCGTCATTCCGAGCACGTAGCGCAGACGCGCCCCGGCGAGAAACAGCAGCGCAAAGCCGCTCGCAAACAGCACGGTCGCGGCGCCAAAATCCGGCTCTGCGAGGAGCAGCGCGCCCATGCACGCCAAGAGCGCAAGCGGCCGCGCCAGGCCCTTGAAGGTCGTGCGCAGCTCCTTCTCGCGCCGCACGGCGTAGCTCGCCATGTAGATGAGCACGATGACCCGCACGAGCTCGGATACCTGGAAGTTCATCCCCGCCACCCGCAGCCAGCGGCGGCTGCCGTTCACGGCGTGGCCGAGGCCCGGTACCAGCACCAGCACCAGGAGCACGGCTGCGAACACCAGGAGCGGCATCGATGCGCGCTCGAGCTGCTCGGTGCGCACGCAGAAGACGAGCGCAGCGGCGGCGGCGCCGAGCAGCGTCAGCACGAGCTGCCGCTCGAGATACAAAAAGGGCTCGCCGCTTGCCTGGCTTGCGATCGAGATCGAGGCCGACGTCACCATGACGAGGCCGAGCAGCACGATGCCGAGCGCGAGCGCCACCATGACCGGATCGATGCGGATGCCGGCGCTGTGGGCGCTCGAGCGGGCGAAATTGAGCTCGCTGACGGCGCCGCTCATGCGGCAAGCTCCCACACCGCCTGCATGAAGACGGTACCGCGCTGCGCGTAGTCGGCGAACATGTCCAAACTTGCGCACGCCGGCGACAGCAGCACGGCATCGCCCAACTGTGCGGCGCGCGCCGCGGCGCGCACCGCTTCCTCCAGAGTAGCGCTGCGCTCGACCGTGCACACTCCCTGCAGGGCCTGCTCGATCTCATCGGCAGCGCGGCCGATCAGCACCGCATGGCGCAGCTTGCCGCGCAGGGCCGGCCCCAATGGCGCGAAGTCCTGATTCTTGCCCTCGCCGCCTGCGATCAGCACCACCGGCGCGTTCATCCCGCCGACGGCCGCGAGGGTTGCGCCGACGTTGGTGCCCTTCGAGTCGTTGATGTAGGTGACGCCGCGCACCTGCGCGACCCACTGCGAGCGATGCGGCAGACCGGGAAAGCTCCTGAGCTCCGCGATCATCGCGGCGAGTGGCAGATCGAGCGCCTCGCCGAGCGCCAGCGCCGCGAGCGCATTCGCCGCGTTGTGGCCGCCGCTCAACTTCATGTCGGCAAGCCGCAGCAGCGGCTGGCCGCGGCGCGTGAGCCACCACTCGCCATCCTGCGCCGCGAGCGCATAGTCGGCGCCGATCGTGGCGCGCAGGGAGAAACTCAAGGTGCGCTGTCCGGGCCGCGGCATGCGCACGACCAGCGGATCGTCGAGATTGATCACCGCGGTATCGCAGCGCATGAAGATGCGCGCCTTGGCCGCCGCATAGGTCTCGAGCGATGCGTAGCGGTCGAGATGATCGGCGCTGACGTTGAGCACCGCCGCCGCCACGAGATCGAGCGAATCGGCGGTCTCGAGCTGAAAGCTCGAAAGCTCGAGCACGTACAGCTGTGCGGCGCCGGGGTTGGCACCGGCATCCTCAGCGGGGCTCGCGGCGCGCACGCTCGGATCATCGGCATCCAGCAGATCGAGTGCCGGCTCGCCCAGGTTGCCGCCGACACGCACGCGCAGCGCTGCGCGCGCGGCCATGCGTCCGAGGAGGGTCGTCACCGTGCTCTTGCCGTTCGTGCCGGTGATGCCGACCACCGGCGCGTCCGCCGCACGCGCAAAGAGCTCGATGTCGCCCACGATCTCAAGCCCGCGCCGGCGCGCTTCAATGAGAAAGGGCTCAGCGAGCGACACACCGGGGGAGACCACCACGCACAGCGCGCCCTCGAGGAGGCGCGCATCAAGGCCGCCCAAACGCACTTCAATGTCCGGATCGAGCGCCAAGAGGCGTGCCAGCGCCGGCGGCTCAAGACGAGTATCGGTCACGGCCACGCGCCAGCCGCGCTTGCGCAGGTAGCGTGCGCAGGAGAAGCCGGTGCGGCCGAGTCCCACGATTACCGCGACAGCGGCTTTGTTGAGATTGGAGTTCATCGCAGTTTGAGCGTCGCGAGCCCCGCCAGCACCAGGAACAGCGATATGATCCAGAAGCGCACGATGACCTTCGGCTCCGCCCAGCCCTTCAGCTCAAAGTGGTGATGAATCGGCGCCATGCGAAAGATGCGTTTGCCCGTCAGCTTGAAGGACGCGACCTGCAAAATGACCGAGGCCGTCTCGAGCACAAAGATGCCGCCCATCACGAGCACCACCAGCTCTTGGCGCACGATCACCGCCAGCACACCGATGGCGGCGCCGATGGCCAGCGCTCCGACATCGCCCATGAACACCTGTGCGGGATAGGAGTTGAACCACAGGAAACCCAGCCCCGCGCCTGCAAGCGCGGCGCAGAAGATCAAAAGTTCCCCCGCATGCGGGACCGCCGGAATCGCGAGGTAATTGGCAAACACCGCGTTGCCGCTCGCGTAGGCGAACACGCCGAGCGCGGCGATGACGAGCGCCGCCGGCATGATCGCCAGGCCATCGAGCCCATCGGTGAGGTTCACCGCGTTGCTCATGCCGACGATCATGAGATAGGCGATGGCAATGAAACTGCCGGCGCCGAGCGGCTCGGCAAATGTCTTGAAGAAGGGCAGAAACAGCGTGGTCTCCGCCGGGGTAGCGGCGGAGTAATAGAGCGTGCCCGCCGCCGAGAGCCCGCCCACCGACTGCCACAGGTACTTCCAGCGCGGTGTCAGGCCGCGGGAGTTGCCGATGACGAGTTTCAGGTAGTCGTCGTAGAGACCGATGAGACCGAAGACAAAAGTCACGGCGAGCACGGTCCACACGAAGCGGTTCGCAAGGTCGGCCCATAGGAGTGTGCTGACCAGTGTCGCCACCAGAATGAGCGCGCCGCCCATCGTGGGCGTGCCGGCCTTCGGCAGATGCGACTTGGGGCCGTCGTTGCGCACCACCTGCCCGATCGAATAGCGCGACAGGCGCGCGATCATGCTGGGGCCTACGACGAGCGACAGCGCGAGCGCCGAGCTCATCGCGAGAATGGCGCGCAGCGTGAGGTAGGAGAAGACGTGAAAGCCCGACTTCACCAGGGCCAAATGCTGTGTCAACCAGTACAGCATGCGCCTACTTCGCTCGCTCTTGCGCGGGTGCGGTGAGTGCCTCGACGACGCGCTCCAGGCGGTTCATGCGCGAGCCTTTGACGAGCATGCGCACGCCGGCGTTGGCGCTGGCGATGAGGGCCGCGGCGAGCGCGGGCGCGTCCGCAAACCATTCGCCGCCAGCGCCGAAGCTTTGCACGGCGCCGCGCGTGAGCGTGCCGGTGGCAAAGAGCCGCTCGACGCCGTGTGCGCGCGCGAATGCGCCGATCTCGGCGTGACTCTCCTCGGCAAACTCGCCGAGCTCGGCCATGTCACCGAGCACCAGCCATTTACTGCCGTCGAGCTGCGCGAGCACCTCGATACCGGCGCGCACCGAGCTTGGATTCGCGTTATAGGAGTCGTCGATGAGCCATGCGCCGCTTAGCGCGCGCTTGAATTGCAGGCGCCCGGGCACCGCGCGCACGGCGCCGAGACCGGCGATGATGTGCTCAAGGCTCGCACCTGCGGCGGCCGCGGCCGCGGCCGCGCCGAGCGCATTCATGACATTGTGCCGGCCGGCGAGCTCGAGCATGACGGCGGCGCATCCGAGTGGACTTACGAGCGTGAAGCGCGTCCTGAAGCCCTGCACGTCCACTTCGAAGTGCACGCCTTCGGCGCGCCACGCGGCATTCGGGCTCATGCCGAAGCTCACAACCCGGGCGCGCGTCAGGCCGCGCCACATCGGCGCATATGGATCATCCGCGTTGATCACGGCGGTGCCGGCGGCGGGAAGTCCCTCGACCATCTCGCCCTCGGCGCGCGCGGCGGCCTCGAGAGTGCCGAAGCCTTCCAGGTGCTCGGCCCCGGCATTGGTGATGAGGCCGATGGTGGGCGCGGCGAGCTCCACGAGCGCGGCGACGTCGCCGCTTTGATTGGCGCCCATTTCAATGACGGCGGAACGATGCTCGCTCGCGAGGCGCAGCAGCGTGAGCGGCACGCCGATGTGATTGTTGAGATTGCCGCGCGTGGCAAGACAGGCGCCGGAGCGCGCCAGGATGGCGGCCGTCATCTCCTTGGTGCTGGTCTTGCCGTTGCTGCCGGCGACGCCAATCACCGGGATGTCAAAACGGCCGCGCCAGTGCTGCGCGGCGCGCGCCAGCGCCGCCTGGCTCTCCGCCACGATCACCTGCGCAAGCGGCGTGACCTGCGGCGCATCGACTACGGCGCCCGCGGCGCCCGCGGCGTGAGCCTGGGGCACGTATTCATTGCCGTTGAAACGTGGGCCGCGCAGCGCCACGAAGAGCTCGCCGCGCTCAAGCGTGCGCGTGTCCGTGGACACCTGCGAGAAGCTGCGATCCTCGCCCTGCAGCCGCCCGCCGCAAGCCTCGGCGAATCCTGCGAGCGTGCGCATCATGCTGGCTCACCAAAGAAGGCGCGTACGATCGACTGATCGCGAAACGCGCGCCGCTCGCTGCCGTAGATCTGATAGGCCTCATGACCCTTGCCCGCGATGAGCACCAGATCCGCCGGCGCCGCGCGTGCCAGCGTCGTGCGGATCGCCTGCGCCCGATCGTGCTCGATGACGAGCGGCCGCTGTGGCGGGATGCCCCTCCTGATATCGTTGATGATGGCCTGCGGATCCTCGCGGCGGGGATTGTCGTCCGTCAGCACCACCTCGTTCGCGAGCCGCGCGGCAATCTCGCCCATCAGGGGACGCTTACCCGCGTCACGATCGCCGCCGCAGCCAAACACCACCCACAGGCGGCCACGGCAATGGGCGCGCGCGGCCTGCAAGGCCTGCGCGAGCGCATCGGGCGTGTGCGCGAAATCCACCAGCGCATGCGGGCCGGATCCGAACGGTTCCATCCGGCCGGGCGGCGCCGGCGCGCGCGCCAGAGCCGCCGCCGCCGCTGGCAGCGGCACGCCCCAGCTCAAAAGCACCGCTAACACCGTCAGGACATTGTTGGCGTTGAAATCCCCAAGGAGCGGCACTTCCAGCGCGCACTCGCCCCAGCTCGACTCGATGGCCAGGTGAAGCCCGGCGGGGTGCGCACTGACGCGCGCTGCGCGCACAAAGGCGGGCGCCTCCAGGCGGCCTCGTTTGCGCGTCGTGACAATGAGCCGCGCGTCTGAGCTTGCGCGCGCGAGCTCCTCACCCAGAGCGTCGTCAATATTGATGACGCGTGCGGCAAGCTGCGGCCAGGAGAAAAGGCGCGCCTTCGCCGCCGCGTACTCAGCCATGCTGCCGTGATAATCCAGATGGTCGCGCGTCAACTGCGTGAACACCGCCGTGTGAAAACGCACGGCCGTGACCCGTCCCTGCGCGAGGGCATGGGAGGACACCTCCATGGCGACGCAGTCGGCGCCGAGAGCGCGCAGCTGCCCGAGCTGCCGCTGCACGTTGACGGCATCCGCGGTCGTCAGTGCACTTTCCGTGAGCGCCCCCGAGAGGCCGTAGCCGAGCGTGCCCATGTAGGCGGCGCGCCTGCCGCACAGAGTAAGCGCCTGGGCAAGAAGGTACGCGCAGGTCGTCTTGCCGTTCGTGCCGGTGATCCCTGCAATGGTCAATGCCTGCGAGGGCGCATCAAAGAACCGCGCGGCGATGGTTCCTGCCACGTGGTTCAAATGCGGCACGGCGCGCACGAAGATCTGTGCAGGCAGAGCCGGCGGTGGCGCATCGGCACCGCTACTCTCATAGAGCACGGCGCTTGCGCCGCGCGCGACTGCCTCGTGCGCGAAGCTCACCCCATGATGAGAGCCGCCGCGGCACGCGAGGAACAGGCAGCCCGAGGATGCCGTGCGGCTATCCAGGGTCACATCGCTCACCGTGATCTCGCCGGGTACGTCGACGAGGCCAGCCGTGAGGTCAGCCAGGCGGCGCAGGCGCGTCATCATTGCAGCGCCGCCGTGCGAACGCCCTGAGCGGCGGCAGACTCGGTGTCGGGGAGTGCGCGTACCGGTTCATCCGGCGCCACGGCCAGCAAGCGCAGCGCATGGCCAACCACCGCGGAAAATACCGGGGCGGCGACATCGCCTCCCATGTACTTGCCGGCGCTCGGCTCGTCGATGACCACCACCGCCGCAAGGCGCGGATTGCTGGCCGGCGCCATGCCGCCGAATACCGCCATGTAGCGGTCCGTCGAATAGCCTCCCGCGGTCGCCTTCCAGGCGGTGCCGGTCTTGCCGGCCACGCGGTAACCCGGGATGGCCGCGCGCTTGCCGGTGCCCTCGGCGGCGACCACCGACTCGAGCATGCCGATCAACTCGCGGGACAGATTCGGATCGAGCACGCGCTCCCCGGCGGGAGCCGCGTCGACGCGCAGAAAGGAAACCGGGCGGTTCACGCCGAGCGCACCGATGGTGGCGTAGGCATGCGCCAGCTGCAGCGGTGTCACGGAGAGCCCGTAGCCGTGCGACATCGTCGCGATCCCGATCGGGCGCCAGTGGGCATAGTCGCTCAACAGGCCCGCGGACTCGCCGGGATAGCCGCTCGAGGTCACCTGGCCAAAGCCCAACGACGTCAGGGTCTTCCAGATGAGCTGCGGATCCAGAGACAGCGCGAGGCGCGCCATCCCGACGTTGGAGCTTTTGGCGAGAACGGTCGCGAGATTGATGACGCCCAGGCTGCCGTGCTCATCTTCTATTGTCTTCACACCGACCTTGAAGAATCCCGGGGACGTGTCGATCACGCTGCGGTCGTCGTACTTGCCTGAAACCAGCCCCGCGGCGACGAAGAACGGCTTGATGCTCGAGCCCGGTTCGAAGATGTCGGTCGCGGCGCGATTTCTGTAGGTGCTGGCGACGAACTGCTCGCGATCGTTCGGGTTGTAGGCGGGCTGATTGACCATCGCCAGGACTTCGCCCGTGGCGACGTCGACGACGACGACCGAGCCTGCGCGGGCGCGCTGCTGCAGGATCGCGGCCTTCAACTCACGATAGGCGAGATACTGAAGGCGCAGGTCGATTGACAGGATGAGGTCGCGCCCGGGCCGCGCACTTCTGATGCTGTCGACGTCCTGCACGACACGCCCGTAGCGATCCTGGATCACGCGCTTGGCGCCGTCTTCGCCCGCGAGCCAATGGTCAAAGGCGAGTTCCAGACCCTCCTGGCCCGCATCATCGACGTTGGTGAAGCCGAGGATGTGCCCCGCCACTTCGCCCTGCGGAAAATAGCGCCGGTACTCGCGGCTTAAGTACACGCCCGGAATGTCGAGCGCGCGAATCTGCTGCGCCTCGGCGGGCTGCAGGTGGCGCGCGAGATAGAGGAATTCGCGGTCGAGGTTGCTGGTGACGCGCCGCGTGAGCTCCTGGCGGTCGAGTTTCAGCGCCATCGCAAGCCGCGGGATCTGATCGGTCGCGAGCGCAAGCTCGCGCGGATTGGTCCACACCGAATCCACCGGCGTGCTGACCGCCAACGGCTCGCCGTAGCGGTCGATGATGGTGCCGCGGTGCGCGACGATGGCGGCCACGCGCGAGAAGCGCGCGTTGCCCTGGCTTGCCAGGAAGCCGTGATCGCGCAGCGCGAGGTTCGCGGCGCGCCAGCCGAGTGCGAGCGCGCTCGCACCCAATATCGCCAACAGCACGTACGAGCGCCACCGAAAGGACAGTGCCGCCTCTTGGCGCGCCTCGTAGCCAATCATGGCGCAATGACCTCGATGGCTTGCGGCGCCGGCGTCGCCATGCGCAGCTTGGTGCTCGCGACACGCTCAACGAACGCATGCGTCGACCAGGCACTCTGCTCGAGCTGCAGCTGCCCCCACTCGACGTCGAGGTTGTCGCGCCGCGCGTTCAGGCGTTCAAGCTCAACGAAGAGCTCGCGCGCGCGGTGTTTGCAATAGATCGCGCCCGCGGCGCTGCCGAGTACGCCCAGCCACAGCGTCAGAATGATGACCGCCAGGACGCGGGACGAGGTGAATCTCATGGGCGGCTCGAGTTCACGCGAGCTTCTCGGCCACGCGCATCAGGGCGCTGCGCGCGCGCGGATTGCGCGCCACCTCGGCAGGCTGCGGCCGCAGCTTCCTGCCGACAATGCGCATGGTCGGCCGTGCCGCTGCCGGGACGATGGGCAGATGGGCAAGCGCCGCATCGACGGTGGAGCTGCGCTGCATGAAGCGTTTGACCAGGCGGTCTTCGAGCGAATGAAAGCTGATGACTGCCAGCCGTCCGCCGGGCGCGAGCACCTGCAGGGCGGCGCCCAGGGCGCGTTCGAGCGCGCCCAGCTCATCATTGATGAAGATGCGCAGCGCCTGGAACGTCCGGGTCGCCGGGTGTTTGCCCGGCTCGCGCGTGCGCACTGCGCGGGACACGAGCGCCGCAAGCTCGCTCGTGCGCAGCACGGGATGCTCGCGGCGCGCGCCCACGATGGCATTCGCAACGCGGCGTGCGAAGCGCTCCTCCCCCAGATCGGCAATCACCTCGCGAATCTCGTCGACGCTCGCCCGAGCGAGCCAACCAGAGACGGGTTCGCCCCGTGACGTATCCATACGCATGTCGAGCGGGCCGTCCGCGCGGAAGCTGAAGCCGCGGGCCGGGTCATCGAGCTGCGGCGAGGACACGCCGAGATCGAAGAGCACACCCCGACACGCGCGGCCGTCGCCGTACGCCGGCACGAGCGACCCAAGCTCGGCAAACGACGCGTGCACGAGCGCAACCCGCATTTCGTCGGCAAACCGTGCGCGGCCGGCCTGAATGGCTTGCGGATCCTGGTCGATCGCGAGCACGCGGCCCTCTCGACCCAGGGCCTCGAGAAGGCGTGCCGTGTGGCCCCCGCGCCCGAATGTCGCATCGACATAGTAACCACCCGCCTCTACGGCCAGAGCCGCGAGCGCTTCCTCGACAAGCACCGCTGTGTGCTCACTTGTCATGGGCTGCGCCCGACCTTTCTCGGAACCGCAGACGAGCTGCGACCCCGTGCGAATAGCGGCGCAAAGCGCGCTGTCGCCGCGCTTCGCCCGCACTTGTCATGTGAGCCTGCGATGCGCTGTTTATAAGGACAGCGAATCGAGCTCCGAAGGCAGATCGGTGGAGGCGTCTTCGCTGGCAAGCCAGACATCGCGCCGCGAAGTCCAGCAAGTCTCATCCCACAGCTCGAAGCGATTGCCCTGACCGATCAACATGGCGTGGCGCTCAAGGCCTGCGAATGCCCGCAGCTCCGCCGGCAGCAACAGCCGGCCATGCCCGTCCAGGGTAAGATCGGTCGCATGGCCCACCATCAGGCGTTGCAGCCGCCGTACTCGCGGATCCAGACTCGGCAAGTTCATGAGCTTGCGTTCGGTCTGCTCCCACTCAGGCAGCGGATACAGGAGAAGACATTGGTCTTTATCGACCGTCACGACGAGCTGCCCTTGCGAGCGCTCCGTGATCTGTTCTCGATACCGGTTGGGAATGACCATCCGGCCCTTGTCGTCCAAGGTGACCTTTGTTGCGCCGCGAAACATGACTCTGAGCGATCAATCCGCCCATCCGCCCCCACTTCTTCCCACTTCGCGCCACTATAGAAATGACGCGCACGATATGTCAATCACGAAGAGTGAGAGATCCGTCGCAGTACAACGACTTATGTTAATTTAAACAGCACTGCAGACCCGCGCGCCGTTGGTTTTTTGGCGCGCGCGCAGCCTAAAAAAAGAAAAAAGAAGGAGCCAGCCTGTAAGCCGGGTTCTGTCTAGGGCAGCCATTCCTCTGGGACCCACGTCACCGTGAGCCTCTAGCGGCCTACCCGGAAGCGCGTGCGGAATTACGCTGCGGCTCTTGTTGCCAAGCACCGCTGCTTCCCTATTTGGCCTTGCATCAGGTGGGGTTTGCCATGCCGTCGCGTGTTACCACCGACGCGGTGCGCTCTTACCGCACCGTTTCACCCTTACCGGCACCGTTTCCGGCGCTTAGGCGGTTTGCTCTCTGTTGCACTTTCCGTGGGCTCGCGCCCCCCAGGCGTTACCTGGCACCTTATCCGTCGAAGCCCGGACTTTCCTCCACATCTCACGGTGAAATGCAGCGACTGCCCGGCCAGCTCCAGAGGCCAAGTTAGCACGCCTTAGCCTGCAACTTCTTCTTCAGGCGCAAGAGAGATGGCAATGGCATACGCCTCGCTCCGCTTGGCGCCCGTGAGCTGCGCAGCAAGCGCGGCTGCCTTGCCTGGCGGCAGCTCCTTGAGGAGTAGAGCGACCGTGCGCCGCAGCTGCTGCGGATCCACGCTCAGGGCCGAGCGCGGCGCACCGCCAATCACCAAGGTGATCTCGCCGCGGTGAAAATTCGCATCGTCCTTGGCTTGCGCGGCAAGCTCAGCCAGAGTTCCGCGATAGATCGTCTCGTGCACCTTGGTGAGCTCGCGCGCCACCACCGCGCGCCGTTCGGCACCGAAGGCGGCCGCCAGATCCGCAAGCGACTCGGCAATGCGATGGGGCGCCTCGAAAAAGACGAGGGTCCGCGGCTCGCTCGCAAGCTCGAGCAACGCCGTGCGGCGCTCCCGGGAACGCGCGGGCAGAAAACCTTCGAAACAAAAGCGCCCCGTGGGCAAACCCGCCACGGCGAGCGCCGCCGTGATCGCCGAAGGTCCTGGAATACAGCGCACCTCAAACCCGGCGCTCGCGGCCTCTTGCACGAGTTCATATCCCGGGTCGGACAGGAGCGGCGTGCCCGCATCGCTCACGAGTGCAACCACCGAGCCCGCCGCAAGGTGTGCAAGCACCTGCGGCACGCGCTGCGACTCGTTGTGGGTGTGCAGCGACAGCAGCGGCCGGGATACTCCGATCGCGCGCAGCAGGATGAGGGTGTGGCGGGTATCCTCGGCTGCGATGAGGTCCGCCGCGGTCAGGCTCGCGCGCGCGCGGTCGCTCAAATCGGCGAGATTTCCGATCGGCGTCGCAATGACGTCGAGCCGACCCGTGGTTTTGTTCACTATACTTCCTTCGCCGCGCCACCGGCGGCGGCTCGAGCGGGCATCCTGCCCACGCACATAAGGCCGCACAACTGATGTTTGATGCTAGAGGTGTGATGCGATGGATGTCGGCCGCGGCGCTGTGCGCCGTGGCGGGATGTTCCCTCGTGAACACGACCCCGGAAGCTCCGCCCGCCACACCCGTGCCCGCAGCCGCCCAGCCACCCCCGCCTCCTCCCTCGCCGCCGCCTGCGCCGCTGCGCGCCGGCCCCCCGCCCGAGGCCGTGGCAGCCGATGGGCTCGGCCACGTGGCGCTCCTCATGCCGATCTCGGGAAAGCTATCGAGCGCCGGGATCTCGCTGCGCGAAGGCTTCATGACGGCGTACTACCAGACACCCACGGCGCAGCGGCTGCACATCCGCTTCTACGACACTGCTGCGCTCGGCCTGGCCGCGGCGGTGGCGCAGGCGACGCACGACGGCGCGCAACTCATCGTCGGCCCGCTTGCCCGCGACGCTGTGATCGCCGCTGCCGCGATCACCGGTCCGCGACCACCCATTCTCGCGCTCAACTTCCTGCCTCCCGGCAATATCGTGACGAGCGCGTTTTATCAGTATGCCCTCTCGCCGGAGGATGAGGCCCGGCAGGCCGCGCGCCGCGTGCTCGCCGATGGGCATCACGCCGGAATCGCCATAGTGCCCAACGGCGACTGGGGCGCGCGCGTCCTCGCGGCTTTCACCCAGGAGCTGCAGGCCGGCGGCGGGGCGCTCCTCGCGCAGGCGACCTTTGATGCCGGCCTTGCCGACTATTCACCGGAGATCACGCAGGTCCTGCGCATCAGCGAGAGCCGTGCGCGCACCAAGCGGCTCGAGTCCGTGCTTGGCGTCAAGCTCGAGTTCGAGCCCAGGCCGCGCGGTGACATCGAGTTCATCTTTGCCGCAAGCCAGGTGAACACGGCGCGCCTGCTGCTACCGCAGCTGCGCTTTCACTATGTCGGCGGCGTTCCGACCTACGCGACTTCCGATTCCTACGAGCCGAGCGCCAGCGCCAACCAGGACCTCGAGGGACTGCTGTTTCCGGACATGCCCTGGATGCTCGGCAGCGAGTTGGCCGACGCCGTCCACGAGGCCGCGCGCACGGCGTGGCCGGCCGACGGGCCCAATCGCAACCGCCTGTTTGCCTTTGGCTTCGATGCCTACCTCCTGGCTGCGGCGCTGCACGCGCAACCGGGCGCCACGCAATTAAATGTTCAGGGGCTGACGGGACAGCTCAGCCTCGATGCCGAGCTGCGTGTGCACCGCGAGCTCGTATGGGGAATGATCCACAACGGGCAGCCGCACGTGCTGCCCGCGCCCGCGGCCAATTGAAGGCCCAGGCCTATTTGACGAGCTTCAGGTGCGAGCGACGCGCGCCTTCTTCTTCGGCGCTCGGCTGTGGCGGCGGCTCGGGACCGAGGTCCTGATCGGAGAACACCATGCCCTCACCGGTCTCGCGCGCATAGATGCCGAGCACCGCAGCGATCGGCACGCGGATGAAGTGCACTACCCCTGCGAAACGCGCGCCAAATTCGATCCACTCGTTCCCGAGCGACAGATTCTGCGTGGCGGTGAGGCTCAGATTCAGCACGATCTTGCCGTCTTTGACGAACGGACGCGGTACCTCGACGCCGGGTCGATCGGCATCGATGATGACATGCGGCGTGTGCTGACTGTCGGTTACCCACTCGTGCATCGCACGCAGCAGATAGGGTCGTTTGGGCGGGGCGGCAGACATGTTGATTGACGGCAACGCTCGTTAGCCTTCAGAGCAGGCGCATCTCCTGCTCGGCGTCCGACAGACTGTCGCGAAACGCGGCGCGCGCGAACACCACGGATGCGTATTTGACGATCGGCTGCGCCTGCGGCGGCAGTTCGATCTCGTAGTAGGGCAGCCGCCACAGAATCGGTGCGATCGTGGCGTCGACCAGCGAAAACTCCTCGGACAGAAAAAACCGCTTCATCGCAAAGAGCTCGGTGCTCTGCAGGATGACGTCGCGCAGGATCTTCTTGTGCTTCACGGTCTGCTTCTTATCCGGCTCCTGTTCGATCTGCTGCACGAGTCCATACCAGTCGCGCTCGATGCGATACAGCGCCAGACGGAACTGCGCGCGCGTCACGGGATCCACCGGCATCAGCGGCGGGTGCGGAAAGCGCTCATCCAGATACTCGATGATGACGCGTGAGTCGTACAGCACGAGCTCCCGATCGACGAGCGTCGGCACGCTGTGGTACGGATTCAGATCCAGCAGATCCTCGGGAAAGCGGCCCGGCTCGACGCTCACGATTTCAATGCTGATGCCCTTCTCCGCGAGCACGATGCGAGTCCGATGACTCCAGGGATCGGTCGGCGCGGAAAACAGCGTCATGATGGAACGTCGGCTCGACAAATTTCCGCACTCCCGACGCGATCAGTGCACGTCTTTCCAGTATTGCTGCTTGAGAAGCCAAGCAAGCCATGTAAACACGAGCAGAAACAGGACGACCCACAGACCCAGCGCGCGCCGCTCGGCCTGCGTGGGTTCGCCCGCATAGTCGAGAAAGTTGACGGTATCGTGTACGAAGGCATCGTACTCGGCCGCGTTCATGCGACCCGGCGCGATCTGCTGGAAGTGATCGAACACCTGCAGCTTCACGACCTTGCCGTCGGCACCGGTTTCCTCTTCGTCCCTGAAAACGGAACTCTTCAGGCCCTCGAGCTCCGAAAGCACCGCCGGCATCGAAGTCGCTGCCAGGCGCAGATTGTTGGCGCCGGTTGGTCGTGATGAATCGACGTAGAAAGTCTTCAAAAACTGATAGAGGTAATCGGAGCCGCGCGCCCGGGCCATGAGCGACAGATCCGGCGGCGTCTTGCCGAACCAGGTCGCCGCGTCGCCCGCGGGCATGGTCGTCAATATATAATCGGCCGGTTTGTCGCCCGGCGCGATCAGGAACTGCTGCAGTTCCTCAGGAGTCAGGCCGAGATCCTCGCCGAGCCGCGAGTAGCGCTCGTACTTCAACGAGTGACAGCCCAGACAATAGCCCATGAAATTGCGCGCGCCGCGCTGCAGGGATGCCAGATTGGTGACGTCATCGTCGGCGCGCCACGTCATCCAGTCTGCGCCCGCGCCCGCGCTCTCCTCCGCAGCGGCGGCGGCGCCACTCGCAAGAATGCACGCGAGCAGCAGCGCGCGCCTAATGGTGGTCATAGACCACTCGTTCGGGCACCGGCTTCACCCTGTCAATGCGCGAGTACCACGGCATCAGGACGAAGAACGCGAAATAGCCGCAGGCAAAGATGCGCGCCAGGATGACGTACAGCCCTTCGGCCGGCTGCAGCCCGAGATAACCGAGCACGACGAAGGAGATGGCGAACATCGCAAGTGCCGCGCGCGAGAGGATGCCGCGATAGCGCATCGATTTGACCGGCGAGCGATCCAGCCACGGCAAGAATACGAACAGCGCCACCGCCAGGAACATAAGGAGCGCCCCCATGCGCTGATCGGGCACGGCACGCAGGATGGCGTAGTAGGGCGTGAAGTACCACACGGGTGCGATGTGCTCCGGAGTGGACAGCGGATTGGCCGGCTCGAAATTCGGCCCTTCGAGAAACAGGCCGCCGAAAGTCGGCACGAAAAACACCACGATCGCGAGCAGGACCAGCATGACGCCGATCCCCACGATGTCCTTCACCGTGTAGTAGGGATGAAACGGAATGCCATCGAGAGGATGGCCGTCGGGGCCGACGCGCTCTTTGATCTCGATCCCGTCCGGATTGTTGGAGCCCGTCTGCCGCAGCGCCACCAGGTGCAGCGCCACCAGCAGCAGTATGGCGAGCGGCACCGCGGCGACATGCAGCGCGAAGAAGCGGCCGAGGGTTGCATCCGCGATGCCGTAATCGCCGCGGATCCACAGGACGAGACCCGGGCCGATCACGGGAATCGTCCCGAACAGGTTCACGATCACCTGCGCGCCCCAGAAGGACATGTTGCCCCATGGCAGCACGTAGCCGAAGAACGCCTCCGCCATCAGCGCGAGATACACCAGCATGCCAAGCAGCCACAAAAGCTCGCGCGGCGCCTTGTACGAGCCGTACAGCATGGCGCGAAACATGTGCAGGTAGACGACGATGAAGAACACCGATGCGCCGGTCGAGTGCAGATAGCGGATGAGCCAGCCCCACTGCACCTCGCGCATGATGAATTCGATGGAGTCGAATGAGGTCGCCTCGCCCGGCTTGTAGAACATCGTGAGAAAGATGCCGGTGACGAGCTGCAGCACGAGCACCACCAGCGCCAGCGACCCGAAGAAATACCAGATGTTGAAATTTTTCGGCGCGTAGTAGCCGGTCAGCTGCTCGGCGATGAATTCCTGAATCGGAAAGCGCTTGTAGAACCAGCCGCGCAGTCCGCCGGGCTTAGCTGCGGATGCGGGCGGGGCGGCCATTACGCGGCTCCTTTCTGCTTGGCGTCGTTGACGCCGATCACGAGCGTGTGATTGTTGGCGAACGCATACGGCGGCACGCGCAGATTCACCGACGCAGGGGAGCCGTCAAACACGCGCCCGGAGAGGTCAAAGCGCGAGCCGTGGCACGGACAGAAGAAGCCGCCCGGCCAGTCCGCGCCGAGCTCGGGAAAACCGGCCTCGAAGCGCGCCTTCGGCATGCACCCCAAGTGCGTGCACACGCCGATGAGCACGAGGTACTCGGGGTTGCGCGCGCGCTGCAGGTTCTTGGCGTAGGGCGGCTGGTCCGAATCATCTGACTTCGGATCCTTCAGGCGATCGTCGTGGCCCGAGAGGCTTGCGAGCATCGCCGGCGTGCGGCGCACGACGAAGATCGGCTGCTTGCGCCAAAACACGATGACCATCTGCCCGGGATCGATCTTCGAGATGTCGAGCTCGGTCGGCGCGCCGAAGGCGCGCGCGCGCTCGGACGGCATCCACGATGAGATGAACGGCACGAGGGCAAATGCCACACCGATCGCGCCGGTCGCGGCCGTGGCCGTGGTCAGAAATACGCGTCGACTCGTGTCGACCTGATCGTCGCCAATCACCCCATCACCGGCCATCGAGTGGCTCTCCCGCTGTCGTCCGTCGCAAGTCCGCCCATGCCTTCGCGCCCACATCTAGTGCGCGCCCAAGCGCGTTCAGACGCTGCTGGCGGCTAGCGGGGGGCGGCGTGATTTAGTATACACGAACGACCCGGGTGTTCGGACGAGCGGCCGCGCGCGCCTGCAGTGCGCGCATGATTACAAAGATGCTGACAAATCAATTGCCGCGCTGGCTCAGATTCATAGTCGGCTGGGTCGTTGGAGGCTTGGCGCTGGCTTTCATCATCGTCGCCGTGCGGCCGGAACTGCTGCGCCACGACCCGATCGCGCGACCCGCCGGCCCCGTCGCACAGTCAGCGCCGGTGCCGGGCCGGGAAAGCTATGCCGACGCCGTCGCGCGCGCTGCCCCGGCGGTGGTCAATATCTACACCGCTCGACTGGTGACCGAGCGTATCGCGCCTTCCGGGTGGGATCAGCTGTTTGGCAACTTCCTGCCGCGCTACCGGCAGCGCGTGGAACGCAGCTTGGGTTCCGGCGTCATCGTCGACACGGCCGGCCACATCGTGACCAATCATCACGTGATCGCGAATGCTGATTCGATCAAGGTGCAACTCGCGGACAGCCGTGTGGCCGATGCCCACATCGTCGGGCGCGATCCGGACACGGATCTCGCCGTGCTGCAGATCGATCTCACCCCGCTGCCCGTCGTGACCTTCGGGCGCTCCGACCGCCTGCGGCCCGGCGACGTCGTGCTCGCGATCGGCAACCCTATTGGACTGTCGCAGAGCGTCACGCACGGGATTGTCAGCGCCACCGGCCGCGAGCAGCTGGGTATCGCCACTTTCGAGGACTTCATCCAGACGGACGCCGCGATCAACTTCGGCAACTCAGGCGGCGCGCTCATCGACACGACGGGCGCGCTCATCGGGATCAACACGGCCATCGTCGCCAAGAACCTGGGCGTCGAAGGCATCGGCTTCGCCATTCCGGTGAACCTCGTGCGCGGCGTCCTCGATGAGATCGTCGCTCACGGGCACGTGATCCGCGGCTGGATCGGCATTGTGCCGGAGGACATCACAGACGCGCAGGCGACGCAGCTCGGACTGCCGCGCGGCGGCGTGCTCATCTCAAATCTCTACGTGGGCAGTCCTGCGCAGCAGGCGGGACTGCAACCCGGCGATATTCTGGTCGCCATCGACGGCGCGCCGCTGCGCAGTTCCCAGGAGGCGCTCGCCAGCATAGCGTCGCGAAAACCTGGTACGGTGGTCACGATCCGCGCACTGCGCGGGCGGCAATCCATTGATGCGCATGCGCGGGTGAGCGAGCCGCCGCGCAGCCGCTGAAGGGAGGGTTGGCCTTTGAATGAAGAGACAGCGGCGCAGGTGCGAGTGCGCCGGTTCGCAGTGCGCGCCGAGCTTGACGCTGCGCTCGCCGAGCGCTTGCGGAGCGCGCTCACCGACGGCGCATCGAGCGCCCTCATGCTCGCGGGCGGCACGACTCCCGGCCCGGCCTTTGGAATGCTCGCCGAGCACCCGCCGCCGGCAGCGCCGGGGCTCTACATCCTCTACTCCGACGAACGCTACGTGCCGTCCACTTCCAACGCCAGCAACTATCACCTCTCCGCGCCGCTCCTGAGTGCGCTCGTACTGCCCGCCGCGCAGGTGCTGCGCGTGCAAACGGAGCTGCCGCTTGAGACGGCGGCGCAAACCTACGAGGAGCGCCTGCAGAGCCTCCTGGGCGAAAAGATCCCGGTGCGCCTGGGACTCCTGGGCTTGGGTGCCGACGGCCACACCGCCTCGCTCTTCAAGCCGGCTGACCTCGCGGCCGCGCGCGGCCGGCTCGCCATCCCCGTGCAGCGGCCCGACGGCCGCACGGCAGTGAGCGTCACCCCCGACTGGCTGGCGCGGGTCGAGCAGATCCTGTTCGTGGTCGCCGGCAGCGATAAGCGCGCGGCGCTCACCCGCCTTGCCGCGTGCGATCCGTCGCTTATTGCCTATCGGGCGGTGGAGCGCTGCATGCAGGTCGAAGTCTGGGCGGACAGCGAGGCGTGGCCGCCCTAGAGTGCGCCCTTAAGGTCCGCAGGCGCGCGTCCAGCCGTGCGCATCGGCACCGGGGTCATGCCAGCTGCAGACATCGTCCACGAGCTGGTCCGCGATCTTCGGGCCCCAGCTGCCCTGAGGGTATTCATGCACCGGCGTTCCGCTCGCATTGAGAATCGGATCGACGATGGCCCAGGCGGCCTCGACCTCATCCTGACGCGCGAAGAGCGCGGAATCCCCGTGCAGCGCATCGCCGATCAGCCGCTCATAGGCCTCCATTTCATCGCCTTCGTTCTGGCTGATAAAGAGCTCGATCGGCCGCCCCGTCATGCTGGCGCCCGGACGCTTCACGCGTGCCCCGAGAGCAATGGCCACATCCGGCCCCAGACGAAAGCGCAGATGATTGGGCGGCGCGGCTGCGCAATCCTCGAAGACCTGCGCCGGCGGCGCCTTCAGGTCGACGACGACCTCGGTTGCCGACACCGGCAGGCACTTGCCCGCGCGCACGTAGAACGGCACGCCGCTCCAGCGCCAGGAGTCGATCGAGAGCCGCAGCGCCGCATAGGTCTCAACGTTTGACTCGGGGGCGACGCCCTTCTCCTGGCGGTAGCCTTGGTACTGCCCGCGCACCAGATGCGCCGCATCGAGCGGTCGGATCGCCTTTAGCACCTTGACCTTCTCGTCGCGCAGCGCCTCCCCGCTGCCGTTCACCGGCGGCTCCATGGCTAGAAATGTCACGATTTGCAGCATGTGGTTCTGCACCACGTCGCGGATCGCGCCGGCTTCCTCGTAAAAGCCGCCGCGACCCTCGACACCGATCTTCTCCGCCATGGTGATCTGCACGCTCGCGACGAAGTTGCGATTCCATACCGGCTCCAAAAAGGCGTTGGCAAAGCGGAAATACAGAAGATTCTGCACGGGTTCCTTGCCGAGATAGTGATCGATGCGAAAGATCGAGCTCTCCGGGAAGAGCTTGAGCAGCGTCCGATTGAGCTCCAGTGCCGAGGTCAAATCGCGCCCGAAGGGTTTCTCGACAACCACGCGCGCGCCCTTGGCGGCGCCTGAGGAGCCGAGGTGATCGACCACGACGGGAAACATGCTCGGCGGAATCGCAAGATAGTGGAGCGGGCTCTCGGAGGCGCCGAGCGCCTGGCGCAGCGCGGCGAACGTCCCCTCCTGACGGTAGTCGCCGTCGACATACTGCAAGAGGCCCGCGAGGCGCTCCAACACCGGCGCATCGAGCTCCTTCTCCGCCTTGCGCACGCTCTCCTTGACGTGCTCGATGAACGCTTCGCGCGTCCAGCCCGCGCGCGCGACTCCAATCACCGGCACCTGCAAGTGCCCATGACGCACGAGGTTGTAGAGGGCGGGAAAGATCTTGCGCGCGCACAGATCTCCGCTCGCACCGAAGATCACAAAGGCGTCGGCGGCGTTGCTAGCCATCAGGATTTGGCCTCGACGTGACCGCCGAAACCGAGGCGCATGGCGGAGAGGACTTTGCTGGCAAATTCGGCATTGCCGCGTGAGTCGAAGCGCGAGTAGAGGGCCGCGCTCAGGACGTGCACCGGCACGCCCTCCTCGATTGCGGCCTGAATCGTCCAGCGTCCCTCGCCCGAATCGGAGACGCGTCCCGCAAAATGCGCAAGCTGCGGATCGTTCGCGAGCGCGCCGGCCGTCAGATCCAGAAGCTGCGAGGTGATGATGCTGCCGTGCCGCCAGACTTCCGCGATCGCCGCGACATCGAAGGTGTACTGGAAAAGCTCAGGATTCTGTAGTGGCGCGGTCTCCGCATCGGCGACGCGGGTTGCGACACCGGCGTTCGCGTGCTTCAGAACGTTCAGCCCCTCGGCGTAGGCCGCCATGAGCCCGTATTCAATGCCGTTGTGCACCATCTTCACGAAGTGGCCCGCACCCACCGTGCCGCAGTGCAGGTAGCCGCGCGCCGCCGTGCCGGCGGGCGGTTTCGCCGCGCCGCCGGTGCCGGGCGCAAGCGTTGCAAAGATCGGATCCAGGCGCTCGACGACCTTCTGCTCGCCACCGATCATGAGACAAAAACCCTTCTCAAGGCCAAGCACGCCGCCGCTCGTGCCGACATCGACATAGTGAATGCCGAGGCGCTGCATCTGCTGCGCGCGGCGCAGATCGTCGTGATAGTAGGAGTTGCCGCCGTCGATGATGACGTCGTCCTTCGCAAGCTGCGGCGCAAGCTCCCCCAGGACCTTGTCGACGATCGCGGCCGGCACCATCAGCCACACCACGCGCGGCGGCGCCAGCGCCGCAACGAACTCGGCGAGATCGTGTGCGCCCCGCGCGCCCTCCGCGCTGAGCGCCTGCACTGCCTGGGCTGACTGGTCAAATGCCACGCACTTATGGCCGCCGCGCGCGAGACGCCGCACCATGTTCGCGCCCATCCGCCCCAGTCCGATCATTCCGATTTGCATGCCGGTTCTCCTTCAGTTCGGCACGCGCCGAATTTGTGCGCCAAGCTGCGCAAGCTTCTCTTCGATGGCCTCATAGCCGCGGTCGATATGATAGATCCGCTCCACGTCCGTGCGGCCTTCGGCCACCAATCCAGCGAGCACCAGGCTCGCCGAGGCGCGCAGATCGGTCGCCATGACCGGCGCCGCCGTGAGCTTGTTAACTCCCTTGATGATGGCCGTGTTCCCCTCGAGGCGAATCTCCGCGCCCAGGCGCCGCATTTCCAGCATGTGCATGAAGCGGTTCTCGAAGATCGTCTCGGTGATCGTGCCTACGCCTGCGGCGACGGTGTTGAGTGCCGCGAACTGCGCCTGCATGTCCGTGGGGAAGGCCGGATATGGCGCGGTGCGTACGTCGACCGCCTGCGGCCGGCGGCCGCGCATGTCCACTTCGATCCAATTATCGCCCGAGGACACTGTCGCGCCCGCCTCACGCAACTTGCCGACGATCGCATCCAGATGCTCCGGGCGGGTGTTCTTGATGCGCACGTGGCCGCGCGTGATGGCGCCTGCGACGAGATAGGTGCCGCTCTCGATCCGATCGGGCAGCACGTCGTAATGCGTACCACGCAGCCGTTTGACGCCCTCAATCACGATCTTGTCGGTGCCCGCGCCATAGATCTTGGCTCCCATGGAGCTTAGAAAATGCGCCAGGTCCACGACCTCCGGCTCGCGCGCCGCGTTCTCGATGACGGTCTCGCCGTCGGCGAGGGTTGCGGCCATCATGAGATTCTCCGTACCCGTGACCGTGACGGTGTCGAGCACCAGCCGCGCGCCGTGCAGCCGCGCTGCGCGCGCGCGGATGTAGCCGCCTTCGATCGTGATGTCCGCCCCCATGGCCTGCAGTCCTGCGACGTGAATGTTGACCGGCCGGGCGCCGATCGCGCAGCCGCCCGGTAGCGACACATCCGCCCGGCCGAAGCGCGCGACGAGCGGGCCCAGCACGAGAATCGATGCGCGCATGGTTTTGACCAAATCGTAGGGCGCGAAACACTCGCGCACCGTCGAGGGGTCAACCTCAATGTGCATGTGCTCATCAATGGTGACGCTGGCACCCATCTGCCCCAGAAGTTCGATGGTCGTCGTCACGTCCTGCAGGTGCGGCACATTGCCGATGATGACCGGATCGTCCGCGAGGAGTGCCGCGGCCAGGATGGGCAGGGTTGCGTTCTTGGCTCCGGAGATGCGCACCTCGCCCTCGAGCGGCGTGCCGCCCTGGATCTGCAATTTATCCAAGTCTCGCGTTCCGCATGCTCAGGAGGAGCTCCGCGCCGTCCACTCCTGGGGTGAGAGCGCGTCGATCGAGAGTGCGTGGATCTCCCGCCCCACAGGCTCCCCCAAGGCGCGATAAATGAGCTGATGGCGTGCGATGCTGCGCAGGCCGGCAAACTCGCGCGCGACCACCCGCGCCGCGAAGTGCCGGTTGTCTTCCGATTCGACGTAAACATCCGCATCAGGAAGAGCCGCGCGGATGAGATCAGCCACTTGCTGGGGAGTCATGCGGCGCCATCCTACCGCACGGCGCGCGCTTCATGGATTTTGCCCGCCGGGCGCCTTTGAATCCGGGATTCGCGCTAGCATTGTGCGCATGCATCCCCCGACTGCCCCGCAAGCCGACGCCACGCAGCTTCTGGCCTCGGCGCGGCGCACGCTCGCCATCGAGGCGCACGCCATAGAGGCGCTCGAGGAGCGGCTCGATGCGAGCTTCGCGGAGGCTTGCCGTCTGTGCCTCTCCTGCGCAGGCAGGGTCGTCGTCACAGGCATGGGCAAATCCGGGCACATTGCCCGCAAGGTCGCATCGACGCTGGCGAGCACCGGCACGCCCGCCTTCTTTCTGCATCCCGCCGAGGCCGGTCACGGCGATCTCGGGATGATTACGCACACCGATGTGGTCATCGCCCTCACCAACTCCGGCGAGACGCCCGAGATCGTGCTCCTCCTGCCGCATCTGAAGCGCCTCGGGGTGCCGCTCATTGCCCTCACGGGTAATGCGCGCTCGACGATAGGGTCGATTGCCACGGTCGTGCTGAACGTGGGCGTGAGCGATGAGGCATGCCCGCTGAATCTTGCGCCCACCGCCAGCACGGCGGCCGCGCTTGCCATGGGCGATGCACTCGCGGTTGCGCTGCTCGAAGCCCGCGGCTTTACGCGCCAGGCTTATGCCGACGCACATCCGGGCGGCAACCTTGGCAGGCGCGTGCTCATGCTCGTCGAGCAGGTCATGCGCACCGGGGAGGCCGTGCCGCGAGTCTCCCCGGCCACCACTTTGGGGGTGGGTCTCCTGGAGATGTCCAAGAAGGGCCTCGGCATGACCGTGGTCGTGGATGACGCGGGCAAGGTGCTCGGCGTGTTCACCGACGGGGACCTGCGGCGCGCGCTCGACAGCCGGGTCGACATCCACAAGACCCGTATGAGCGATGCCATGACCAAGAACCCGAAGTCCATCACGGCGCAATCGCTCGCGACCCAGGCCGTACACTTGATGGAGCTGCATCGCATCACGGCGCTACCCGTCACGGATGAACGCGGCGCGCTGATCGGCGCGCTCAACGTGCATGATCTGCTGCGCGCGGGCGTCGTCTGATCCGTCATTTGACTTGGCAATGATTCGCAAGCCTGTCGCTGCCGCCGCCATCCGTCTTCTGGTACTCGATGTGGATGGCGTGCTCACCGATGGACGACTGTACTTCGGACCGCGCGGCGAGACCTTGAAGGCCTTTGATGTGCGCGATGGCTACGGCATCCGCCAGCTGATGGCTGCGGGTATCGCAGTCGCCGTCATCTCCGGCAGGCGCTCGGCCGCCGTGTCGGCCCGCTGCCGTGAACTCGGCATCGCGCGCGTGATGCAAGGAGCGAGCGACAAGCTTGCGGCATTTGAGCGCCTGCGTGAACGCGCCCAGGTTGCCGCGCGCGACTGCGCCTGCGTGGGCGATGACGTTCCGGATGTACCGCTGTTCGGCGTCGTGGGACTTGCGTTCGCCGTTGCCGATGCGCATCCGCTCGCGCGGCGCGCGGCACACCATGTAACGCAGCTGCCCGGAGGCCGGGGGGCGGTTCGGGAAGTGTGCGATCGGCTACTCGCCGCCAAATCCCGCCCTGGCGGCGCGCGATGATCTTCCGGATTCTCGCAACCGTTGCCCTGCTGGCTCTCATTGGCGGCAGCCTCCTCCTGGGTCGTCAGAC
>Ga0302324_100003143_pt1 | contig 37397 bp, 28 predicted proteins | sample Palsa_T0_1_FD_201949 | JGI IMG/M metagenome (GOLD analysis project Ga0302324, IMG submission 201949) | Peat permafrost microbial communities from Stordalen Mire near Abisko, Sweden - Palsa_T0_1 | ecosystem: Environmental > Terrestrial > Soil > Palsa > Peat permafrost | place: Sweden: Abisko... | reverse complement strand
GTCATTGCCGAGTCGCTGAGCCCCCTCGTCAGTCTCACGCCGGGATCATTGTTGAACGAGTACGCACGCTCTTTCTTGTAGCCTGCAATTGTGGCCGAGACATCCGTCAACTTCAGTGTCGGCGTGATCTTTAGGTTCATGGGAGCCTGCTTCGTAGAGACGACCTTCTCGTCTCCGTTGATATCTATCACCCATGAGGATCCGATGACGCCCCGCACGGGATACAGGTCCTTGTCCAGATTGACGGAGATATCGGCGCCCATGAACAGCGTGTGCGTCTTGGCGGCATTGACCACCAATTGGTCCATCACGACTGGCTTTTCGCCCTGCGCGCCTAATGCCGCCGGAATCGATGCGCCGCAAATCGCCGTCGCTCGTAATAGAAATCGAATCGCGACCGATTTCGTCGAGGCCTGGATTGTGAATGCCGCAATCATGGATTGGGCTAGCGGTCCTAGACGACTTTCGCTCCGGCGTGCGCAGGGATATCCACGACCGAATCGCTCTTTCCCAAGCTTGCTCCGCCAAGTAGGTCGGATTCGAAACACGTGCCCTTTTCATTACTTTCGGGCATTTCGCCTAATATGATCCGACAGCCGTCCGCATCGAGCCGGCAGTAATGGTTGAACGGAAAGCGCTGTGGCTGAACGCCGGAGGTTAAAAATGGCGGAGAGGGAGGGATTCGAGCCTTTCTGCCGGCCGCGACGTTCTTGCAGGATCGGTGGTTTATTGGACGGGTTTCCAAAGTCCGTCATTGCACCTCGTAAACCTCAACGAGGGCCACTCCTGAGTCTCCGGTAACTCCCGACACCTCGGCGGTGTAGGCCCCGGGCGGGAGCGTAATAAGAATCGCTGAATCAGGAGTTGACGAAATGCCCCATGAAAACGCCCCGACAGCTGCTGATGCCGCAGCTATCTGCGCACTGCCGCCCCAGCCAGCATTCGATGCTATCACACCGTTGGAACTGTTCAGCTGCAATTGTGGATCGGGTAGCACGCCGGCAACACCAAAGGGGGTCAGAGCAGGCCCGGACGCCCTGATCAATACGGTTTCGGATGTCGCGCCGCCTATTACGAATCCGGCGATCTGCACATTGGCACCCTGGCCCACTTGGGCGCGGGCGGAAATATTCGTCAGGCGCGGTGTCGCGAGTGAATAGTCTCCTACTGGTGTGGCATCGTAAATCTCGGCTAGCGCAACCCCGGAGTCCCCACTGGCTCCTGCAACGATGGCCGTATAGGCCCCGGCTGGCAGCATTTCGGCTAGCGCGGAATCTTGACTTGAGGGCTCGGCCCATGGGAACGCGCCAACTGCCGCAGCCGTGCTTGAGACCAGAGTGTTTCCGCCCCATCCAGTGTTCGCGGCGACTAGACTGTTGCTATTGGAGCTGACGAGTTCCAATTCCGGGTCAGGCAGGATCCCGGCCACGCCCAAGGGGGCAAGCGCGGGCCCAGAGGCGCGGACTAGCAACGCTTCCGAGCCCGTAGTCCCGCTTCCTCCAACCACGAAGCCTGCGATGAGGACATTGGCTCCGGCGCCAACAAGTGCGCGACAGGACAGATCGATCAACCTGCCCGGAGTCGTTGTGCTTACGATCGATAGCGCCGCCGCGCTGCTGCTTGTGCTCCCCGCACTGTTTGTCGCCGAGCAGCTGTATATCCCGGTGTCGGCTTGGGTCGCGCTGCCACTCAAATAAAGCATGCTCGTCGAGGAACCGGAGATACCGGCCCCGTCCGAAAGAGGCAGGCCGTTGCAGAACCATTGGTATGTTACAGCTGATGCACCGCTCGAAGCCGCATTGAAGGCGACAGGGGTGCCTGCGTTTACCGTCAGTGATTTGGGTCCGCTTGCGAATGAAGGCGCGCCCGGAAGGTTTTCATCGACCACAGTCAAAGTGCCGTTATTGGTATTGGTGAGGTACACCAGGTTTGTCACCGGGTTCACCGCGATCCCACCGCCTCCGGATCCGACTGGGACGACAGTGGTCGCATTTGTTGTCCCGTCGACGACAGTCAATGTGCCGCCAACAACATCATCGACGTAGAGCTTGTTGGACACCGGGTCGACGGCCATTCCATGGTCGGTAGTGCCGCCACCGACCGTGACAGAGCTGGTCGCATTTGTGGACCCGTCAATGACCGTGAGGACGCTGCTGTTGGCTGAGGTGACGTAGACCTTGTTCGCCGTTGGGTTCACGACGATATCGTTTGGGTAGGGTCCAGCACCGACATTTAGCGTGATTGCGGCTCTTGTGATTCCGTCAACAACCATGAGGTTAGTGCCTACGAAGCCTGCGACATAGATCTTGTTCGTTACCGGGTTCACCGCGAAGGGACCATAACTGGTGCCCGAAATAACGGGCGTGGCAGTATTCGTCACTCCGTCGATCTCGATCAGGCTACTTTGGATTAAGTCCAGGAAGGCCGGGATTGTGAAACTGGACACATATATCTTGTTTGTCACCGGGTTGAGCGCGATGCCTTCAGGGGTTTCGCCTCCGTCAACGCCTATTGAGGTGACAGCATTTGTTGCTCCGTCAATTGCCGTCACCGAACTGCCGCAGTTCACATAGATTTTGTTGGTCACCGGATTTACGACGATGCCAGACGCGTTACTTCCAATGGGTACGGTTGTGGTCGTTTTCGTTACCCCGTCTATTACTGTCAAAACGTCGCCGCAAAGGGCGTATACCTTATTGGTGACAGGATTCACGGCGACCTCATAGGGGTCTTGCCCGGTCATGATGGGGGACGTCGCATTTGTGGCTCCGTCAATTGCCGTGACGGTATTCCAGGTAGCGCCCGTCAAGTTTTCGCGGGCGACGTAGATCGTGTTCGTGACCGGATTCACGACGACAGCCCCTGGAGCAGACCCGACATTCAGCGCGGTGGCCGAATATTGAGCATGCGCCGGCAATACGGCAATTGTCGCGAAAGCGCCGAGGACTCCCGCCAAGTTTGAGAATCTGCTGCGGCCAATGATACGGGCGTTGACCGGGGCATGTTCTTCAAAAATTCGCATTTGAGTAGAAGGTCCTCGGGGATCTGCTGGAGGACCATAGCCTGGGTGCGGCAACAGCAATGCCAGCCGGGATGTCCGGGCGAACAATACGCCTATGACATTGTGAGACATTTTCAAAGGGGGCGGTGCTCGAGACGGATCTAGCTCCCATTTTATGACAATCGGGAGTTCCCAAACCGCTATGCCAATAAAATGCCTAATGAAAGCTGCCTCAACTCCTTACGGTGCACCACTCCTACATATCCACGAAGATCTGCATGGAAGAGACGTTGCCGCCCCTTTCGGTGGGATCGGAAAGCTACCTTCCCCAATAGCTTCATCTAGATCTGATAAATCGGTTCAACAGGTGGGCAAACCTGTTCAGGTTGGCTTTGAGCCTAAGAGTCCCGAGATCGTTCCCTTCATAGGGGAAACAGTATTTTTTGCCAAAGCCGTCCCGGGTCGGGAATACATGAAAATGGCGGAGAGGGAGGGATTCGAAGCCTTCTTCCGCTTCAAGGCTGGGTCGCGAGCATTCGCGGACTTGGTTAAGTTTCAGTTTCTTAAGGCAGGAAACAGAATGCACTGTGATGCAGCAAGAGGAAGGCAAAGACATCGTTTGCGGCAACCTCCCGACAACCTGGGAGAGGCCGATGGCATCAAGGCAGTTCAGCCAGCCGCGCTACTTGCCCGTTACATATATGAACTCAAGGAAACCCACCGAACGGGCCTCGACGTCCCCCATCTTGGGATAGCTGGCGGTCACGTTCACAAGCAGGACGTCGCCCCTCCTGGCGTTCCCGGGCACCTTGCCGGAGATCTCGAACGCAGTGGCCTTGGCCCTGGCTTCAGGCGTGATGAGCCACCTGTCGTCCCTTTCCTCCACCTTGCCGCCCTTTGTGACGGCTATCCGGTTCTTCATGTCGGCCGTCCTGTATCGGTTGATGAACTCGGGCAGCAGGTAGATCGGGACATTGCTCCTGGCCCCGGCCCTAACAAGCAGCGCCTGAATCTGCCTGATCCTTGGGTCGCTCATCACATCAAAGGGGATGTGCGCCGTGTCTATCCTTAGCACGACCGGGTCGCGCAGCTTCCCCGGGATTTCCCCGAACCCCAGCTTGAACTTGTAGGAGCCTCCCATCGCGGCGGACATCGTGTCGGTGTTGCGCCACGCCGAGCAGGCATGGGAGTTTGCGGCGCCCGGGTCGGGTATGTCCTGCGACGGCGGCGTGACGTTTGTCACCGGGTCCGGGGCCCCGTTGAAAAGGCAGCCGGAAATGTTGCTGTAGATGCTCACCACGGCGCACGCATGGGAGCCGGGGTTCGTGAACTGGACCGTGGAATACGAGGGCGGGACGGTGATGCTTCCTCCTGGAGGGATGGCCAATCCGGGGTTGATGGTGGCGATCTGCGTCCCGCCCGTGGTGCCCACGCCCCCGGGGACCGTCCAGAATGACACCGAGTCGATGTAGGTGGGGTCGACCGTGCTGCCATTGTGTATCGTGACCTGGAGCCCGTAGGGGATGTTCGGCACGAGCAGGGTGTCCCATGCGGATGAGCCGGGGATGCCGCCCAAGGGCACCGGCGTGCCCGCGGCGCCAGTCGCGCTGCTCGTGATGTTGGTGATGATTATGTCGGGGCTCTGGTATCCGCCCAGGACGTAGGCGTTGCCGAGTTCCTGGAACGCAGCCAGCAGCGCCGTGGGATTGGGGCTTCCCAGCCCCGTGCAGGCGTCCCAGCCCTGGCCGGCCGGGTAGCCCGGTATTCCGTTGTTGCCGTTGTCGACCGGGCAGCCGGCGGGCAGGGGCAGCACAAGCCCGGGATAGGCCGAGTCGGGCCACAGCGGGTTGATCGGGCTGAACAAGCTCGGGCCCCACTCATAGAAGATGGGGTTAACGAAGCCGATGTTGTACCCCAGGTTGGCATTCAGAAGCGCGATCGTCCCGGCCCAGAACGGCGTGGACGCGCTGGTTCCGTTGCCCGGATCCGAGAGCTGGCCCGCTAAGTAGATGCCCGCAAAGCCGGTGTTGATGCTGGCGTTGGCGGCGACATCCGGAATGCCGCGCCCCGTGGCGCTGAAGAAGGGCGTGGGAGGGGGGACGGTCGCGCCCGCGACGGGGGTGAGCATGGTATTCGTGTTTATTGAATCGGGCACGCCGGCGCCGGCCTGGTAGGAGGGCACCGTCGTGAAGAAGGCGCTCACGCCCCCGCCGCCCGTTCCCCAGGGATAGGTGGGGTCCGACATCGGGTCGTTCCAGGCATATTCCACCCACTTCGGGGTCGTGGATCCCGCGGGAAGATACTGGCCCAGGGTCGTTCCGCCCACGGCGAGGACCCAGGGGTCGGTCGCGGGGTAGACCGTGTGCGCGAAGCCGTCGCCGACGTAGGTTATCGGCGGGGTGTCGGACGTAGCCGTCCTTCCGATGGTGGAATTGGAGCCAAAGTCCGCCGTGCTGCAGCAGACTGTGATCGCGAAGGCGGCGGCGTCCTGGAATGCAGCCGACATGGCGTTGATGTTGCCCACGGTGAGGCCCGCCAGGCCGTTGGGGTCGTCGCCCCAGCACATGCTGTAGCTGAAAGTAAGCACGGAGGGAGGGCTGACGCCCGCGGGAAAATCACCCGCCTCCGGCTCTATCACCCTGTTGATGACGTCGACCCACCCGGCCGAGTCGCCATAGAAGAAGTAAACCGCCACGTTCGCCCCGCCGGACGCCCCTCCCGAGATGCATATGTCCTGGTTGGTCTCGTCATCGATGTTGAAGTACACGGGCGTGCCCCCGGGCACGGGGGCGGGAAGCCCCGTGGTGACAAAGGAGCCCGTGGAATAGTCGTACACCTCGATGGCCACGGTTGCCGTGGTGGGGACCGCAGTGACTTTGAACGCTGTCCACGCACCCGAAAGGTAATAGTACCCGAAGTAGCCGACCGCCAGGTCGGGCACGGACGCGAAGGTCAGAGTAGTCTGGCCCGCTAGGGCGGTTACCGGGCTGGTGGGGTACATGGACACGCCATTCTCGCAGCCCTCGATCGAGATGGGGATGATCTGGGGCGAAAGGCCTAGCGGAACGAAATAAAGGTCGAGGTCGCCCTGGTAATAGCCACCCGTTCCCCCGCTTGCGGAAACAACACCGATGGTCTGCCCCGAGATCGTGCTTCCCGCCGGCGGGAAATTGTACGCTCCCGTGATCTGCTGCATCGTCAGCGGGTTGGCGATCGGCGGATCCCCGACAATACCGCTTGAGTGCACCATCCGGCGGTTGTCCAGGCCGAAGACTCCAACGATGGCCGGCGCGATCTCCTTCGGGACGTGGATGAACCCCTCCCTGCCCCTGTAGGTTTCAGTCACTTCGACCCTTCTCCCCTTGAGGGAGCGCGTGGCCTTGCGCTCATACACGCCCAGGCCCACGGAGAACGCCTGGCTCATCTGGGCGACCGTCCCGGACGCCTTGATGTAGCGCCTGCCCAAGTGGGTCTTGACGACCTTCAGGCCGGCATTCTCCGCAAATTCGACCACCTTGGCCAAGTCATCGGGATGGGCCCCGTATTTGCCCGCGAACTCCTCGCTCGAAATGCGCTGCCGCCTCTCGGGCGACGTTTTGTAGAAATCAAAATCGGGCAGCTTGGGGCCGTCGGTGCGCCTCCGCAGTACAATCGTGATCTTGAAGGTCTCCTTTTCATCAGCGGGCCGGAGTAGCCTGGCCTCCGCTGCGGGGCGCTTCATGCTCCCCTCGAGGCGCACGTAGCCTTTGGGAAGCGGCTTTTCATTATTCTTGGTAGCCATGGTGGGGTTGGTTTAATTTTTCTCTCCACGCCATTCGTCGTTCGGTCACCTCGTCCTTTTCTCTGGGATTTCTCTTGGGCAAGCCCGTTGTGTTCACCGCCGAAGGGACTGTGTGTCGAATGTGTGCTGCGATGTTTTTCGATTCGATTGAGCTTGAGGGCCGCCCCTTTTTGATCGAGCTGCGCAAGGTTTTGACCTGCTGCATGGCATTCAAATGCCGCAAATACGTAAGAATATGTAGTGGTGGGGATGATTGAATCGGCGCGGGGCTATCTTGAAGCTTGAATCCGCCGAGAGGCTTGGAAACGGGCTCGCAGTCGCCTGTATACGGCCACCGCAAGCTGAAGACGGAGGCCCATGGCTGTTAGGAATATCTGGCGTAGCTCGGGGCCGCCGATCGTTCAGATCCCCACGCCGGGGACCTTGAATTGGGGTAGCCCGGCTTCGGATTTTAATCAAAAACGCCCCCTCGAATCCAACATGTCAAAGCCTCGTTAAAATGCTCGTGGGGGGCGCCGGGCGGATTCCTCTGGGCCACGCCGCATTGCCGGACCGTTCCGGCGCTGAAACAAGGAGCCATGAAAATGGCGGAGAGGGAGGGATTCGAACCCTTCGGCCGCCTACAGGCTAAGTCGCGAGCTTTCGCGGACTTCGTTAATGGTTAATGGAATGGAACGAGCGGAAAGAAGTAGGAACGTGCTGCAAAGGGAAGCAAAAACCAAACTCTTGGACAACCTCGTGGCAACCTGCGGATCCCGTGTCCCTGGTCCAAAAAGAAACCTGGCTTACGGCAAGCGCTCGCGCCAATAGCCGGGCTCCCGGTGCAGATGCATCACTGCAACGATCCAAACGTGATCGGGCTCAAGCAGGTAAATCACGCCGTATGGAAAGCGGTCGGTAAAATGCCTTCGTGCAGGCGGATCAAACAGCCGAAACAGTTTTGGCCGGTCGCATACATCGAGCATCAACTGCTCCATTTCCCGATAGAATCGCGCTCCCAGTTCCGGGCTGACACCGACGTAGTGAAGCAAGGCCTCGCGAAACTCGCGATTGGCCTCCTCATGAATGACACGCTTCACAAACCCGCTATTTTGCGGGCCTCGGCAAGGGCCTCCTCCAGTGGGATGCCCTTGGCTTTACCGCTCTGAATCTCGGCTATTCGCCGCCGGGACTCCTGCTTCCAAGACTCCTCAACGCGAGGTTCGATGCCGCCATGGGCCCCGAGCAAGATGCGCTCGACCAACTCAGCCCTGACGTCCTGCGGAAGCTGGCGGGTTTCCTCGACGATCTGGTCAAGAGTCATAGCCATGGACCCAAGTTAACGTTTGGAACGTCGGTGGCAAGTCAGCGGCAATCAATTTGCTGCCCGGCGGACGGTTGATGAAAACCCTCACTGAATGGCCTTCCGAGCTCGTCGCAAAACCGTAGTCGAAGGAACCCCTGGGTCGCCTTCGACATCCATCTGGACGTCCCTGACCACGCTAACGGTTGCGAGCTCAAAGTCCTCCAGCCGACGCTGAAGGGCGGCACGCGGCAATCTGGGACCAGAGTGCTTCTTGGCGCCTTGGGCGGTTGGGACAGTGGGCATTGCTCGTAGCTTGATACCAGATTTGGTGACACTGCTCCAAGATCTTCTGGCATGTGTAGAAGTCCCGAAGCGCCAAAGGGCGAATATGGGGCGCCTTGGCCTCCAGGAACGCATCCACGGCCGCTTCTATGGCAATGGCGGTGACCGGTGGTTTGTAAGTGGCTAAGAGCCACTCCACCGCCAGCGACAGGGATTTCGGACCAAGGCGGGCCATTGCCAGTTCAGCCTCGGCAATTTGCTCGGCGCTCAGTCGGGTGTTTCTGGCGCGAATCTCGCCACCGCTGTTTGCGGCTTCGATTTCAAGGGAGTTCTTCTCTCCCAAGGCTTCGTCGCGGCTCTTGAAATGCTTCCTGGCCCGGCGCCCATTGAGCCAGCCCGACAGCAGAAAAGTGTCGTAGGTGAAACCGTTGCTGGAGGCCCCGACCTGCCTGAGCATGAACTTTCCGGAGCGCTTTGACTTCATATCAAAGCCCTCCGCGTCAACCCACTCTTGCCACAAATTGTGGCAAGAGTAAGGGTACCGAAACGACTTCCTATTGATAGGGAACGACTAAAGTGGCGGAGAGGGAGGGATTCGAACCCTCGGTACCCTTGCAGGTACACATGATTTCCAATCATGCACATTCGACCACTCTGCCACCTCTCCGTGTGCCGGAAACCCGTGTTATCCGCCGGTCGAAGGGGAAGATCAGAGGCTGAGGGATGGGGCGGGGTCAAACGCAATCTCCGACGACACACTCGGCGCACACGCGAGGTGTGATCCAGCATCGTGGGTTTATTCGACTCGGCTAGGTGTTCGATTTGCCGGCTCAGGATTCCCCAAGCGCCCGATTCGCGTCGATTTTACCGGGGCCGGCTCACTTGCGGCTGTCGGTCGACTCCTCCTTTCCCGGCTTGTCGCCCGTGACGTGAGATCCCCCGCCGCGGCTTGCTGCGAGAAAACCATAGATGGCCGAGAAATCCTCGTATCCGCGGCCTGCCCTGATGGCAAGGCCATAGGTTTCCTTCGCCGCGTTAGTCAGGGGCATGGCGACGCCTGATTCCCATGCGCTGACCGCGGCAAGATGCAGATCCTTTTGCAGCCAGCGCAGCGGAAAATCAGCTGGCTCGAATTCCCCACTTTCGATTCGATCGCGCTTGAGCTTGAGGAACGGCGCGCCGGCGGGCCCATCCAGCAATGCCGAAAAAAGCGCATTGCGGGACAGGCCGAGGGCCTCGCCGAGAACCATGCCCTCGGAGAAAGCTGCCATCACGGTTCCAAGCATCTGGTTCATGACCATCTTCAGGGAAGCCCCCATGCCCTGATCTCCGCAGTGAACGACCCAGTTTCCCATGCATTCGAGGAGCGGCCGGCATGCGTCCAGGTCGGCCGCCGAGCCCCCGACCCAGAAACTGAGCGTTGCCTTCGCGGCTTGGCCCTTGGAGCCGGTCACGGGGGCATCCACGAACCGAACGCCGTGTTCCTTCGCCTTTCCCGCCATTTCCCTCGAGAAGGATGGATTCACGGTGCTGCAGTCTACCCAAAGCCGTCCGGATTCAAGTGCCCCGAGAAACCCGTCCTTCCCGAGGGCCGCCTGCCGAACGGCGTCGGGGACTGCGAGCATCGTGAACACCACCTCTGCCCGTGATGCCGCTTCAGCTGGAGAGTCCGCCCACGTCGCACCGAGGGAGAGGAGCTGCTCCGCTTTTTCGCGAGTCCGATTGTGGACGACCAAGGTGTGGCCCGCCTTTTGAAGGTTGGCCGCCATTCGGCTGCCCATGATGCCCAATCCTATGAATCCGATCTTCATTTTGGCCTCCACTTTTCCCTACGCCAGGAGTTCGGTGGCGGCCTCAATCTCGCCGATGTCCGCTTCCGTGAGGTGAATCACCGCCGCCGCGACAACGTCGTCGATTTGCTTCGGCTTGCGGGCGCCGACGATCGCGCCGGTCACCGCAGGGTTGCGCAGGGTCCAGGCGACGGCCACCGCGCCGGTTGAGCAGCCGTGGCGCATGGCAACCTCCCGCAGCCTCTCGACCAGCTCGAGATGGGATGTCAGCTTCGGCTCGTTGAAGTCGGGATGCTGCTTGCGCCAGTCGTCGTCGGCCAGGGTGGCCAGCCGCCGCCGGGACATCGCGCCCGACAGCAGGCCGGAGGCCATGGGGGAGTAGACGATCACGCCTATGCCCTGTCCCAGACAATAGGGCAGAATCTCGTTCTCCACCTCGGGATGCACGAGGGAATACGGGGGCTGCAGGGTGGCGACCGAGGCGATGGCCTGGGCCTGCTTCAGCTGCGCGACGCCGAAATTCGAGACCCCGATCCAGCGCACCTTTCCCTCACGCTTGAGCTCGGACATCGTGCTCCAGCCCTCCTCGAGCTCATGCGCGTCGTCGACCGGCCAGTGGATCTGGTAGAGGTCAATGGCTTCGACGTTCAGCCGCCGCAGGCTGTCCTCGCACTCCTTCCGAATGGAGGCCGCCTTGAGGACCCTGCTGACCTGGCCCTTCGCGTCCCAGCGCAGCCCGCATTTTGTGAAGACCAGTGGACGGCTGCCGGGCCAAGCCGCGAGGGCCCGGCTCACGACTTCCTCCGAATGGCCGAGCCCATACGCGGCCGCGGTGTCGATCCAGTTCACGCCCAATTCCAGGGCCCTGTGGATCGCGGCGACCGAGTCGTCGTCGCTTTGCCTTCCCCAGCCAAACTGCCATCCGGCGCCGCCGATGGCCCATGAGCCAAAGCCCACGGGCGTGATGAACAGGTCCGAGTTTCCTAGTTGCTTCGTATTCATATTACCGAGCTTTCCGTTTATTGTTTTCGTTGCTTTCTCCGTTTCCAAGGTCTTCGGGTGTGTCGCGGCAGCGCTCTCAGGTCTTGGCGCGCAGGTCCTGGCTCGACTCCGGCAGACTCGAGGCGTCACGGGAGAGCTCGCCCATCGACGGCGCTCCGGCATGCCTCCCGTTCAAATTCGGATCCCGCCAGCCTCCGCCCAGCGACTTCACCAGATTGACAGCCGCCGCGAGCTGCCGGCCGCGAATCTGCACCGTGCTAAATTCGATGTTCAGCTCCGTGCTCTCGGCCGTGGCGACTTCAAGGTAGGTTACGAGGCCGTCGCGGTAGCGGTTGTTTGCGAGCTCCAGCTGCTTGCGGGCCGCGAGTAGGGCTTCCCCTTCCGCCTCGTACTGGCTCGAAAGGAGACTTTGCGCCGCGAGGCTGTCCTCGACCTCCGTGAATGCGGCCAGGACCGTCTGGCGGTAATTGGCGACGAGCTCCAGGTAGTTCGCCGTTGCGAGGCTGAGCCCCGCGCGAAGCCTGCCGCCCTCGAAGAGCGGCAGGGTCAGGGACGGGCCCAGCGCCCACATGCCGCTGGATGCGCTCAGGAGGCTACCGCTGTTGATGCTGTCAAGACCCGCCAGCCCGCTCAGCTGGAACGACGGGAAGAAGGCCGCCTTGGCGACGCCTATGCCCGCGTTCGCCGCGGCCATCCGGCGTTCGGCGGCCGAGATGTCCGGCCTGCGCTCGAGCAGCTCGGAGGGCAGGCCTGCCGGGATCACAGGCGGCGCCGCCGGACTCGTGCTCTCCGGGACCCTGAATTGTGAGGCCGTCCGACCGGTCAGCAGCGCAAGCGCGTGCTCGTACTGCGCCCGCGTCAGCGCAACCTCGGGCAGCTGGGCCTGGGTGGTCTTGAGCACCGTCTCTGCCTGGGCGACCTCAAGGTCCGTGGCCACCCCGCCGGCCCGCCGGTCGACGGTCAGGCCGTGGGACTTGCTGAATACCTCGACGCTAGAGCGGAGAACGGCCTGCTCCGAGTCCAGCGTCTGGACGGCGAAATAATCCGACGCGACCTCGGCCTGCACCGCGAGCCTGACGGCCTCGAGGTCGTCGGCGCTCGCCTGCGCCTGGGCCTGGGCGGACTCAACGCTGCGGCGCACGCGCCCCCAGAGGTCGAACTCGTAGCTGGCGTCCAGCGGGACCAGGTAGTCATTGAAGGTGCTCGACTGGCCCACGGCGTTGCCGGTCGTTGTGAGGGGAGAGTTGGCCGAGATGCGCTGCCGTGTGTATTGGCCGGAGACAGCCAGGCCCGGGTAGAGGTCGCCGCGGATGGACTCCAGGGTCGCCCGGGCCTCCGCAAACTGCTGGACTGCCGCCTTGAGCTGCTGATTTGAGGCGGTTGCCTGGGCCTCAAGGGCATTCAGCCGCGGATCGCCGAAAGTCTCCCACCATTCGCCCTTGGGCAGCTGCGCCTGCGGCTGCGCCACCTTCCAGCCGCCGGATTGGCCGGAATAGGCGGCGGGGATGGTGGTCGCCTCGGGGCGCTGGTAGTCGGGCCCGACGGAGCATCCTCCCAGAAGCGCGAGCGCCACGGCCGAAAGCCCCGGAAAGTACATGGGGCGCGGCGCCGCCGCGCGCGCGTCCCCCGCGGGAAATCGCCTCCCGCGGCCATCGTCCTGATCTGGAGTGCGCGCGCTCATCGTCAGTTTGACGCGAGCGTGGCGCGCGAATCCTGGACCCGGACATGGACGCCCCTGACCAGCGCGTCGGTCGGGTTGACGATGACGCGGTCGGCCTGTGTCACGCCTGAAAGGATCTCGACCGTCTGCCCGAAGTCGCGGCCGATCTTGACCGGGCGCATCTCGACCCTGCTGTCCGGGCCGACGACGACGACCTGCAGCCCTTCGGCGCGAAACAGCATGGTGTTTGAGGGCAGCGCCAGGACCGGGCCGGTATTGTTGCCTCTCAGGATGATCTCGCCGTAGCTGTAGGGCAGGATCTGGTGCTGCGCGTTCCCTACGTCCAATTCCACCAGCAGCGTCCGGGACGTCGTGGAAATCGCCTCCGCCGTGGTCGACACGGTTGCGGCAAATTCGCGGCCGGGGCTTGCCGGTGTGGTGAGCGTTGCGGTCTGGCCGCGCGCTACGCCGAGCGCGAAGGATTCCGGCACCCGCGCGTATACGCGGAGCTTGTTGGTCTGGGCGATGTGGAACAGCTCCTTGCTGCCGCTGCCGACGGTGATGAGGTCCCCAATGTCGACCGCGCGCGTCGTGATGGTGCCGTCGAAGGGAGCGATGACGCGCTGGAACGACACCAGCTCCTGCAGCCGCTGCATGTTGGCGCGGTCCGCGTCGAGGCTCGCGGCGGCGGCCTCGCGGCCCGCCGCCTTCTCGGCTGCGTCCTGCTCCGAGACCGAGGCCGTCTTGAGGAGATCCTTCCACCGCGCATCGGTCGTCTCGGCGAGGTGGAGGTTTGCACGGGCAAGGGCCATCTGGGCCTTGGCCTGCTCAAGCTGCTGATCCAGGTCCGGCGTCTCGATCTCGGCCAAGAGCTGCCCCGCTTGGACATGCGCCCCGATGTCGACCAGCCAGTCCTTGAGGTAGCCGTTGGCCCGGGCATAGATGGCGGCTTCGCGCCAAGGCCTGATTTCGGCGGGCAGGACAAGCTTGTCCTCCGGCAATTGCGGCGCAGGCGAGACGACCGAGACGGTCGGGACCGCGAGCTGACCCATGTCGGATGCGGCGACGCGCTGCTCGCGCAAGCGAGGGACGAATCCCAGGAAGAGGGCTCCGGCGACAACGGCGACGAAGGCGGCCGAGGCGGCGAGCCTGCGCCCCGTGCGCCCCCGGGGCGCCGGCGAGTCCGGGGCGGGACGGAGGAATCCGGCCGGCGCGCGGTCCCGCGCGTCTGGGATTCCGTTTCCCCGCGCGGTTGCGCCGTTCGTGTGATTTTCGTTTTTGTTCATAAGCTCATCCCTTCGAGTCGGCCGGCACGAGCGCGATCCCCATGTCCGATGAGGCCCGGCCGTTGTTCTCGGCGACCGGCGAAGTCCGGTGAAAGACGCTGAACACCACCGGGACGAAGAACAGCGTTGCGAACGTGGCCATGACGAGGCCGCCGATCACCGCGCGGCCCAGGGGCGTGTTCTGCTCGCCGCCCTCCCCAAGGCCCAGCGCCATCGGCACCATGCCGACGATCATCGCCAGGGCGGTCATCAGGACGGGCCTTAGGCGGCCCGTACCGGCCTCCCAGGCCGCCTCGAGCGGCGTCATTCCCTCATGGAGGTGGTTGCGCGCGAATGTGACGACGAGCACCGAGTTTGCTGTCGCCACGCCGAGGCACATGATCGCGCCCATCATGGCCGGGACACTGAGGGTCGTCGCCGTAAGGAAGAGCCCCCAGACGACGCCCGCCAGGGCGCCGGTTAGGGCGGTGAGGATGATGAACGGATCGAGCCAGCTCTGGTAGTTGACGACCAGCAGCAGGTAGATGAGCGCGACGGCCATCACCAGGCCGACGCCGAGCCCAAGGAAGCTCGAGCTCATGGTCTGCCCCTGGCCGCGAAGCACGAGGGAGCTGCCAAACGGCAGGGACGTCCTCGCCTGGGCGACAACCGTCCTGACGTCCCTGAGCACGCCGCCGAGGTCGCGGCCGCCCACGCCGCCGAAGACGTCGACCACCGGGACCACGTTATAGTGTGAGTAGATCGGCTGGCTGGTCGTGCGCGAGAATGAGGCCACGTTCGCGAAGAGCTCCTCGTCACCGGTGCCGGGCGCTCCGGCGTTGACCGGAATGGAGTTGAGATCGCTCAGGGAGGTCATCCGATACTCCGGGACCCGGATATTGATCGGGTATTGGACGCCTATCTTTGAATCTAGCCAGAACGCGGGCTGTATCTGCGTGCTGCCGCTCAGGTTGAGCAGGACGGAATTGGCAATTTCCGCCTCGGAGAGCCCGAGTTCGGACGCCATCGTGCGGTCGACCGCGAACGCGAATCTCGGCAGGTCGGACGGCTGCTGGATCCGCACGTCCACCGCCCCGCGGACGTGGCGGATCCTGTCGGCGATCGCCGCGGCGACTCTCTGGTTGCCGGCCAGGTCGCGCCCGAGAACCTGGACGTCGATGGGGGCCGGCAGCCCGAAGTTTATCGTCTCGCTCACGATGTCGGCCGGAAGGAAGTAGAACGTCACGCCGGGGAAATCCCGGTTCAGCCTGAGGCGCAGCGAACGCACGTACAGCGGGGTCGGCCGATGCCCCTCGTCCAGCGAGATCATGATGTCGGCGTCGGCCGGGCCGGCGATGCCGCTGTCGTTGTAGCTGAGGTTGATTCCCGAGATTGGCAGCCCGATGTTGTCGATGATGCCCTTGAGCTCCCGGGCCGGGATTTCCCTGCGGATCTCGGTCTCGATTCGGTCGACCAGGACGGCGGTCTCCTCGATCCGCGTGCCGGTGCGGGCACGCACGTGAAGGCGGAGCGCCCCGGCATCGACGCTCGGGAAAAAGTCCTGCCCGAGGTACGGGACGAGCAGCATCGACGCGACGCAGAACGCGAGGAATGCCGTGCCGAAGGCGATGCGGCGGCCCAGGACGAAGCCCAGCAGTTCCCGGTAGTGCTGGCGCAGCCGGCCGAAGGCGCGTTCGAATCCGGCCTGGAACCGTGCCAGCGCCGCCAGCCATCCCGCGCCGCGCGCCGCGGCGTCCCTTGCATGGTGCCCGGCGCCCCGCTCGAGCCACATCACGAGCGTCGGCACGAGCGTGCGGGACAGGCCATACGACGCCAAGACGGCGAATACGACGGCCTTGGCCAGCGGCGCGAAGAGGAATCCCGCGACACCGGAGAGAAAGAGCATGGGGACGAAGACGATGCAGATGCACAGGGTCGAGACCATGGCCGGAAGGGCGATCTCGCCGGCGCCCTCCAGTATTGCGTCTTCGAGCGCCTGGCCGCCCTGCATGTGGCGCTCGATGTTCTCGATCGTCACCGTTGCGTCGTCCACCAGGATGCCGACGGCCAGGGCAAGCCCGCCAAGCGTCATCAGGTTGATGGTCTCGCCAAGCGCGCTCAGGGCGGCAAGGGAGGCCAGAATCGAGAGCGGGATCGAGACGGCGATGATCAGCGTGCTCCTCCACGAGCCGAGGAACAGGAGGATCATAAGGGCCGTCAGAGCCGCCGCGATCACGCCCTCCCTCACGACACCGCTGACGGCGGCCTTGACGAACAGGGACTGGTCGGCGAACTGCTTCACGTGGATGTTCTCGGCTACCGTCTTCAGCACGGCCGCCATGGAGGCCTTGACGCCTGCGGCCACCTGGAGAGTCGAGGCGCTCCCGTTCTTCAGGATGCTGATCAGCGTGCTGCGGGCGCCGTCCTGCCTGACGACGTTCTGCTGCGGCATGTAACCGTCGCGCACCTGCGCCACGTCGCGGACGCGGATGACCGTGCCTTCCACGGTCTTGATCGGCAGCTCGTTGAGCCGGTCGATCACGCTAGGGCTCGTGTTCAGGTCGATGGGGTATTCGTTGGAGCCGATCTTCGCGGTGCCGCTGGGGAACACCAGGTTCTCGTTGCTCAGGGCCGTGACGACGTCGTTCTGGGACAGGTTCTGTGCCTTGAGCGCATTCGGGTCAAGGTCGACGGAGATGACCCTTTGCTTGCCGCCATAGGGGTAGGGGATGCCGACTCCCGGGACGCTGATCAGGCCCACGCGGATCGTGTTCAGCGCGACGTCAAAGGTCTGCTGCTCGGAAAGGGTGCTACTGCTGACGCCGTACTGCAGGATGGGGACGGTCGAGGCGTTATACAGGATGACAAGGGGCGGTGTCGCGCCAGGCGGAAGCTGCTTCAGGATGGTCTGCGAGATCGCCGTCACCTGGGCCACGGCCCCGTCGGGGGACACTCCCGGCTGGAAGAATATCTTGATCACCCCGAAACCGTCGTAGGACGTCGACTCAATGTGCTGGATGTTGTTCACCGTGGTGGTGAGCGCGCGCTCGTGGGTGAAGACCACGCGTTGCTCGATGTCCTTCGCCGAAAGGCCGGTGTACTGCCACACCACGCTGACAACCGGGATGTTTATCGAAGGGAAGATGTCGGTCGGGGTCCTCAGAATGACGAACGGGGTCACCAGAACGAGCAGCATGCACGCAACGACGAACGTGTAGGGGCGGCGGAGGGCTAGTCGGACAATCCACATGTTTTTCTGAGGTTGGCTGAGTTTGATCTCGCTGTGTGCGCTGGATTCTTTGCGCGCCGACATTACGCCCTTCGCATCGCGAATTCTATTGGACCTTAGTCCCGATGGGCCTCCACAAGGGGGCGTCCCGGGGGAACAGGCGCACTCCTATGGGACCAAGGTCCCATGGACGACGGCCCTGGGAGCCGCTTGGCGACCCCTGACAGGAGAATCGCCCGCCCCGGGGGATTATGAGCTGGCTTGCGGTCGCCTCCCCGCCGTCCAATAAGTCTCGTCCGCCCAGCTAAGAACGTGGCCGACCGTTCCACACCCGCTGCCCGAATGAGCATCCCCACAGGCTCCCCCCTGCGACGCTCTGCGTTCGTTCGCTACGCGGTTCCGGTGGTCGCTGTTGCGGCGGCGGCGCTCGTCACGCTCGCGCTCCAGTCCGTCAACACGCATGTCGCGGGATTGCCCCTTCTTTTCTGCGCGGCGATCTACAGCGCGTGGTTCGGCGGGCTCGGGCCCGGCCTCCTGGCCGCGTTGCTCTCCTCCGGGGCGATCGCCCTGAACCTCGTGCCGCCGCCGAGCCCGGGCAGTTCCGTCATGGAGGAACTGCCCCGCCTTGTGACGTTCACGATAGGCGTGTTCTTTGTCAGCTGGATCGGCGGGCGCCAGAGGCAGGCGGAGCAACTCCTGGAGCAGGCGCGTGATGAGCTGGAGGCGAGGGTGAGGGAGCGCACAGCCGAGCTGAGCCGCGCCAACAGCGAGCTGCAGTCGGAGATAGCCGAGCGAAGATCGGCGGAGCTGGCCCTGCAGACGATGCAGCTGGAGCTGGCCCATGTCAGCCGCGTGACGATGATGGGCGAGCTGACCGCGTCGATCGCCCACGAAGTGAACCAGCCGCTGGGGGCGATCATGAACTACGCCAACGCCTGCCGCAGGCTCCTGGCTTCCGGAATGGAGAACGCCGCCAAGGTCGACGAGGCCCTATTGAGAATCGCGGGGGACGCGAAAAGGGCGAGCGATGTCATCGCCCGCATCCGCGCCCTTTCAGCGAGGAAGCCGACTGAAAAGGCGACGCTGCAGGTGAAGGACCTCCTCGACGAGGTCCTGGCCATCGCGAGGTACGAGATCCAGGCCCGGGGCGTCACTGTCCGGACCGACCTGGCCGCGGGGCTGCCTGCGCTGCACGCGGACCGCGTCCAGATGCAGCAGGTGCTCCTGAATCTTGTCATCAACAGCATGGAGGCGGTGGAGGCGCAGCCGGCGAAGGACCGGGCGATCGAGATCAGCGCGCGGGCGCGCGACTCCGAGGGCGGGCTCGCCATCGTGATGCGGGTCCGCGATCATGGGCCGGGCGTCGATCCTGCCGAGGCGGACCGCCTGTTCGAGCCCTTCCACTCGACGAAGCCGCGGGGCCTGGGCATGGGGCTGCCCATCAGCCGGTCGATAGTCGAGGCGCACGGCGGGCGCCTGAGCCTGGTGCCTTGCGAAGGGAGGGGAGCCGCGTTTGAGGCCGTGCTGCCGGCCGGGGAGGGGACGGCGTCATGAACGGGGCCGACTCCATCGTGTACGTGGTGGACGACGACGTCTCGTCCCGGCAGTCGCTCGAGTTTCTCATCAGGGCGTCCGGCTACACCGTGCGGGCGTTTCCCTCGTCAAGGGCGTTCCTTGCCTCGCCGCGTCCCGAGATGCCGGCTTGCCTGGTCCTGGATGTGCGCATGCCCGGGCTCACGGGGCTCGAGCTCCAGGGCGAACTGGCGAAGATGGGCGTCCGGCTCCCCATAATCTTCATCACGGGCCACGGTGACATCCCCATGTCCGTGCAGGCCATGAAGGCCGGGGCGGTTGAGTTTCTCACCAAGCCGTTTCGCGAGGAAACCATGCTGAGGGCGATCGCCCTTGCGATCGACAGGGACCGGGTCGCCCACCGGGACAGGCTTGAGATGGCCGAGCTTAGGCGCCGGCACGCCCGGCTGACCCCCCGCGAGAGCGAGGTCATGGCGAGCGTGGTCACGGGCCTGCTGAACAAGCAGGTCGCGGCCGAACTCGGGGCATCGGAGAAGACAATAAAAGCGCACCGCGGCAAGGTCATGCAAAAGATGGAGGCGGCGTCGCTGGCCGACCTGGTGCGCATGTCGGAGAAGCTCGGCGCCAACGCATAAGGGGAGATCCGGGCAGCCCGGGTTCGGCCGTCCGTCTCGCCATTGGACCTAGGTCCAATGGCGTCCTGGGGCGCGCGGGTATAGTATCCCGCGCTTTCATGAGCATCGAAACGTGAAGACCCACCCTGAACCCGACCGGCCCCCGCTGATAGCCATCGTCGACGACGACGAATCGGTTCGGAGTTCCGCGTGGATGCTCGTCACCTCTCTCGGCTACCGTTCGGAGGCGTTCGCCCGCGCCCGGGAATTCCTGGAGTCGCCCGTGCTGGACGAGGCCTCCTGCGTGATCCTCGATGTGCTGATGCCGGACATGGGCGGGCTGGAACTCCAGCGGCAGCTGGCGCGAACGCGCCCGTGGCTGCCCGTCATCTTCATCACGGCACACGCCACGGAGCGCGACGAGTCCCTGGCGATGGCCGCGGGCGCCATCGCCGTGCTGAGGAAGCCGGTGACGGAAGAAATCCTCCTCCAGGCGCTCCGCTCCGCATTGAGCCTCAAGGTCTTGCATGAATGCCCCGAGACCCTGCATCCGGGAGCCAAGCCAGCGGACTCATTGACTTGACCCCGTGTTGCGGGTGCGCCACCTGCGGGAATATTGAATTTGCCTCCCGCGTTTTGCCGCGGCGACACTGTCCCGTGCTGCGACGCGTCGTGCCGATCCTCGCCGGTCTCCTGGCAGCGGCCGGGTGCGCGCGCCACGAGACCCTCGTGGAGTCCGGAAGCCGTGATCAGGTATTCCACTTTGGAAACAAGGACGAGCCGTCCGATCTCGACCCGCAGATCAGCGAGGCCTCGTCGACCAACAACCTCCTGGGCTCCCTGTTCCAAGGCCTGGTGGTCTTCGCGGGCGACGGGATGACCATCCTGCCGGGGATGTCCGACCGGTGGGACATCTCGCCCGACGGCCTCACCTACAGGTTCCACATCAGGGAAGGCGCTGTCTGGTCCAACGGCCGGCCCCTGACGTCCAGGGATTTCCTCGACACGTTCATGAGGGCGCTGGACCCGCAGCTCGGGTGCGAGGACGCCGGGTGGGCCTACCCGATCCGGGGCGCGCGCGACTTCCTGGAGGGCCGCTCGGCCGACCCGGCCTCAGTCGGGCTGAGCGCGCCGGACCCGCACACGTTCGTTGTGGTCCTCGCCCATCCTGCGCCGTACATGCTGATGCTGTTGACGACACACCTGTTCTACCCGGTCTACATGCCGTCGCTGGACGCCAGCGGGGGCCGCCGGCAGCGAGGGGGGCCGTGGACGCGCCCGGGTGCGCTTGTGAGCAACGGTCCCTTCACCCTCGATGAATGGAGGGCAAACGCGTACGTCAGCGTGAAGCGCAACCCGAACTATTGGGACGCCGCCCACGTCCTCCTGAAGGAGGTCAGGTTCTACCCGACCGACGACGAAAACTCCGAGGAACGGGCCTTCCGCGCGGGCCAGCTGCACGTCACCTTCCGCCTGCCGAAGACCAAGGTGCCCGTGTACGAGACGGACCATCCCGCGGAGCTGCACATCGTCCCCATCCTGCGCACGAACTACCTCACCTTCAACGTGACCAAGGCCCCCTTTTCTGATTCCCGCGTCCGAAGGGCATTCTCGCTGGCGATCGACCGCGAGAGGCTTGTCCATGCGGCCCTGGGCGAGCTCGGCACGCCCGCCCATTCCTTCATTCGTCCGGGCACGGGCGGGTACGATCCCATCCAGGGTTTCCGATTCGATCCCGCCGAGGCGAGGAAGCTCCTCGGGGCCGCCGGCTTCCCTGGAGGCGCCGGGCTGCCCCAGGTCGAGCTGACCCTCAATGGCAACACGGGCACGACCATCGCCGTGGCCGAGGTGATCCAGCAGATGTGGGCCGAGAACCTCGGCGTCCACGCGACCCTGCGGGCCCTCGAGTTCAAGGTTTACCTCAGCATCGGGCGCGAGAGGCAGTTCCAGGTGCTCCTGGAGGGCTGGACCTATGCGTTCCCCGACGCCCGCGACCTGCTCGAATTGGGCATCACGGGCGACCCGGGCAACGATTCGGTCGCGAGCTTCCGCGACTATGACGAGGCGTTCGCGGCAACCGACAGCACCGGCGACCAGGCCCTGCGCCGGAAGGCCTTTGACAGGATGGAGGCGGTTGACGAGCGCGAGGACTTCTACGCCCCGGTCTATTACACGAACCAGGGATTCCTCGTCCACCCGGGCGTCCGGGGATGGCAGGACAATGCCATCGACGTCGTGGACTGGCGCGGGATACACTTGGTGCCCCAGTGATGGCCATGCGCGCGATCCGCCCCGTCTTCCTTGCCGTCGCGGCGCTTGCCGCGGCCGCCTCACGCGCCGCGCCCATTCCTTCCGATGACGGGCGCAGGCTTGTGAACCTGGACCCCGGCTGGAGGTTCCTCGCAGGGGACGACGCCCGCGCCCAGGAGAGCGGATTCGACGATTCGTCCTGGCAGCCGGTCGATCTTCCCCACACCTGGAACGGCCTCGACGGGCAGGACGGGGGCGGCAACTACCGGCGGGGCGCGGGATGGTACAGGAGGCACCTCGCCCTGGACGCCTCGCTTGCGGGCAGGCGCCTCTACCTCCAGTTCGACGGCGCGAGCCTGAAAGCCGACGTCTACCTGAACGGCGTCCTGGTCGGAAGCCACACGGGCGGGTTTGCCAGGTTCCGCCTCGACGCGACGGCGGCGCTTAGGCCCGGCGCCGACAACGTGCTCGCGGTGAGGGTGGACAACAGCGATCTCGGCATCCCGCCCACGTCCTCGGACTTCACGATCTTTGGCGGCCTCTACCGCGGCGTGTGGCTGCTCGCGACCGACCCTGTGCAGGTGTCCGCCATGGACCTTGGGTCGCCCGGCGTCTTCATCGAGCAGCGCGACGTAGGCGCGGGCTCCGCGGGCATCATCGTCCGCGCGGAGCTCGAGAACCACGGCCCGATGCCCCGCGACGTCGACGTGCGGGTCGCGGTCCTCGACGCGTCGAGGACCGCGGTCGCCGACTCGACCTTCAGGACCCGCCTCGACCCTGGAGCGGCGAGCGAGGTCGTCAAGCCGCTGTCCATCGCGCGGCCGCACCTCTGGGACGCCCGCAGCGACCCCTACCTCTACGCGGTCAGGGTCGAGCTGCGGCCCGTCTCGGGCAACGGGGCTCCCGGAGCCCTTTCCGACGCCGTCGAGCAGCCCCTTGGAATCCGCTCCTTCGCCGTGGACCCGGACAGGGGGTTCCTCCTGAACGGCAGGTACCTGGACCTCCACGGCTTCAACCGCCACCAGGACAGGCCGGACAAGGGCTGGGCGATCTCGGACGCGGACGAGGCGGAGGACTTCGCCATCCTGATGGATTCCGGGGCGACCGCGATGCGGACGTCCCATTACCAGCAATCGGAGACGTGGTACCAGCGCTGCGACCGCGCCGGCATGGTCGTCTGGACCGAAATCCCGAACTGGCAGAAGGGGCGCGAGACCCGGGAGTACCTGGAGAGCGACAGCCAGCAGCTTCGCGAGCTCATCCGCCAGAACTTCAACCACCCGTCGGTGTTCTTCTGGGGCGTGGGCAACGAGACGGGCGGGCCGGCGGCCGACGCGATCGCGGCCGCGGGGGCCGCGGTCGCCCGCGAGGAGGACCCGGCGCGCCTCTCGACGTACGCCTCGAACCACGATGCGGCCGACCCCAAGAACTGGCACACGGATGTCGTCGCGTTCAACAGGTACTACGGGTGGTACGGTGGCGCGACGGCCGACTTCGCCCCGTGGCTCGACAGGACCCGCGCCGAACATCCCACGGCGCGCTTCGGGATGAGCGAGTTCGGCGCCGGCGCCAGCGTCGTCCAGCACGCGGAGAACCCGCCGCGGCCCGAGGCGCGGGGGCCCTGGCACCCCGAGGAGTACCAGAACCTCGTCCACGAGGCCTACTGGGCCGCGCTCAGGGACAGGCCTTACGTCTGGTGCAAGTTCATCTGGTGCCTGTTCGACTTCGCCTCGGACGGGCGCAACGAGGGCGACCACGCGGGCCGCAACGACAAGGGTCTTGTGACGTACGACAGGAAGACAAAGAAGGACGCCTTCTTCTTCTATAAGGCCAATTGGAGCCGCGAGCCGGTGGTCCACGTCACGAGCTCCAGGTTCGCGCTGCGGACGCAGCCCCTGACCGAGGTGAAGGTGTACTCGAACGCCCCCTCCGTCACGCTGGAGATAAACGGCGTGTCGCTCGGGGAGCGGGACGACCCGGGGGCGAGCCGCGTCTTCCGGTGGCCGGGAGTCGCGCTGTCGCCGGGGGAGAACCGCGTGTCGGCGGTGGCCCATTTTGGCTCATCCCGGGTCGCCGACTCGTGCGTCTGGACGCTCAAGGCGCCCTAATCGGGGGCGCGCCCCGAAAACCTTCTTGCGCGACCTTGCGCGCCCGGTACGGTGGGGTGGATTTTGCCTAAATTCCACCATGGTCTCGCCCAACACCGAACTGACCTACGACAGCAAGATTGAGGGGGATGTCGTCGTCACCCGGCTGGACTCCGCGGTCAACTGGATCCGCAGCAACTCCATGTGGCCTATGCCGATGGGTCTCGCCTGCTGTGCGATCGAGCTCATGGCGGTGGGCGCCAGCCGCTTCGACATAGCCCGGTTCGGCTCGGAGGTCATGCGCTTCTCCCCGAAGCAGTCCGACGTCATGATCGTCGCGGGGACGGTGACCTACAAGATGTCGTCCGCGCTGCGCCGGATCTACGACCAGATGGCCGCCCCCAAGTGGGTGATCGCGATGGGGGCCTGCGCCAGCACGGGCGGCATGTACCGCAGCTACGCCGTCCTGCAGGGGGTCGACCGGATCGTCCCGGTGGACGTCTACGTGAGCGGATGCCCGCCCCGGCCGGAGGCGCTCCTGGACGCGCTCATCATGTTGCAGCAAAAAGTGAAGAAGGAACCCTCCTTCAGCAAACTCTTCTCAGCCTGATGCCCGCAGCTTCAGACGCCGTGGCGGCCGTGAAGGCCAGGTGGGCCGGCGTGACCGACCGCGCCAGCCTGGACCACCCGGCGATCAACGTGGCGGCGTCCGACCTCCTGGGGGTGCTCGGGGCCCTCAAGGACGAGCACGGCTTCGACATGCTGGTCGACGTCTCGGGCGTCGACTGGTCGGTCGGCGCCTCGCCGAGGTTCACGGTCGTCTACCACGTATTCTCCACGGGGGGCCACGACTACGTGCGCGTCGCCGCCGACTGCGCGGACAGCGCGGCGCCCGAGGTCCCGAGCGCCACGGGGATCTGGCCCGGGGCCGACTGGCACGAGCGCGAGGCGTTCGACATGTTCGGCATCCGCTTCACGGGCCATCCCGACCTGCGTCGGATCCTCATGTGGGACGAATACCCGCACTTCCCGCTCCGCAAGGACTTCCCGCTCGCGGGTATCGAGACCCCGCTCCCGGACGCCGAGGTTGTGGCCGAGACCAAGACCGGCGCCATCGCCGCCCCGATGATGGGCGGCCCGTTCGTGGCGGCGCCCGGCCAGATCAACATGACGGAGGCCGAGCCGCGCGCCAAGGACGAGAGCTGGACCGAGCGGCGCCCGAAGCCGGAAGCCTGATGCCGAGGCCCGCCATGCCCGTCGAACACGCATTTCCGGACTCGGCCGCGAGGAACGCGCAGGGGGAATTCGAGACGGAGAAGATGTCCCTCTCGATGGGGCCCTCCCACCCGTCGACGCACGGCGTCCTGCGGCTCCAGCTGGAGCTGGACGGCGAGATCGTGACAAAGGCCGACCCGGTCATCGGCTACCTGCACCGCGGCGACGAGAAGATCGCCGAGAACATGACCTACAACCAGTTCGTGCCCTACACGGACCGGCTGGACTACCTGGCCCCCCTCGCGAACAACATGGCGTACGCGATCGCGGTCGAGAAGCTGGCGAGGCTCGAGGTGCCGGCGAGGTGCCAGGCGATCCGTGTGATCACCGCCGAGATGGCGCGCATCTCCGCGCACCTGCTCGGCCTCGGCGCCTTCGGGATCGATGTCGGGGCGTGGACCGTCTTCCTCTACTCCTTCACGGAGAGAGAGAAGCTCTACAAGCTCTTCGAGGAGCTCACTGGCGCCAGGTTCACGACCAGCTACACCCGCATCGGCGGGGTCGCCCGCGACGTCCCCCCGGGCTGGAACGACCGCGTCCTCGCCTTCTGCGACCAGTTCCTCCCGCTCCTAGAGGAAGTCCTGGACCTCCTGACCCGCAACAGGATCTTCGTCGACCGGACGGCGGGCATCGGCGTCATCTCGCGGGAGGACGCCGTCGCCTACGGCCTCACGGGCCCCAACCTGCGCGCGTGCGGCGTGCCGCTCGACCTGCGCAAGGACAAGCCCTACAGCGGCTATGAGAAGTACGATTTCGACATCGCGGTCGGCACCAAGGGCGACGCCTACGACCGGTACCTCGTCCGGGGCGAGGAGATGCGCCAGTCCGTGCGGATCATCCGCCAGGCGATCGCAGGCTTCCCGGAGGGCAAGTGGTACGCTGAGGACGCGAGGAGGATCATCGCGCCGCCGAAGGACAAGGTGCTCACGTCCATGGAGGAGCTGATCCAGAACTTCATGATCGTGACCGAGGGGCCGCAGATGCCGGCCGGCGAGGTGTACTTCGAGGCCGAGAACCCAAAGGGGGCCCTCGGCTTCTACATCGTCTCAAAGGGCGGCGGGGTCCCGTGGAGGCTCAAGATACGCGCCCCCTCGTTCTGCAACCTCTCGATCCTCCCCAAGGTGTGCGTCGGGGCGATGGTGTCCGACGTGGTGTCGATCCTGGGCTCGCTCGACTTCGTGATGGGGGAGTGCGACCGCTAGATGAACCTATCCGCCGAGACGCTCCGCAGGATCGACGAGGTGATCACTCACTACCCGGTGAAGCGCAGCGCCGCGCTCCCGCTCCTGCACTTTGTACAGGAGGACCAGGGCCACATCTCGAACGAGGCGGTCGAGTGGATCGCGGAAAGGCTCGGGCTCCAGCCGATCAACATCTACGAGCTCGTGACCTTCTACCCGATGTTCCGGCAGAAGCCGATAGGGCGCCGGCACATCAAGGTCTGCCGCACGCTGTCCTGCGCGATCATGGGGGGCTACCGCACCTGTTCCGAGTTCCAGAGGCAGTTCGGCACCGGCCTCGGCGAGGTGTCGCCCGGCGGCGAGGTGACGGTCGAGTTTGTCGAGTGCCTCGCCAGTTGCGGCACGGCGCCGGTCGTCATGATCGACGACGAGCTCCACGAGAGGGTGGACGCGGCCAAGGCCCGCGCGCTCTCGGACAGGATCAAGTCTGAGAGCGGCATCGCCGCGGGAACGCGCTGAGGACCCCGACGATGCCCGCCCCCGAACAGCACAGGCTCATCTTCAGGCACATCGACGAGGTCGGGTACTCGAACGACCTCGCCTGCTACCTGGCGAACGGCGGCTACGAGGTCCTCAGGAAGGCGGTCCAGAGAAAGCCCGAGGAGCTTGTCGACGAGGTGAAGAAATCGGGGCTGCGCGGCCGCGGCGGCGCCGGGTTCCCGTGCGGCGTCAAGTGGTCGCTCCTCGACAGGAAGAGCGGCAAGCCAATCTACCTCGTCGTCAACGCGGACGAGTCCGAGCCGGGAACGTTCAAGGACCGCTACATCATCCACAAGGACCCCCACCAGCTTATCGAGGGGATCATGATCACGTGCTTCGCCAACAAGGTGGAGCGCGCCTACATCTACATACGCGGGGAGTTCCCTGACGGGGCGAAGATCCTCGAGAAGGCGATAGCCGAGGCGAGGGCGGCCGGATTCGCCGGCCCGAACATCCTGGAGACGGGCTACGGGTGCGAGATCTACGTCCACCGGGGCGCCGGCGCCTACATCTGCGGCGAGGAGACCGGGCTCATCGAGTCGCTCGAGGGAAAGCGCCCGTACCCGCGTATCAAGCCGCCTTACTTCCCCGCCGTGCTGGGCCTCTACCAGTGCCCGACCATCGTCAACAACGTCGAGACGCTCTGCCACGTGAAGCACATTGCCGGCATGGGCGGCGAGTCCTACTCCAGGATCGGCACGCCCGGCAACACGGGGACGCGCATCCTCTGCGTCTCGGGCCACGTTCAGCGCCCGGGCTACTACGAGTTCGAGGTGGGCAAGGTGACGATGGGCCAGCTCCTCAACGAGGTGTGCGGCGGCCCGCTTCCCGGGCGCACGTTCAAGGCGGTGATCCCCGGCGGCTCTTCCGCCAAGGTGCTCCGGTTCGGCGAGCGCTACAAGGGCAAGCGCAAGGTCGGCGCCGAGATGGTTGATTTCGACTGGGGCGTCGAGGACATCCCGATGGACTTCGACTCGCTCGCCCTGGCCGGCTCCATGGGCGGCTCCGGCGGCGTGATCGTCATGGACGACTCCACCAGCATGGTCGAGGCGCTCGGCAACATCAACGCGTTCTACTCCCACGAGAGCTGCGGGCAGTGCACGCCGTGCCGCGAGGGCGCTCTCTGGATGAAGAAGATCACGGCGCGCATGGTGCACGGCGAGGCGCGGCCCGAGGACGGGGCGCTCCTTAAGAGCGTGGCCGACCAGATCGCGGGCCGCACGATCTGCGCCTTCGGCGAGGCGTGCGCGTGGCCGACCCAGAGCTTCACGGCCAAGTTCGGCGACGAGTTCAAGGGCTACGCCCAGGCCAAGAAGGCGCCGAGGCCCGACGGCGTCGCCGAGCTCGTCTGACCGGCCCCACCCAGATGATCCAGCCCGCCGCCACCGACCTCGTCACCGTCAACATCGACGGCAGGGAGATCGCCGTCCCGAGGGGGACAAACGTGATCGAGGCCGCCCGCCGGGCCAACGTCGACGTTCCCTTCTACTGCTACCACCCGAAGCTCACGATCGTCGGCAATTGCCGCATGTGCCTGGTGGAGATGGGGATGCCCGCGGTCGATCCGGCCACCAAGGCGCCGGTCATGGATCCCGCGACGGGAAAGCAGAAGATCAACTGGGGGCGCGGACCGACGATCGCCTGCGCGGCGAACGTGGCGCCGGGGCTCCACGTGCGCACGACGTCGCCGGTCGTCAGGGAGTGCCGCGAGGGCGTGATGGAGTTCCTCCTGATCAACCACCCGCTCGACTGCCCGATCTGCGACCAGGCGGGCGAGTGCAAGCTCCAGGAGCAGTCGACCGGCTACGGCAGGGGATACTCCAGGTACATCGAGCAGAAGAACGTGAAGCCGAAGCGGACGCTCCTCGGGCCCCGGGTCATGCTGGACGACGAGCGCTGCATCCTGTGCTCGCGCTGCGTGCGGTTCACGAAGGAGATCGCCGGGGACGACGTCCTCGGCTTCACCGACCGCGGCAGCTACAGCACGCTCACCTGCTACCCGGGCAAGAGGCTCGAGAACAACTACTCCCTCAACACGGTGGACATCTGCCCGGTGGGTGCGCTCACGAGCACCGACTTCAGGTTCAAGATGCGCGTCTGGTTCCTGAGGCAGTCGAACAGCATCGACACCGAGTCGAGCGTGGGCGCGAACACGCTCGTCTGGTCCCGCGAGGGGGTCATCTACCGGATCACGCCCCGGCAGAACGACGCCGTGAACGACACCTGGATGGCCGACAGCGGCCGGGTGCTCTACAAGGACGTCCGGGGCCCGGGCCGACTGGCTTCGGTCCACGTCGGCGGCACCGAGAGCGCGCTCGACCTCGCCGTCAGGGCCGCGGGCGAGCTTTTCGCGGCGGGCTCCGTCGCGGTCGTCGGGTCCGGGCGCAGCTCGCTTGAGGAGCAGTTTCTGACGAGGAAGCTCGCAGAGGCCGCCAAGGCTAAGGCCTGGCTCGTGTCCCGGGTGGGGGAGGGCGACAGGATCCTCGTCTCCGCGGACCGCAACCCGAACGTGCGCGGCGCACTCGTCACAGGCCTCATTTCCGCGCTGCCGGGGGCCGCGCTCGGCGAACTCGGCGCGGCGATAGACTCCGGGAGCGTCAGGACCGTCGTCTCGGTCGGCGAGGACCTCGCGGCAGCCGGCCTCAGCCCGGCGCAGCTCGCGAAGGTGTCGGTCATCTACCTCGGGACCCAGGCCAACGCGACGAGCGACGCGGCCAAGGTGGTCATCCCGACCCTCACCGTCTTCGAGAAGAACGGGACGTTCGTGAACCAGCAGTTCCGGATCCAGCGCTTCGCGAAGGCCGTGCCCGCTCCCGCGGGCGCGACGGACGATTTGGTCGCCCTCTCAAGGCTGGTCGGCGCCGCGGGCGGACCCGAGCTCGGCTCGGACGTCGGGAGCCTGTGGCCGGCGATCTCCGCCGAGGTGCCGGCCCTCGCCGCCATGAGCTACGCCAACATCCCGGACACGGGCCTCCTGCTCGACGCGACCCCCTGGGCGGGCCTTGCGTACGCCGAGGGGCCGGCGCTCCACTTCAAGCCGGCGGCGCCAGGGGAGGCGGCCCATGGCTGACTTCTTCTTCGGCCTTCCGGCCCTCGTGCAGGCCCTCGCAAAGGGCGCCGCGGTGGTCCTCGTCATCTTCCCGGTCGCGGCGGCGTGCTCCATGGCGGAGCGCAAGGTCTGCGCTTGGATCCAGAGCCGGCCGGGGCCGAACCGCGCCGTCCCGCCCATCCTCGCGTGGATCCCGGGGATAGGGATCCCGCAGCGCCTCGGCCTCTTCCAGCTTGCGGCAGACGGGGGCAAGTTCCTCTTCAAGGAGGAGCCGCTCCCCGACCACGTCCACCGGTTCTACTACACGCTCGCCCCGGTGGTGGCGATGGTCCCGGCCTTCACGACGATCACGGTCGTACCCCTGGGCGCCTACATCGGCATGCAGGGCAGGGTGGTCCCGCTCATGCTGGCGAACGTCGACGTGGGGATGCTGGCCGTGTTCGCGGTCGCCTCGCTCGGGATCTACTCCCTCATCCTCGCGGGCTGGGCCTCGAACTCGAAGTATCCCTTCCTTGGCGGCGTGCGGGCCTCGGCGCAGCTGATCTCCTACGAGCTCTCGATGACGCTCTCGGTGCTGCCGGTGTTCCTCTGGGTGAACGCGCCCGGCTCGCCGGGGACGCTCAGCCTGGTGCGGGTCGTGGAGTTCCAGAGCGGGCACCTTCACTCCGGCTGGGGCGGCGCATGGTTCCTCATCACGATGCCGGTCTCGGCCTTCATATTCGCCGTGGCCCTCTTCGCGGAGACGAACCGCCAGCCGTTCGACATGCCCGAGTCCGAGTCGGACCTGGTGGGCGGCTTCCACACGGAGTACGGCGCCTTCAAGTGGTCCCTCTTCTTCGTAGCGGAGTACGCAAACATGATCGTCGGGTCCGCCGTCTTCGCGCTCCTCTTCCTCGGCGGCTGGAACGTTCTGCCATGGGTGCCGCTCGCCTCGCTTCTCGAGGGGCTCCACCGCCTGACCGGGTCGGCGCTCTGGCTCCGCCCGCTCGTCGCCGGGATCATATCCATGGGGATCCTTGGCGGAAAGGTGCTGACGCTCATCTTCATCTTCATGTGGGTGCGCTGGACGGTGCCGCGCTTCCGCTACGACCAGGTGATGAGGCTGGGCTGGCAGAAGCTCCTTCCCCTCTCGATCGCAAACCTGATCGCCTACACGGTCGGGATCTACTTCCTGCAGGGATGAACCACGCGCCATGGCCATCATAGAAGTCAAGCGCAGGCCCCTCACGTTCGCGGAGCGAACCTACCTCCCGCAGCTTTTCGGCGGCATGTGGACCACGCTGAAGCACCTCGTGGGTCCGTCCGAGACGATGGAGTACCCCGAGCAGCGGCCGGCGATCCCGCCCGGCTACCGGGGCGTCCCGACTCTCGTCAAGGACCCGCACGGCCGCGAGAAGTGCGTCTCCTGCCAGCTCTGCGAGTTCGTGTGCCCGCCCAAGGCGATCCGGATCACGCCGGGCAGCGTCGCCGGGGGCGCGGGCGTCGACAATGTCGAGAAGGCCCCGCAGGCCTTCGACATCGACATGCTCAGGTGCATCTACTGCGGCCTCTGCGAGGAGGTCTGCCCCGAGGAGGCGATCTTCCTGCAGAACCAGTACTCCATGTCGGGCTACAGCAGGGCCGAGATGGTGAACCACAAGGACCGGCTCTACGAGCTCGGCGGCACGCTTCCCGACAAGCATTTCAAGTGGGAAGTGAAGAAGGCCGCCGAGGAGGCCGCGGGCGGGCACCACTGAGGGCCGAAGCGATGGAACAGCTCGCCTTCACCTGCCTCTCCGTCTTCACGCTGGCCTGCGCCGCGGGCGTCGTGCTGAGCAAGAACGCCGTGAACGGTGCCATGTGCCTGCTCCTCTGCCTCGCGGGGATCGCGGGCCTCTTCATCCAGCTCCACGCCTACCTCCTGGCGTTCGTGCTCGTGCTCGTCTACGCGGGCGCCGTGGTCGCGCTCTTCCTCTTCATCATCATGCTCCTCGACATGCAGGGTGGCCAGCCGTGGCGCTTCCGCGGCTTCCAGGCCTTCGCAGGCGTGGTCGCTGCGGCCCTCCTCGCCACGGGCCTCGAGCTGCTGGCCGTCCGGGGCCGCCTGGCAGACTCGGCCCCGGTGGGCTACTCGGCAGGCTCGTCGCTCAAGCTGTACTCCTACCAGCTCTTCACGACCTACCTGCTGCCCGTGCAGGTGATGGGGTTCCTGCTCCTGATCGCGATGCTGGGCGTCATCGTGCTGAGCAGGCGCACCCGGGAGCCCGAGGACGGCAAATGACGCCCACGCTCGAGTCCTACGTGATGCTGAGCGCCGCGCTGTTCGCGGTCGGATTCCTCGGGGTCCTGGTGCGCCGCAACACGCTCGTCGTCTACATGTGCCTGGAGCTCATGCTCGTCGCCGCGTCCCTGGCGCTCGTCGCCTTCTCCCGCTTCAATGGGACGGAGGACGGCGACGTCTTCGTCTTCTTCATCCTGACGGTCGCGGCCGCGGAGGTCGCGGTCGGGCTCGCGATCATCGTGGCGCTCTTCCGCACGCGCCAGACGATCCAGGTGGACCGGCTGGACTCCCTGAAGCACTGACCCGCCGGACATGACGCCCGCACAGACCGCACTCCTCGTCCTCCTGGCGCCGCTCGCCTCGGCGGCGCTGATCGCGCTTTTCCTTGGGCGCAGGGGAGGCGCGGCGTCCGCGCTCTCCGTGCTCGCCTCGGCGGTTGTCGCCGCCGGGGCCCTCTCTCTGGCGCTCGGGGGGGCGCGCTTCGAGTCGGGCCTCGAATGGCTGCGCTTTGGCACGTTCTCGATCAACCTCGGGTTCCAGTACGACGACCTCGCGGCGCTCATGCTAAGCATCGTCGGCGTGGTTGGGCTCTGCGTGCACGTGTTCTCGCTTGGCTACATGCACGACGACGCCGGGAAGGCGCGGTACTTCGGCGGACTCTCGATCTTCATGTTCTCGATGATCGGCATCGTCCTGGCGGACAACCTGTTCATGATGTTCATCTTCTGGGAGCTTGTCGGTTTCAGCTCCTACTTCCTCATCAACCACTGGCACGAGAGGACCTCGGCGTCCGACGCCGCGAAGAAGGCCTTCATCGTCAACAGGGTGGGCGACTTCGGGTTCCTCCTCGGCATCATCATCTGCTACTGGGCGAACGGCACGGTCAGCCTCTCGGCGCTCGCCGCAAACGCCGCCGCCGGGCACCTGGAGTACAGCCGGCTGATCCCGATGCTGCTCTTCTGCGGCGCGGTCGGAAAGTCGGCCCAGCTCCCGCTCCAGGTCTGGCTCCCCGACGCGATGGAGGGCCCGACTCCGGTCTCGGCCCTCATCCACGCGGCGACGATGGTGGCGGCGGGCATCTACATGCTCTGCCGCATCGACCCGCTGATGGTCCCCCAGGCCTCCGCCGTCATCGCGTGGGTCGGTGCGCTGACGGCGCTCTACGCGGCCCTCTGCGCGGTGACGCAGCGCGACATCAAGAAGGTCCTCGCGTACTCCACGCTCTCCCAGCTCGGCTACATGGTGGCCGCGTTTGGCCTGGGCTCGGTGGGCGCGGCGATGTTCCACCTGACGACGCACGCGTTCTTCAAGGCCCTCCTCTTCCTCGGGTCGGGCTCGGTGATCCTCGGCTGCCACCACGAGCAGGACATCTTCAGGATGGGCGGCCTCAGGCGCAGGATGCCGCTCACGTTCTGGACCTTCACGGTCGCCGTCGCGGCCATCTCGGGCGTGCCCTTCCTCGCGGGTTTCTTCTCCAAGGACGCAATCCTCGGCCTTTCCTACGAGCGCAGCCCCGCGGTGTTCGCGGTCCTGGCGTTCACGGCAGCACTGACTGCCTTCTACATGCTGCGCCTGTGGAAGATCGTCTTCCTGGCGGAGCCAAGGAGCGAGTCCGCGGAGCACGCGCACGAGGCCGGCCTGTCGATCACGGCGCCGCTGGTCCTCCTGGCGGCGCTCTCCGCCCTCGGGGGCTACCGGGGCCTTTACGGCAGGGCGTTCGACGGGGTGTTCTCGCTCGTTCCCGAGGCCGCGGGCGGGACGCGCATGGTCGTCCTCGCGACCAGCCTCGTCGTCCTCCTCGCCGGCGCGGGCGGCGCGCTCGCCCTCTACGCGACCGACGGGAGCGACTCGCTTGAGGCCCGGTCCCCGGCCCTGTTCGCGTTTCTGGCCGCGCTCAGGGCCTCGTTCGACCGCGCGTACGACTGGTACGTGGCCAAGGTCCAGCAGCGCGTGGCGATCGCGCTCAACTTCATCGACATTGTCGCGCTGGCTGGAGCCGTCGTCCGGGGCTTCGCAGGGGCCGTGGAGATGGTCGGCTTCGGCATCCGGGCGCTCCACACGGGCCGCCTCAGCAACTACGTCTACTGGTTCCTCGGCGGTGTCGTGATCCTCTGGGCCTTCGCCGCCGGCGTCCTCTGACAACCGCGATGAGCAGCCTCCCCTTCGACCCACTCATTGCCGCCGTCGCGGCCCCGCTCGGCCTCGCGGTGGCGACCGCTCTCGGGCTGCCCAAGCGGTGGGTCGTGAAGCTCGCCTACGCTGGCTTCGGCGTTCCGGCGCTGGCGGCCCTCTGGGCGTGGTGGAACTTCGGCGCGGCCGCCAAGGAGTCCCACGGCTACGCCTTCCTCTCCAGCCACTCCACGGGGCTGGACGGCTTCGGGATCGGCCTGAAGCTGGGCCTGAACGGGATATCGCTCCCGCTCTTCGTCCTCGCCGGGCTGGTCGGCCTCGCGGCTGGCCTCTACGCCCTCCAGTCGGGCGCGGAGCGGATGAAGACCTACCTGCTGCTGCTTCTCCTCATGCAGGCGGGCCTCATGGGGACGTTCGCGAGCATCGACGTGTTCTTCTTCTACTTCTTCCACGAGCTGGCGCTCATCCCGACCTTCATCATGGTCGGGATCTGGGGCGGGCGCGACCGCACGTACGCGGCGATGATGATGACGATCTACCTGACGCTGGGGGCGATGCTCTCGCTCCTCGGCCTCATAGCCATTTACGCGAAGAGCGGCGCCAGCAGCTTCGACCTCATGGCGATCCGCGACACGCTGGCCTCGAGGCCTTTCTCGGAGGTGACGCAGGACCACATCTTCGGGCTCCTCCTCTTCGGCTTCGGGATACTTGTTTCCCTCTGGCCTTTCCACTCGTGGGCGCCGCTCGGCTACGGGGCGGCCCCGAGCTCGGCGGCCATGATGCACGCGGGCGTCCTGAAGAAATTCGGGCTCTACGGGCTCGTGCAGATCGCGCTGCCGCTGCTGCCGCTCGGGGCGCTCCGCTGGAGCCACGACCTCGCGGCACTGGCGGGCGTCGGGAACGTGCTCGTGATCGGCTTTGTCACCATGGCGCAGCGCGACCTGAAGCAGATGGTCGGGTACAGCTCCGTCATGCACATGGGCTACGCCTTCCTCGGGATCGCGGCCGGCTCCGTCCTCGGCGTGAGCGGCGTCGTCATGCTCATGGTGGCCCACGGGCTCTCCGTGGCGCTCCTTTTCCTGCTCTCGACTAGCGTCTACCACCGCACGCACACTTTCGACATGGGCCAGATGGGCGGCCTGGCGCAGAAGGCGCCCGTGCTCGCCTGGATGTTCGTCGCCGCGACCTTTGCCAGCATAGGCCTCCCGGGCTTCGCGAACTTCTGGGGCGAGCTGACGATCTTCGTCGCCCTCTGGAACTTCTCCCACTGGGTCACCGTCGTCGCGCTCACCGGGACCGTCATCTCGGCGGTCTACGGCCTGCGGGCCGCGGCCAGGGTGTTCTTCGGCCCGCAGTCCGAGGCCTTCGCTCGGGTCTGCGCCGCCCATCCGCCCTCCGACATCGGCTGGGGCGAGCGGCTGCCTGCCGCGATCCTCGTCGCCGCGCTGATATTCATCGGCATGTGGCCCAGGTCCCTCTCCACCGGAATCAACCAGGCCCTGGCGGGGCCGCCGCCGGCCGCCGCGGCGTCCCGCTAGGGTGATCCGAAGCGACGCACCCCATGGACTTCTCAGCGCTTCGAGAGCTCGCCGCCAGCAACACCTGGGCGGCCATCCTTCCGGAGGTCTCCCTCGGGTGCCTAGCGCTGCTTCTCCTCGTCCTGGAGATCGCCCTGCCGAAATCCCGGCACGGCTGGATCCCCGCCTGGTCCATCGTCGGCCAGCTGGCCATCCTGGCGGTTCTCCTGGCCAATTTCGGCGTGCCCTACAGGAGCACCTTCAACGGCCTCCTCATGCAGTCGCCCGGCGGGCAGCTGATGCGCGCCTACTTCCTCGTGGCATCGATCCTCGTTTCCATCCTCGCCCGGGCGAGCCTGGCGAGGCAGAGCGTCCCGCGGGTGGAGTTCTTTCACATCGTCCTCGTCGTCACGGCGGCCATGATGCTGCTCGTCCAGAGCCGCAACTTCGTGATGCTCTTCGTGGCCCTCGAGACGGTGACCGTGGGGCTGTACATCCTCGTCAGCTACTACCGCACGAACCCGAAGACGCTCGAGGCGGGGCTCAAGTACCTTGTCATGGGCGCGCTCAGCTCGGCGCTCCTCCTCTTCGGAATCGCGCTCCTGTACGGGGTCGCGGGCAGCCCGGGGCTGCCGGGCAGGACGGCCGAGGCGATGCAGTACGTGGGCCTGGAGGGGTTCCTGGAGGCCAACCCGCACAACTTCATGGCGGCGGCCGGGATCGTACTCGTGATCTCGGGCGTCGCGTTCAAGATAGGCGCGTTCCCCTTCCAGATCTGGGTGCCGGACGTGTACCAGGGGGCCCCGACGCCCGTCACCGCGTTCCTCGCGGTCGCGTCGAAGGCGGCGGGCTTCATCGTCCTGCTGGTCCTGGTGACGGAGGCGTTCGCCCCCTATGAATGGCTCGTGGTCCCCGTGCTCACCTTCATGGCCGCGGCCACGATACTCTTCGGAAACCTCGCGGCCCTGAAGCAGCACAACGTAAAGCGCCTCATGGGCCTCTCCGGCGTCTCGCATGCCGGGTTCATCCTCCTGGCCGTGATACCGGCGGCCCACTCGACGGAGGCGGTCGGTGCCGTGTACTTCTACCTGATCGCCTACCTGATCGCCTCCTTCGCCGTCTTCGGCGTGATGACGGTCCTCGCCGGCCCCGACGACGCCAACCAGGAGCTGGGCGACTACGCGGGCCTGGCCAAGGAGAGCCCTTTCCTCGCGGGCGTGCTCGCGTGCGGCCTCGGTTCTCTGGCCGGCATTCCGCCGTTCGCGGGGTTTGTCGGCAAGCTCTTCGTCTTCGTTGCCGCGTTCAGGGCGGGGCACTTCGGTCTCCTGGCGGTGGCGATCGCCGGCGTGGTCATCTCGATCTACTACTACTTCGGATGGATCAGGGCGGCCTACTTCAGCGACGAGGCCGCGATCGACCCGGAGATCCGCAAGCGCGTCGCTGGGGGAGGGCTGGCGCTGCGCGTGGCCGTCGCCGCGCTAGCCGCCGCGTCAGTCGTCCTCGGCTTCTACCAGGGCCCCCTCGGGCGCCTGGTCTCGGGGCACTAGCAGCCTGTCGGACTTAGGCACGGCAGGTGCTTAAGTTTGGGATGGCAACACGATATGTTAGCATAGACCGGGAGACGGCGCTACTTTTGCCGCCGGATCTGCGGGACTGGGTGCCGGCG
>Ga0302324_100003142_pt1 | contig 37399 bp, 36 predicted proteins | sample Palsa_T0_1_FD_201949 | JGI IMG/M metagenome (GOLD analysis project Ga0302324, IMG submission 201949) | Peat permafrost microbial communities from Stordalen Mire near Abisko, Sweden - Palsa_T0_1 | ecosystem: Environmental > Terrestrial > Soil > Palsa > Peat permafrost | place: Sweden: Abisko... | reverse complement strand
CGCAGCTCGATCCGGCGGACGACCGTCCCAGACGGCGAAGCGGAGGCCATGGGCCTCGTGTTCGTACCGACGCCGCTCGGCAACCTTCGCGACGTCACGCTGCGCGCGCTCGACGTCCTGCGCGAGGCGCCGTTGATCGTCGCCGAGGACTCGCGGGTCGCCCGGCGGCTGCTGAGCGCGCTCGACCTGGGCTCCAAGGACATCTGGACCTACCAGGCGCACAACGCGCGCGCGGTCACGCCCGGGATCCTCGAGCGGGCGCGAGCCGAGACGGTCGCGGTGGTGACCGACGCCGGGACGCCGGGGATCAGCGACCCCGGCTCCGAGCTGATCGCCGCCGCCCGCGCTGCCGGGATCGCGATCGAGGTGCTGCCCGGTCCGGCAGCCTTCGTCGTCGCCGCGGTCCTGTCGGGGTTCGACCTGCGGCGCTTCCGGTTCGCCGGCTTCCTGCCGCGCGCCGGCGGCGCGCGCCGCGCCGCCCTGCGCGCCGCACTCGACGAGACGACGGTCTGGTACGAGGCCCCGCACCGCATCCGCGCCGCGCTCGCCGACCTGGCGGCGGTCGCGCCGGCGCGGCGTATCTTCCTGGTCCGCGAGCTGACGAAGCTGCACGAGCAGCAGGTGCTCGGCACCGCCGCCGAGGTCGACGCCGCGCTGGCCGATCCGGTGCGCGGCGAGATCGCCTTCGTCGTCGAGGGCGGCGCGGCGCCGGCGAGCGACGCGCCTCCCGCCGGCGACCTCGCGGCCGCGATCGACGCGGGGCTGGCCGATGGATTGACGACCTCGGCGCTGGCCAAGCGGCTCGCCGAGGCCGGGCACGGCGAGCGGCGCCACCTCTACGCGCGCATCTCGGACCGCCGCGCCGAGCGGGCCGAAGGCTGAACGAGCCGAAGGGCGGGCAGGTGTCCGAGCGCGGCTTCTACGTCACCACCCCCATCTATTACATCAGCGGGACGCCGCACATCGGGCACGCCTACACCTCGATCGCGGCGGACATCCTGGTGCGCACGGCGCGCGCGCACGGGCCGGCACGCGCGCTGACCGGGACCGACGAGCACGGCCAGAAGGTCGCCAGCGCCGCGGCCGAGGCCGGCGAGACGCCGCTGCAGTTCGTCGACGCGCTCGTGCCGCGCTGGCGCGAGCTGTTGGCCGCCTACGAGACGAGCTTCGACGACTTCATCCGCACGACCGAACCACGCCACGCGCACACCTGCCTCGCGCTGTTCGAGCGGATGCGCGAAGCGGGCGACGTCTACCAAGGCGTCTACGAAGGCTGGTACTGCACCAACGACGAGACCTTTTGGCCCGAGGCGAAGCTGATCGACGGCCGCTGTCCCAATCCCGAGTGCCGGCGCCCGGTGCAGTGGCTCTCCGAGCAGAACTGGTTCTTCCGCCTCTCGGCCTACCGCGACCGGCTGCTGGCGCACTTCCGCGCCAACCCCGACTTCCTGCGTCCGCCCTCACGCGCCAACGAGATGATCGCGCTGCTCGAGGAAGGGCTCGAAGATCTCTCGATCTCGCGCTCGTCGTTCGATTGGGGGATCCCGTTGCCGGGCGGCGGCGTGCTCTACGTCTGGTTCGACGCGCTGATCAACTACATCAGCGCCTTGGGCTGGCCCGAGGATCCCGACGGCTTGTTCGCGCGCTTTTGGCCGGGGCTGCACTTGATCGGCAAGGAGATCGCGCGCTTCCACACGCTGATCTGGCCGGCGATGCTGTGGTCGGCGGGGCTCGAGGCGCCGGCGCGCGTCTTCGCGCACGGCTGGATCTTGAGCGAAGGCGAGAAGATGTCGAAGTCGGTCGGCAACGTGATCGAACCGTTCGCGCTGGTGCGCGACTTCGGCGCCGACGCGGTGCGCTATTTCCTCTTTCGCGAAGCGCCGTTCGGCAGCGACTTCTCGATCACGGTCGAGAAGCTGCGCCAGCGCCACACCAGCGACTTGGGCAACGATTTGGGCAATCTGCTGCGCCGGTCGCTGGCGATGCTGGCGCGCTACCGCGACGGTCTCGTCCCCGCGCCGCCCGACGCGAGCGAGATCGGCGAACGCTTCGCCGACCTGCCGATCCTGGTGCGCGATCACGTCGCCGCGCTGCGCTTTCGGGAGGCGCTCGACGAGATCTGGAATCTGGTCGGCACGCTCAACCGCGCGATCGAGGAGCGCAAGCCGTGGGAACTCTACAAGGCCGGCCGCGGTGACGAGCTCGACGCGCTGCTCTACGACTTGTGCGAGGGGCTGCGCTGGTTGAGCTTGCTGCTGTTCCCGTTCATGCCGTCCAAGGCGAGCGAGATGTGGCGCCAGCTCGGCCTAGCCGGGACGCCGGAGCGTCGCTGGGCCGACGAGCTGCAGTGGGGCCGGCTGGCGGCGCAGACGCAGACCGATCCCGGCGAACCGCTCTTCCCACGCCTCGAACCACCCGCCGCGTAGCCAAACCCATCACGGCGGACGGCCGTAAGTCTCGACGGTGCCGTTGGCCTTCTCGCGCGCGATCACCGCTTCGCACTTCTCCCGGTAGAAGGCGCAGACCGCGCGCGAGAGCGGGAACGGATCGGGCAGCGTGAAGCCCTCCGGGGGCGCCTGCACGGGGAAGCGGTGCGTTCGGCCGTCGCGAATGAACGGATCGTTGCGGGGCAGGAAGCGGTACTGCCACGGAATGTTGACCGTCTCGACATAGCTGTCGCTGTAGACGATGCGGCAGCTGAGATAGTAGTAGACGTAGCCGCCCTTGCGCTGCGGATCGCCGAGCGGATCGCAGTAGCCATCGAGAGAGAGCACCTGGTCGGGCGTCCCGTCGAGGATCGGATCGTAGCGCTTCATCGTCTGCAGCCCGGCCGGCGACGCCGTCGGCGGGCCTTGCGCGACCGCGTGCTGCGCCTGTGCGATCGTCTGGCTGAACTGTTCGTTGAGCGTGGCGATCTGCTGCGGGTCGAGGGCGCTGGGCGCGCGGTGACCCGGCGCGTGTGGGCGCGCCAGCTCGACGTGGCGCGCGATCACCGGCGGTGCGGTCCGCGCATGCACCGCCGGCGCGGCGGCCGGTGCCGCCGGTCGCACGACGACGTGATGCGGCGCGCCCTGTGGCGCGGGTCGGTGGCCGATCACGAACCGCGGCGTCGGCGTGGGGACCGGCGTCGGCCGCGGCGTCGGGACCGGCGTCGGCGTGGGGAGCAGCTTCTCGATCTCGATCCGCTGCGTGTTCGCCGCGATGTCGCGACCGTCGGGGATCTTGTGCTTGAACGTCCGGACGATCGCCCACCAGAGCGAGCCCCCGAACAGGTGGATCACGAGCGAGACGACGAGAGCGAGCAAGAGCAACCGCCGGGCGCGCTCGCGTTCCAGTGCGCCGTTCACGGCGAGGCCTGCTGTTCCGCGGCGTCGCGCGTCACCCTCCCGGTCGCACGGCAACGCGCGCGTTGGCCGGAGCGGCCGACGCGATCGGTGAAGGGCGGCTCGGGGGTTCTACGGTTGACCATGATCGATACGCATACGCACGTTCACGATCGCGCGTTCGACGAAGACCGCGACGCAATGCTCGCGCGGGCACGCAACGCAGGCGTCGACCACATCGTGACCGTCGGTTGCGACCTCGACGATAGCCGCCGGGCCTGCGCCGTAGCTGAGGCCGACGATCTGGTGGCGACGATCGGCGTCCACCCCCACGAAGCCAAGGACGCCCCGGCCGACCTGCCCGCCGCCTTCGACGGGCTGCGCGAGCGCTACGGGGAGCGGATCGTCGCCGTCGGCGAGACCGGCCTGGACTACCATTACGACCACAGCCCGCGCGCGGTGCAGCGGGCCGTCCTCACGGCGCAGCTCGCCTACGCCCGCGAGCGCGGCCTGCCGCTGATCTTCCACCAGCGCGAGGCGCACGACGACTTCGTCGCGGCCCTGCGCGACGGCTACGACGGCACCACCCAGCGGGGGATCGTCCACTGCTTCACCGGGACGGCCGAGCAAGCGCAGCTGTTCGTCGGCGAGTTCGGTCTGCGCCTGGGGATCGGGGGCGTCCTGACCTTCAAGACCGCGCAGGGGCTGCGCGAGGCGGTCGTCGCGGTCGGCCTCGATCCGCTCGTGCTCGAGACCGACTGCCCGTACCTGGCCCCGGTGCCATATCGCGGGCAGCGCAACGAGCCGGCCTACCTCCCGGCGACCGCCCGCACCCTCGCCGAGGTGCTCGGCGTCGACCTGGCCACCGTGGTGGCCCGGACCGACGCGAACGCGCGCGGGGTCTTCGGCCTGCGCGTCTAAGGGATCGAGGGTGCAGCCGAAGGCGGCTTACGTCCGCGACATGTTCGCCGCGATCGCGCCCCGCTACGACCGCGCGAACCGGGTTCTCACGGCCGGCGTCGACGAGGCCTGGCGCAAGCGCGCCGTCGCCGAGCTGGCGGCGCCGCGGGGCGGGACGGTCCTCGACCTGTGCTGTGGGACGGGGGACCTGGTCTTCCACCTGGTGCGCTCCGATCCGGCGCTGCGGGTCACCGGGGTCGACTTCACCGCCCCGATGCTCGACGGCGCCCGCGCCCGAGCCCGGACCGCCGATCGCGCCGGGCAAGCGACCTTCGTGGAAGGCGACGTGACCGCGCTGCCCTTCGCCGACGCGAGCTTCGACGGCGCGACGATGGGGCTCTCGCTGCGCAACGTCGTCGACCTGGTCGGCGCGCTGCGGGAAGCGCGCCGCGTCTTGCGGCCGGGCGCGCGCTTTGTGAACCTCGACGTGACCAAGCCTGCGAACCCGCTCGTCCGCCGGCTGTTCGGCTTCTACTTCTACGGCGTCGTCCCACTGATCGGCGGTCTGGTCGGCGGCTCGCGCGCGGCCTATCGCTACCTGCCGAACTCGCTGACGAACTTCCCCGACGCCGAGACGTTGGCCGACCGCTTCCGGCAAGCCGGTTTCCACGACGTTCGCTACCTACGCCTCGGCTTGGGGGCGATCGCCGTGCACGTGGGGACGGCCTAGATCATGCTCGAGCGGGCGCCGGTCGGGCGCGATCTCTACGCGCTGGTCGAGGAGTACTTCCGGACCTCGTTCGAGACCGACAACGAGCTGATCACCGACGCGATCCGCCGGATGCTCGACGCCGGCGGGAAGCGGCTGCGCCCACGCTTCACCTTGCTCGCCGCCGAGGCGGTCGGCGGGCGCGCCGAGGAGCACCTGCGGCTGGCGGCGTTCATGGAGCTGATCCACGTCGCGACGCTGATCCACGACGACGTCGTCGACAGCGCGCCGACGCGGCGCGGCGTCAACGCGACGGCGGTCGACTTCGGCAACCGGATCAGCGTGCTGGCCGGCGACTACCTGTTCGCCTGGATCTTCAAGAACGTCACTGCCGGGTATGCGCCGCCGATCCCGCACGTGCTGAGCGCGACGCTCGCCGACATCACCGACGGCGAGGTGCTCCAACTGCACGCGCTGGGTGACCTCGACGCGACGCTGCCGGGGTATGTCGAGATCGCCACCAAGAAGACCGCCTCCCTGTTCGCCGCCGCGGCGGAATGCGGGGCGCTCGCCGCCGGCGGGTCGCCGTTCGCGGTGCGCGCGCTGCGCGACTTCGGGACCGCCTACGGGATCGCGTTCCAGATGCGCGACGACCTGCTCGACCTGACCGCCGACGAGGCGACGCTCGGCAAACCGGTCGGCAACGACCTGCGCGAGCGCAAGATGACCATCCCGCTGGTCCTGGCCCTGGCCGGCGGCGATGAGGTTTTCCGGGCCGATGTCGAACGTTTCTTCAGCGACGGAGACGACGCGCGCGAGCGCGTCGCGGCCGTCGTCGGCGGGATCGCCGAGCAAGGCGGCCTCGCCCAGACGGAAGCGGTCCTTGCCGGCTACGTCGAACGGGCGAAACAGTCGCTCGCGCCGCTGGGTACCGTACCGGCGCGCAGCGAGCTCGCCGCCCTCGCCGACGCGCTGCTCTAAAGAGAAAGTCCAGCTATGTTCTCACCGATGGAAATCGCCGCCGTGGTCGGCGTCGCGATCCTGCTCTTCGGAGCCGACAAGCTTCCGAAGCTGGCGCGCAGCGCGGGCCAAGCCAAAAAGGAATTCCTGACCGGCCAGGCGGACGCCGACATCGCCGCCGAGCGGGCACGCCAGGAGGCGCGCCAGCGCGCCGAGGCCGAGGTCCACGTCGCCGAATCGGCGGCCGGCGTCGGGCAGCCGGCGATCGTCCCCGATCCGTTGACCGGGACGGCCGGCCCAACCACGATCGCACCGCCGCAGCACTGATCGCGCGTGCTGGCCGAGCGCACGCCAGGGGCCAGCGAGCGCGAGCCCCAGATCGATTGGGATCAGAAGGAGATGCCGTTCACGGAGCACCTGCGGGAGCTCCGGAACCGGCTCTTCGTCTGCATCCTGACGCTCGCCGGGCTGGCGGTGGTGCTGCTCTATCCGGCGCAGCGGGCGATCCCGCTCTTGGCCCACCTCTACTTCGGGAACATCCAGCTGCACGCGTTCGGCCCGGCCGACGCGGTCTGGGCGATCTTCAAGTTCGCCCTGTACGGCGCGATCGTGCTCGGCCTGCCGGTCATCCTCTACCAGATCTGGATGTTCGTCGTCCCGGCCGTCCATCCGCGCACGCGCCGCGCCGTCTACTCCTACATCGTGCCGTCGTTTCTCTTGGCGTTGATCGGGATCGCCTTCGCGCACTTGGTCGTCATCCCGCGCGTCGTCAGCGGGCTCGAGTTCATCACCCAAAGCGTCGCTGAGCCGACCTACGGCATCGAATCGACGATCAACCTGGTGCTGCTGCTGTTCTTGGCCTTCGCGCTCGTCTTCCAGACGCCGGTCGTCATGTTGCTCTTGGCGCGGATCGGCGTCGTCAACAGCACCCTGCTGAAACGCTATCGCCGCTACATCGGCTTCGGCATGCTGGTCGCGGCCGCCGTGCTCGCACCCGACGGCAGCCCGGTCACGATGATGCTGATCGCGGTCCCGACCTACATCCTGTTCGAGTCGTCGATATGGCTGATCCGAGCGATGGAGGGCCGGTGGAAAGCCGAAACGCCTGGGTAGTCGCCGCGCCGCTGCGCTCGTTGCGCGCGAGCTGGGACGAGCTGGTCGCGCTGTTCGCGAACGTCGGCTTCGGGGTCACCCTGCTGGCGACGTGGGCGCTCTTGACGACGATCGGCGTGATCGTCGAGCAGGGGAAAGACGCGAGCTACTACGCCGGTGCCTACGCGCCGCCGCTGGCGCGGTTGATCCTGCGGCTCGACCTCGAGAACATCTACCATAGTCCGGCCTACATCGGGATCCTGGGGCTGATCATCTGCTCGATGGCGGCGGCGACCTTCGTCAAGGTGATCCCGCGCCGCATCCCACGGCTGCACCCGGTGCGGATCGAGGCGATCCCGTTGCACGCGACGATCCAGGTCGCCGGCGACGTCGAGAGCGTGCGCGCGCGCCTGGCGGCGTTCTTCGCCGCGCGCGGCTGGCAGGTCCGTACGCGCAGCTTCGGCGGCGAGGAGTGGACCTTCGCCGACAAGAGCAACTGGGCGCGCCGCGGCGTGCTGGTCGCGCACATCGGCTTCGTCGTGATCGCGATCGGGACGACGATCTACTGGGCGAAGGGCTACAGCGGGCAGTTCACCGTGCTCAGCGGGCAGACCGCGACGATCCCGCAGAACGGCGCGACGATCGCACTCGACCGTTTCGCCTACCGCATCGATCCGATCCGCACCAAGGCCGGGATCGTCTACCAGCCGATCGACTACGTCTCGGACGCGACGATCACCGGGCGCGACGGCGTCCCGCACCAGGCGGTGATCCGGGTCAACCACCCCTACGACGTCGACGGGACGCTGGTCTACCAGGCGACCTACGGCTTTGGGATCGACTTCCGGCTGACGCGCGATGGCCGGCCGGTCCCCGGCCCCGACCGGCCGCTGCTCGAGGGCGAAGGCTTCGTCGTCGACGGGACGGCGCGCGCGATCGAGTACCAGCGCTTCGTCGGGACGATCGACCGCACGACCGGCCAACCCGGCCCCGATCCGCGCCCCAACGACCCCGGCGTCGTGATCGAGGCCTTCGACGGGGACCGGCCCGTCGGCTCGGCGCTGATCCCGCTCGGCGAGCCGGTCGACCTCGGCGCCGGGTACCGGCTCGACGCGGCGCGCTACGTGCTGTACTCCGGCTTCCAGTACCGCTACGATCCCGGCATCCCGGTCGTCGGGCTGGGCGCGTTGATCCTGGTGCTGGGCCTCTGCATCGCGGTCTACTCGCTGCCGGCCCGGCTGTTCGTCCAGATCCGTCCGGTCGACGGCGGCTCCGAGGTCGGGATCGCGGCGACCACTGTCAAAGGCTACGACGTGTTCGAAGATCGCTTCGGCGAGATCGTCGCCGAGCTGCGCCGCACCGAGCCCGGTCTCGAACCGCCCGGCCCCGCCCCCTCGCCCGCGTTCGCGGGCTAATGCGAAGCTAGTTCGAAGAGGAACGTACGATGGACCCGACCCGCGTGTGGATCGATACAGCGCTGCTCGAGATCGGCATCGCCGCCTACGTCACCGGCGGGCTCGTGCTGCTGGGCTACTTCCTGCTGCGCAACCCGGTGCTGCGCAACCTCGGGCTCCCGCTGGCGACGCTCGGCTGCGCCGCGCAGTTCGCGGAACTCGGCACGCGTTGGTGGATGACCGGCGTCTGGCCGCTGACCAACCTGTACGGCTCGCTCTCGCTCTTCAGCGCGTTCTCGGTCCTGATCTTCCTCGTCTTCGCCTACCGCTACAACTTGGCCGTGATCGGCGGCTTCGTCCTGATGCTGGCCGCGATCGCGCTCGGCTACGCCACGACCTGGAACGAAGGGACGATGCCGGCGGTGCCGGCGCTGCAATCGTACTGGATCAAGATCCACGTGCCGATCGTCGTCGCGGCCTACGCGTCGTTCATGGTCGCCTGCTGCGTCTCGGTGTTGTACTTGGTGAAGGACGCGGCGGAGCGCTACTTCCAGCGCCGCGGCGCGAACGTGCGCGGCGCCGCCGCGACCTCCGGCGGCCCGGCACTCGACGTCGCGCTCAGCGCGAGCTACGCGGCCGGCGAGCGCGGGATCCGGCGCGAGGACACGCCGGCGACCGCTCAGGCCGCGGCGGCCGGCGACGTCTGGGCGCAATGGCTCGCCGGGTTACCGTCGCTGGCGCGCCTGGACGTGATGCAGTACCGCATCATCGGCATCGGGCTCCCCTTGCTCTCGATCGGGATCATCACCGGCGCGATGTGGGCCAAGGAGGCGTGGGGCGCGTACTGGCAGTGGGATCCCAAAGAGACCGCCGCGTTGGCGTCGTGGATCGTCTACGCGATCTACCTGCACCTGCATACGCGGCCGGAGTGGAAGGGCGCGCGGACCGCGTGGATCAGCGTGATCGGCTTCGGCTCGATCATCTTCTGCTACTTGGGCGTCAACATCTGGATCAGCGGCCTGCACTCCTACAAGATGTGATGCGAGCGCGAGCCGCGGTCGACCAGCAGGTTGACCAGCCACAGCACGAAGGTCGCCGTCAACGCCCCCGTCTCGACATAGCCCAGGTGCAGCCGTAAGGGCGTGAAGTCGTAGAGCAGCGCGAGCCCGACGTCGGCGATCACGACGGCGCGGGTGATCGCCCAGGTGCGCGTCACGAAGACGAGATACGAGAAGATCAGCGCGAGGATCGACTCCACGTCAGCCGGCGTGCTCGTGTTCCGGCGGGGCGCCCGGCTGCCGCGAGGGCGCCGGCGCGGGGGTCGGCGGTGCGACCTTGCTCGGGTCGTCCCACAGCGCCTTGGCGGCGGCCGGCAGCTCGGGCAGATGCTTCAAGAAGGAGGTGAGCTGCCAGATCGAGCGCTCGTCCATCGTCTTGTCGAAGGCCGGCATCGCGGTGAAGCGGATCCCGTGCTCGATCTTCCAGTAGGTCTCGCCCTCGGGATCGTCGTCGACGCCGTGCTTCTGGAACTGGGGCGGGCGGACGGCGAGGCCTTGCGCGATCGCGGTCGGCGTGCCGTGCGCGGTCCCGTGGCAGACGGCGCAGTTCTGAACGTACAGGGTCGCGCCTTTGACGAAGTCCGCCTCGGTCGGCGGCCCGAACGGATACGGCGGCCTTGGTATCTCGCGCCGCATCGTCGCCGCGAGCGAGGTGTTGGCGGCCCACTTCTCCATCGGCCCCGGCCGCAGGTCGTTCCGCGCCGGGACGAGGCCGGTCAGCACGACGACCAACGCGCCGGCCGCGACCAGGATCAGCGCGAGGACGAAGCCGCCGACGAAAGGACGCATTCCCGTTCGATTCTCCCGAAGCTGGCGAACGCCGGTCGGACGGCCGCGCAACGCTCCACCCGCAGCGAAGGGTTCCAGAGTTGATGGCTATCGCACCGCCGCGCGGGAAGACACTGGAAGCGCTCCGCTTCGTCAACAGCTTCGCGGCGCTCGGCGATGCGTTCTCCGAACGCCGGATGCCGACCGGGATTCCCGGCGCGCGGCTGGTGGCCTTCAGCCCGGAGGCCGGCGCACTGCTCGACCTGCGCGCGGGCGAGGAACGGCGACCCGCCTTCCTCGACCTGGTGGCCGGGAACGCACTGATCGAGGGGATGGAGCCGGTCGCAGCGCGCTACGGTGGCCATCAGTTCGGCGTCTGGGCCGGCCAGCTCGGCGACGGGCGCGCGATCCTGCTCGGCGAGGTGCGCAACGAGCGCGACGAACCGTGCGAGCTGCAGATCAAGGGCGCCGGCTTGACCGCGTTCTCGCGCATGGGCGACGGCCGCGCGGTGATCCGCTCGAGCGTGCGCGAGTTCCTGGCCAGCGAGGCGCTGCACCACCTCGGCGTCCCGACGACCCGCGCGCTGGCGCTGGCCGCCGGCGACGAGCCGGTCCTGCGCGAGCGGGTCGAGCGCGCGGCGACGCTGATTCGCCTGGCGCCCAGCTTCGTACGCTTCGGTTCGTTCGAGATCTTTCACTATCGCAACGAGCATGCCGCGGTGCGCACGCTGGCCGATTACACGATCGACCGCTTCTACCCCGAGTGCGGCTCGGGCGAGGATCGCTACGCGCGCTTCTTCGCCACCGTCGTCGAGCGCACGGCAGTGTTGATGGCGCGCTGGCAGATCGTCGGCTTCGCCCACGGCGTGATGAACACCGACAACTTCTCGATCCTCGGCCTCACGCTCGACTACGGGCCGTACGGGTTCATGGAGACCTACCAGCCCGGGCTGATCTGCAATCACACCGACGAGCTCGGCCGCTACGCCTTCGACCGGCAACCGACGATCGGCCTGTGGAACTGCTACGCGCTGGGCGAGGCGCTCTCGTCGCAGATCGCCGAGTCCGATCGCCAGGCGCCGCTGGCGCGCTACGCCGAGATCTACCGCGCGACGTACATCGAGCTGCTGCGCCAGAAGCTCGGCCTGCAGGGAGCGCGCGACGATGATACCGACCTGCTGCTCAGCCTGCTCGAGCTGCTCGAACGGCGCCGCGCCGACTGGACGCGCTTCTGGCGCGCACTCTCCCACGACGACGCCACGGCCTTGGCGCTGCTCGGCGACGACCTGACGTCGCGGGCCTGGTTCGCGCGGCTGGCCGAGCGCACGGCCGGCGATCCGCGCCCCGACGCCGAGCGCCGCGCCGCGCTGCGCGCGGTCAACCCGAAGTACGTGCTGCGCAACTGGGTCGTGCAGGAAGCGATCGAGGCGTCCGAGGCCGGCGACGACACGGTCGTCAACGCGCTCTTCGACGTCGTGCGCGCGCCCTACGACGAGCACCCGGATCGGACGGCGTGGACGCAGGACGCGCCGCCGAAATACGCCGGCCTCGAGGTCAGCTGCTCGTCGTGACGGGGGTCCGCGTCGTCGAGGGGCGCGGGCGAAGGACTGCGGGACCCCGCGCCGGGAACGCGCTGTGCGGTGGAAGGGCCCGAAGCCAGTCAACCCCAGCCGGGCGAGATGCGTCCGGGCGAAGTGCGCGTCCTCGTGCGCGGGATCGCGCGCGGCGTCGCCGTGACCGAGCTGGCCGAGCTGTTCGCGCCCTACGGCGCCGACCCGAATCGCATCGCGCTCCCGCGCGACCGGCGGACGCGCCGGCGCAAAGGGATCGCCTACGTCGTGTTCGCCAACGCGCGACTCGCCGCGGCGGCGATCGCCGCGCTCGACCAGACCGTCGTGCAAGAGAAGACGCTGACGCTGGAGCTGGCCGCCGAGCGCCCTCCGAAGAAACCGCGCGGGCGCGGCCCGCGCTGAGCCGCTACTGCAGGTACTCCTCGACGGTCTCGGCGGTGCGTTCGCGCGCGACGTCGGGATTCTGCCCGAACTCCTCGCGCGCACGCCGCTGACGGAGCAGATCCCACAAGCGGTCGAGCTGGACGTTGATTGCGCCGAGCCGCGTGCGCTCGGTCTCCGAGATCGCGCCGGCCTGCTCGAGCAGGGCGTGCTCCTCGGCGACGAGCTGCTCGATGTGCTCGTGCAGTTGCTGGTCGTTCACCCGCGGCCTCTTCCCTCGCCGGCGCGCGGGAACCTCGGGAGGAGGCGCCTCTTCGGCCCGGCGGCCGCAGGGGTTGTGTCGCGATTCCTACGAAGGTACGCGAGTTTTCGCGCGGTCTTGCCTAGACTACAGAGTACAGGCCCCCGCTTGGGCGGCTCGCCGTCCTGGTCCGGATGAGGAGAGACATGGCTCACGCAGAGGCGTACAAGGACCCCGGGTCGCCGGAGGAACAGACCCGCCGGACCTTCATGGCCAACGCGGTGGTCGCGCTCGGCGGCGTCATCGGCCTGACCCTGGCGGTGCCGTTGGTCTGGTCGCTCCTGCCCAGCTCCGAGACGTCGAGCGACGTCTGGTCGCCGCTGACGCCCGAGGAGGCGGACGCACTCAAGAAGGCGACCGACAAGAGCCCGGTGCGCGTGACCTTCAACTTGCACGAGACCAACGGCTACTTCGGCGCGACCGACAGCGAGCAGTTCGTCTGGGCCGTCGCCGCGACCGAGGCGCAGATGCGCGAGCAGCGGCCCGAGTTGTTCTCCACCGAGAAGCCGACCTATCCGGTGGTGAACTTGGGCTTCGTCATCTTCAGCCCGATCTGCCCGCATCTGGGCTGCCGCTATGCGTGGAACCAGGCGCAGGACAAGTTCCTCTGCCCCTGCCACGGCTCGGTCTACGACATCTTCGGCAAGCACGAGGCCGGTCCGGCGCTGCGCGGGCTCGATCCGCTGCCGCTGCGCGACTTCCAGGGCAAAGTCGAGGTGACGTGGATCGAATACCAGACGAACACGCCGCAGCTGGTCATCCAACAGGTCGGATAGGGGCGCGACGACGATGTTGAACTGGATCGACCAGCGCACCGGCGCGTTGACGCAGATGAAGGACTTCCTCACCGAGGACGTCCCCGGCGGCGCTTCCTACTGGTACGCCTTCGGCTCCGCGACCGTGTTCGCGATGATCTTGCAGATCGCGACCGGGATCTTCTTGTGCTTCTACTATGCACCGTCGACCGCGACAGCATGGGAATCGACGAAGTTCCTGATCGAGAAGGTCCCGGCCGGTCACTTCGTCCTCTCGCTCCACTACTGGGGCGCGTCGGCGATGATCGCCTTCATGACGATGCACCTGCTGCAAGTGCTGCTGTGGGGCGCCTACAAGAAGCCGCGCGAGCTGCAGTGGATCGTCGGCGTGCTCCTGTTCATCGTCACGCTCGTCCTCGGGCTGACCGGCTACCTGTTACCGTGGGACCTCGACGCGCTGCTCGCCTCGAAGGTCGCGATCGACATCGCCGGCAACGCGCCGGTGCTCGGGCCCGCCGTCCAGCAGTTCTTGCAGGACGGCACCACGATCGGGACACTGACGATCAACCGTTTCTTCGGCCTGCACGTCTGGCTGATGCCGGCGCTACTGGTCCTGTTGGTCGCCGCGCACTTGTCGATCTTCCGCTGGAATGGGCCCGCCGGGCCGCCGATCGACGAGGCGCCCAAGCTCAAGCCCGGCCGTTTCTGGCCGGAGCAGCTGTTCATGGACACCGTGCTCTCGTTCGTGTTGTTCGTGATCGTGCTCGCGCTGGCGGCGTTCTCGCCGGTGCCGCTCGACGACAAGGCCGACCCGAACAACGTGACCTTCGTCGCGTATCCGGCCTGGTATTTCCTCGCGCTCTACGCGCTGCTCGACACCGTCGGCAAGCTGCCGTCGTCGATCGTGCAAGTCGCCTCGCTCTTCGCGACGATCGTCGGCCCGACGCTGCTGGTCGTGCTGCTGGTCGTCCTGCCGTTCATCGACCGCAACCCCTCGCGCCGGCTCTCGCGCCGGCCGTGGGTGCTGGGCGTCACCGCGCTGGTGATGCTCGGCGCGATCGGCTTCTCGTGGATCGGGCAGTCGAACGTCGTCGAGGGGCAACTGCGCGCCGGGATCATCGGTCCCAACGCGATCGCGTCGCCGGCGGCAACGGCGAGCACGGGCACCACGACCGGTGGTACCGGCGGCGGCGCCGCGTCGACCGCGGCCGCGGGCGCGTCGGCCTACACGGCCAACTGTGTGACCTGCCACGGCGCGACCGGGGCGGGTGCGCCCGGTGCCTTCCCGCCGCTGGCCGGCAACCCGGTCGTCGTCGGCGACCCGAACGCGGTGATCAAGATCGTCACTGGCGGCCTGACCGGCAGCATCACCGTCAAAGGCGGGAAGTACAACGGAACGATGCCGGCCTGGAAGGGGACGCTCACCAACGCGCAGATCGCGTCGGTGATCACCTACATCCGCAGCAGCTGGGGGAACTCGGCCTCAGCGGTCACCGAAGCCCAGGTCGCCGCGCAAGCAAAATAGGTGGGTTCGCCTCACGGCGAACCCTTCGCGGTGCTCGCTGCGCTGCGCTCCGCCGCGGATCAGAGGTTACCGCGCGCCGGGCGGGTTGCGGCGGCGGGCGGCGTCGAGCACGACCGGCGAGAGATTCGAGGCGACGTCGCGGTAGAGGTGCCGCATCGCGTCGACCAGCAGCGAGCCGATACGAAAGACGCCGTCCCCCGAGAGCCGCAGCGCGGTCCACGGCGTCGCGCCGTGCCGTTGCACCAAGACGTAGGTGTCGGCGCCGACGGCGTAGATCGCGAACTGATCGGATTCGGCGACCGGCTCGAGACCCTCCAGCGCCGAGCGGTCGATCTCCTCGACGTAGTTCATGGCCTCTCCCTTCCTCCGGTAGTGCGCACTGGTCGTGTTCCCATCAACGCCCGCCTCCGCGCGCCGCTGCCGCCTGACATGGCGGGCCGTCGACGTGCAGCAACAGCGCCCGTGGCGGTCCTTCGAACGGCCCCTGCGCGACGATCGCCGCTCGCCGCCCGACCGCCCGGACCTCGCCTTCGAGCTGAGCGGCGTTGTCCGGTCGCACGACGATCCAGGCGGCCGGCGCCGAGCAGGCCGCCGCTAGGAAGCTCGCGCGGCCGTCCGCGATGTCGAGCACCGGCGGGCGCGTGTAGAAGATCAGCCCGTTCACGCCGCTGACCCCGCGCAGCGCGACCAGGTCGCCGCGGACTGCCGCGGCGTCGATCGCCCGCGCGATCGGCGGGATCGGCTTGAGCCGTTCGGCGGCCGGTTCGGCGACGAACGAGATGAAGAGGATCAGCGCGCCGCTGGTCAGCGCGAGGACGTACGGCGACCAGGCGAGGGTCGCGCCGCGCGCGATCGTCGCGACGGTCAACAGCGAGCCGGCCAACATCGCGCCACCCAAGAACAGCAGTTGCGGCCCGACCGCCGCCGCGTAGACGTCGAGATTGTTCGTGCGTGCGAAGAGCGCCAGCGCCAGCGCGACGCAGCCGATGAAAACCGGCACGCTCGCCGCCGAGACGATCGCCGCGCGGTGCTCGGCGCCGGCGGCGACGCGCTCGAACCAGAGCGCGACCAGGATCGCCAGCGCCGGCAGCAGCAGCGCGATGTAGTTGGGCAACTTGGTGTCGGCGAAGCTGAAGAAGACGAACGGGACGATCGCCCACACCAGCGCCAGCCGCGCGAACGCACCGTCCGCACCGCGCGCCTCCCGCCACGCCGCGCGCGCCGCGGCGGGCAGAAACGCGATCCACGGGAAGAAGCCCAAGATCACGACCGGGAGGTAGTACCAGATCGGCCCGCGCTGGTTTTCGATCACGCCGGTATAGCGGCCGATCGTGTAGTGCCCGATCAGCTCGCCGAGCGCGGGCGGACCGACGCGGACGGCGAGCGCGATGAACCACGGCAGCGTCACCACCAGATACGCGCCCAACGCGAGCAGGACCGCGCGGCGCGTCGGCGCGGCGAGCCGGCCGGCGCGCATCTCCCAGCACGCCCACACGCCGACGATCAGGATCGTGATGACCGGCGCGACCGGGCCTTTGGCGAGCGTCCCCAAGCCGAGTGCGAGCGCACCGCTGACCAGCGCCACCGCGCGCCGCCGCGGTGTCCCCGACGGCTCGAACGCCCGGAACCACCACAGCACCGCCGCCGCGACGGCGAAGTCGAGCAGCGCGTCCATGATCGCCAGCCGACCGACGATCGCTTGCATCAAGCTGGTCGAGAGGACGATCGCGGCGACCATCCCGGCCCGGCCGCCGGCGATGCGCGCGGTCGCGTAGCCGACCGCGCCACCCATCGCGATCGTCGCCAGGGCGCTGGGCAAGCGCAGCGCGAGGGCGCTGACGCCGAACACCTTCGCGAACAGGGCCGCGATCCAGAAGTAGAGCGGCGGTTGGACGAACCACGGCTGGCCGTTGAGATGCAGGACGACCCAGTCGTGCGTCCCGACCACCTCGCGAGCAACCTCACCGTACGCCGTCTCGCTGTTGTCCCACAGCGTACCGACCCCCAGCGCCGGCAAGGTGACGAGCGCGGCGAAGAGCGCACCCAGAACGGCCGCGCGCGCGGGGACGGATAGCATCGGCTGGAAGATAGGGCTTGTGTATCCCGTCGCCCTCTCGGTACGCGACCGGCGCGTGGTCGTCGTCGGCGGCGGCGCGGTCGCCGAGCGCAAGGTCCGCGGCCTCCTGCAAGCCGGTGCCGCAGTCGTCGTGGTCAGCCCCAGCCTGACCCCGCCGCTGGCCGCCCTGGCCGACGTCGACGCGATCGGCTGGGAGCCGCGCCGCTACGTCCACGGCGACCTGGCCGGGGCGTTCTTGGCCTTCGCCGCCGCCGACGAGGCGGTCAACGCCGAGGTCACCGCCGAGGCGCGCGAAGCCGGGATACTGGTCAACGACGCGGCCGACGCGTCGCGCGGCGACTTTGCCACCCCGGCGGTCCACCGAGCCGGCCCGCTGACCGTCACGGTCGACACCGGCGGCCTCTCACCGACCTTCACCCAACGGGTCCGCGACGAATTGGCGATCCAGCTCGACGCGCGCTACGCCCGAGCGGCCGCGACGCTCGGCGTCCTGCGCGAGCGCGTCCTGGCCGTCGTTCCGCCCGAACAGCGGACGGCCGTGCTGCGGCACTTCGCCGAGCGCGACATCGACGAGTTGGCGGCGATGCTGCCGGGCGCGATCGAGCACGAGGTCGAGCGCGCGGCCGAGACGCTGGCCGGGATCGTCCCCGCCGTGCTCGCGCCGTTGGTCTGCGCGACGCGCGGGAGCGCGCTGTCGATGACGCAGACCCGCACCGTGACGGCCACCTTGGCGCTGGCCGGACTGCCTTCGACGATCCTGCCGGTCACGACTCGCGGCGACGCGTTCCAAGACCGCCCAATCGCCGCGATCGGCAGCGAGAACGTGTTCGTGACGGAGCTGGAACTCGCGCTGCGCGAAGAGCGGGCCGACTACGCCGTCCACTCGTGCAAGGATCTGCCCAGCAGTTTGGCCACCGACATGGTGCTGGCGGCGATCTCCGTCCGCGAGGATCCACGCGACGCCTTCTGCAGCGAGCGTTGGCCGAGCTTCGCCGAATTGCCGGCCGGAGCGCGGGTCGGCACCAGCTCCCCTCGCCGCCGCGGCCAACTGCGCGCGCTGCGCGCGGACCTGACCTACACCGACGTGCGCGGCAACGTCGATACGCGGCTACGCAAGCTGCGCGACGGCGAGTACGACGCGCTGGTGCTGGCCGCGGCCGGGCTGCACCGGCTGGGCTTGGCGGCGACCCACACGGTGCCGTTCTCGATCGACCAGCTGACGCCGGCCGCCGGTCAGGGGGCCTTGGCGATCGAGACGCGGCGCGGTGACCCGCTCGCGATCCGGCTCGGCACGATCTTGGGCGACCCCGCGGCGACGATCGCGGTGACGGCCGAGCGGGCCTTCCTGCGCGCCCTGCGCGGCGGCTGCCAGGCCCCGGTCGGCGCCCACGCGACCTGGGGCGACGGCCGGCTGCACCTGACCGGCGCGGTCGCCGCGGCCGACGGCTCGACGGTCTTGCGCGCCAGCCGCGACGCGGTCGTCGCGGTCGACGACCTGGCGACGACCGAGGCCCTCGCCGAGGCGCTGGCCCGCGACCTGCTCGCCGCCGGCGGAACGGCCCTGCTCGTCGCCGGACCGCTGGCCGGCCGGCTCTTGCTGCTCCCGCGCACGCAAAACCGGCCCAGCCGGATCGCCCCGGCCCTGCGCGAGGCCGGCGCCGAGGTCGTCGAGGCCGGCGACAGCGCGGCGGTCCGGGCGGCGCTCGGCGAGCGAACCCCGACCATGATCCTGTTCCCTTCGTCCGGCTCGGTCGGGGCGATCGCCGACTACCTGGCCGGGCTGCGGGCGAGCGGAGAACGGCCGTTGGTCGCCGCAATGGGCGCATCCTCATCACAGATGGCCGGCGAGCACGGCTGGCCGCCAGACGTGGTGGCACCTTCCGCCGAAGTGGGGGCGTTCGTACAGTCCGTCATGCTCTACGTCTTGGAGAACGAGCGATGAACCTGGCCCAACGGACCCGATTGGTCGCGCGCCCGCGCCGGCTGCGCGCGAGCGCGGCGCTGCGCGCGCTGGTGCGGGAGACCCGCATCAACCGCGATGGTCTGGTGCAGCCGCTCTTCGTCGTCGAGGGCAGCGACGTCGTCCAGCCGATCTGCTCGATGCCGGGCGTCAACCGCTACTCGGTCGACGCGGTCGTGCGCGAGTGCCGCGAGCTCGACGCGGTCGGCGTGCGCGCCGTCCTGTTGTTCGGGATCCCCGACGCCGCGAAGAAAGACGCCTACGCGACGATCAACGACGATCCGAGCGGCGTCGTGCAGCGCGCGGCGCGCGCGATCAAGGACGCGCTGCCGCAGCTGCTCGTCATCGCCGACCTGTGCAACTGCGAGTACACCGATCACGGGCACTGCGGGATCCTCGACCCCACCGGCGACGTCGACAACGACCGCACGCTCGAGGTGCTGGCGCGAACGGCGGTCAGCTACGCGCACGCCGGCGTCGACGTCGTCGCCCCCTCGGACATGATGGACGGACGGGTCGCGGCGATCCGCGCCGCGCTCGACGAGGACGGTCACACCAAGACCGCGATCTTGTCGTACGCGGCCAAGTACGCCTCGGCGTTCTACGGTCCGTTCCGCGAAGCCGCCGCCTCGACGCCCGCCTTCGGCGACCGCCGGACCTACCAGATGGATCCGGGCAACGCGCGCGAGGCCCTCAAAGAGGTGCGCCTCGACGTCGAGGAAGGGGCCGACATCGTGATGGTCAAGCCGGCGCTGGCGTACCTGGACGTCCTGTACCGCGTGCGCGAGCTGACCGATCTCCCGCTGGCGGTCTACCACGTCAGCGGCGAGTACGCGATGATCAAAGCGGCCGCCGCGAACGGCTGGATCGACGAGGATCGGATCGTCGACGAGACGCTGACGGCGATGGCCCGCGCCGGCGCGGACATCATCGTCACCTACTTCGCCAAAGACTATCTGCGGCGGACACGCTGATGCCACCACTCAATTCGAGCATCGCCGTGTGCATCTTGGCGGGGGGCGAGGCGACGCGCTTGCCGGGGAAGCTGGCGCTCGCGGTCGGCGACGTGCCGATGTTGGTGCGCGTCTACCGGAACATCTCGCGCGGGCGCGAGACGTGGATCTCGACGAAGGGCTCGCTGCCGCCGGAGATCGACGCGCTGGTCGAGGCGCCGATGGTCGTCGACCGCTGGCCCAAGCGCGGCCCGCTCTCGGGGCTGCTCTCGACGATGAGCGAGATGAACAGCGACTGGGTGTTCGCGCTCGCCGGCGACGCGCCGTTCGTCGACGCCATGTTCGTCGATCAGCTCACCGCGCAGATCGAGCCCGGCGACGAGGCGATCGTCCCCGTGCACGCCGACGACGCGAAGCGGATCGAACCGTTGGCCGCGCTCTACCGGCGCACCGCGTTCCTGCGCGAGGGCACGCCGGTGTTGCTCGGCGGCGAGGGCGCGCTGCGCCTGGTGATCGACCGGCTGCGCACGCGCTTCGTCCCGATCGCCGATCCGGCCGTCTTCGCCAACATCAACACGCCGGCCGACTACGTCGCGCTGAGCGGACTCTAGCCCGAGTGAACCGAGCCGGCTCGGAGGCGGCGTTCGCCGCGGCGCAGCGCGTGATCCCGGGCGGGGTCAACTCGACCGTGCGCGCCTTCAAGGCCGTCGGCGGAACGCCGGTCTTCGTGCGCGAGGCGGCCGGCGCGTACGTCACCGACGTCGACGGGAACCGGTATCTCGACTACGTCCTCTCGTGGGGCCCGATGATCGCCGGGCACGCGCACCCAGCCGTCGTCGCCGCGATCCGCGACGCCGCGACCCGCGGCACGTCGTACGGGATGCCGACCGAGGCCGAGACCGAGCTGGCCCGGCGGATCGTCGCCGCGGTGCCGTCGGTCGAGCAGGTCCGCTTCTGCTCGTCGGGGACCGAGGCGACGGCCAACGCGATCCGGCTCGCGCGCGGCTTCACCGGCCGCGACAAGATTCTCAAGTTCGCCGGCTGTTACCATGGCAGCGCCGACCCGTTCCTGATCGCCGCCGGCTCGAGCGCGCTGACCGTCGGCGTCCCCGACTCGCGCGGCGTCCCGGCCGCCACGGCGCACGACACGCTGGTCGCCCCCTACAACGACGCGGCCGCCGTGCGGGCCGCCTTCGAGCGCGATCCGTCGGCGATCGCGGCGGTGATCGTCGAGCCGTACGCCGGCAACATGGGCTTCGTGCTCCCCCAGCCGGGTTTTTTGGCGGCGCTGCGCACGCTGACCAGTGAGTTCGGCGCGCTGCTGATCTTCGACGAGGTCATGACCGGCTGGCGGGTCGGGCTGGGCGGGGTCCAGGCGCGCGAGGGCGTGCTGCCCGACCTGACGACGCTCGGGAAGGTCATCGGCGGCGGCCTGCCCGTCGGCGCCTTCGGTGGGGGGCCTGAGATCATGGAGCGCCTGACCCCGACCGGCGACGTCTTCCAAGCGGGGACGCTGTCGGGGAACCCGCTCGCGATGGCGGCCGGGATCGCGACCCTCGACCTGCTCGACGCCGGGACCTACCTGCATCTCGAACGGCTCGGCAGGCGTCTGTGCGAGGGACTGGCGACGGTGTTCGGCGGGCGCGAGGTCCCGCACACCGCGGCGGCGGCAGGATCGATGTTCGGCTTCTTCTTTACCGACGGTCCGGTGACCGATCTGACCAGCGCCAAGAGTGCCGATACGGCGCTCTACGCACGCTTCTTCCACGCCATGCTCGACCGCGGGTTCGCCTTCGCCCCGTCCCAGTTCGAGGCCGCGTTCCTCTCGCTGGCCCACACCGAGGCCGAGATCGACCGGACCATCGCCGCGGCCGACGACGCGCTGGCCGAGGTCCACGCATGCCGTTAGTGTGCCTGGGGCTCTCGCATCACACGGCGCCGGTCGACGTCCGCGAGCGCCACGCCTTCCCCGCCGCCAAGATGGGCGAAGCGCTGGTCGCGCTGCGCGACTACGAGGCCGTGCGCGAGGCGTTGATGCTGCAGACCTGCGGCCGACTCGAGATCTACGCCGAGCTCGAAGACTACGAGTCGGGCGTCCACCAGCTCAAAGCGTTCCTCGGCAACTTCCGCCACGGCGACGTCTCCGACATGGACTCGTACATGTACACGCTGCTGGGGACGGAGGCGATCGAGCATCTCTTCCGCGTCAGCACGGGCCTCGACTCGATGCTGATCGGCGAGGCCGAGATCCTGGGCCAAGTCAAGGACGCGTACGTGCAGGCGCAACGCGCGCGGTCGCTGGGGAAAACGCTGCACACGCTGCTGCGCGAGGCGCTCGAAGCCGGCAAAGCGGCGCGCGCCAATACCGGCATCGGCGAAGCGTCGACCTCGATCGCGACCGCCGCCGTCGCCTGCGCGATCGAGCACGTCGGCGATCTGAGTGGGAAGAGCATGCTCGTCGTCGGGGCCGGGAAGATGGGGATGCAGGCGGCGCGCCGGCTCAAGGCCGAGGGTGCGCGCGAGATCGTCGTCCTCAACCGCACCGGCCGCCGCGCGCGCGACGTCGCCGGTCAGCTCGGGCCGGTCGCGCGCGCGGCCGAGCTGCCGGGCCTGATCGAGGCGCTCAAAGCCGCCGACGTCGTCGTCACCTCGACCGGCGCCTCGCACTTCATCCTCACCCCCGGCAACGTCGCCGAGGCGATGCTGGCGCGGCCCGGCCGGCCGTTGTTCGTGGTCGACATCGCCGTGCCGCGCGACGTCGACCCCGAGGTCGCACGGATCCCGGGCGTCGGCCTGGTCGACATCGACGGGCTCGAGAACGTCGTCGACGTCACGCTCGAACGGCGCCGCGAGGCGATCCCGCTGGTCGAAGAGATCGTCGCCTCGCACGTCGAGCGCTTCCACCTCTGGTACCAGTCGCGCATCGCGGTCCCGGTCATCGCCTCGCTGGTGCAGAAGGCCGACACGATCCGTGAGACCGAGGTCGCGCGACTGTTCGCGCGCTGCCCCGAGCTGACCGAGCGCGAGCGCAGCCTGATCGTCGGCGCGTCGCTGACGATCGTCTCGAAGCTGCTGCACGGCGCGGTCACCAAGATCCGCGACAAGGCGGCCGAGAACCACGCCGAAGCGCTGATCCACGCGCGCATGCTCGACGAACTCTTCGAGCTCGAGTCGCTGGCCGGCATCGATCCGGCGCACCTCGTCGCCGCCACCGTCTCCCCCGACGAAAGCGAATAACGACGACGCCCGGCAAAGTTTGGTTGGTCGGCGCAGGGCCTGGTGATCCGGGGCTGTTGACGCTGAAAGGGGCGCGGGCGTTGGCGCAGTGCGACGTGCTCGTCTACGACTCCCTCGCCTCGGACGCGGTCATCGGGCTCGCGCCGCCCGATTGCGAGCGCATCGACGTCGGCAAACGGGCCGGCGCGCACACGCTCGCGCAGAGCGAGATCACCGCGTTGCTGGTGCGGCTCGGTCTGGCCGGGAAGCGCGTCGTGCGGCTCAAGGGCGGCGACGTGTTCGTCTTCGCGCGCGGCGGCGAGGAAGCGCGCGCGCTGGCCGAAGCCGGCGTCCCGTTCGAGATCGTCCCCGGGATCACATCGGCGCTCGCCGCGCCGGCGTACGCCGGCATCCCGGTCACGCACCGCCTGCACAACACCGCCTTCACGGTCGCGACCGGTCACGAGGACCCGACCAAGGGCGCTTCGTCACTCGACTTCGCCAAGCTCGCCAACCCGAAGGCGACGACGATCTTCCTGATGGCGATGGGGAACCTGGCCGGAATCGTCGGCGAGCTGCGCGCGCACGGGCTGCCCGACGCGACGCCGGTCGGGATCGTCCACGACGGGACGAAGCCGACGCAGCGCGTCCTGATCGCGACGCTCGGCACGATCGTCGACGAGGTCGCGCGCGACGGGATCACGGCGCCGGCGATCGTCGTCGTCGGCGACGTCGTGCGCGAGCGCGAGCACATCCGCTGGTTCGACACGCAGCCGCTGTTCGGCAAGCGCGTCCTGGTGACGCGGCCGGCGCATCAGGCCAACGACGTCGCACTGCGGCTGTGGGAGGCCGGGGCCGAGCCGATCCTCGCGCCGACGATCGCCATCGGGCCGCCGGCCGATCCGGCCGCCGCGCGCGCGGCCGTCGCGACGGTGCGCGACTACGCCTGGGTCGTCTTCACCAGCCGCAACGGCGTCGACGCCTTTTTCGACCTGCTCGGCGAGCTGGGGCGAGACGCGCGGGCGTTCGGCGATGCGCGGATCGCGGCGATCGGGCCGAAGACCGCCGCGGCACTGACCGAGCGCGGGATCCGCGTCGATCTGGTCCCGGCGACCTACCTCAACGAGGCCGTTGCGAGCGCGCTGCTCGAGCGCACGCAAGCCGGGACGCGCGTGCTGCTCTTCCGCGCGCAAGCGGCGCGCGAGGTGCTGCCCGAGACGCTGCGCGCCGCCGGCCGCGTGGTCGACGTCGTCGCCGGCTACGCGACCCGCACGCTCGACGACCCCGAGCTGGCCGCGAAAGCCGCGCGCGCCGACGTCGTCACCTTCACCAGCTCGAGCACCGTCGCTGGTTTCCTCGCCAACGTCCCGCACGCCGCGCAGCTCCTGCTCGGTAAGACCGTCGCCTGCATCGGCCCGATCACCGCGCAGACGGCGCACCAAGCGGGGATCCGCGTCGATGTCGTCGCCGACGAGTTCACCGTCGAGGGGCTGGTGCGCGCGCTCGGCGCCGCCGCGCTCGCCTGAGACCGCTCGACGTCCTCGTCGGCGCGGTCCTCGCCGGCGCGATCGCGCTGCTCGCGCTGCGCGGCCACACGCTGACGCGCGGCGGTGCGCTGGCGGCCTTCGCGGTCGGCACGATCACCTACGCCGCCGGCACCTGGTCCTTGACCGCCGTGCTGCTGGCGTTCTTCGTCCCCTCGGTGCTGCTCTCGCGGCTCGGCCGCGCGCGCAAGCGTGCCCTCGTCGACATCGGCAAGCAGGGACCCCGCGACGCCGGGCAGGTCCTCGCCAACGGCGGCGTCGCGACGCTCTGCGCGCTGTTCTTCGGGCTGACGCACGACCATCGCTGGGCGCTCGCATTCGTCGGTGCCTACGCCGTCGCGACCGCCGACACGTGGGCGACCGAGATCGGGACGCTGGCGCGTGGCCGACCCCGTTCGATCGCGACGCTCCGACCGCTCGAGCCTGGGTTGTCGGGAGGCGTCACCACGACGGGGACGCTCGCCGCCTTCGCCGGCGCCGTCTGGCTCGGGCTCGCCGCCGCGATCGTCTTTCGGCTCGGTATTATCGTCGTGTTCGCCGTTGCGGTCATCGGGTTCATCGGTGCCATGGTCGATTCGGTGCTCGGTGCCACGCTGCAAGAGTTGCGCCGCTGCCCGGCGTGCGAGCGGAGCTGCGAGATCGATCCGCACGTCTGCGGGGCGCCGACCATTCGGGTCCGGGGCTTCCCATGGATCTCGAACGACCTGGTCAACGGGCTGGCCACCGCGACGGGCGCGTTGCTCGCCTTCTGGGTCTGATGCAGGCGCCGAAACCAACCTCGGGCGTGGCCTAGTCGTACGGTCGCACGACTATGGCGACACAGATGACCGCCGACCGCGACGTGAGCGAGAGCGGGGCACGGCTCGTCCTGATCACCGTTGGGATCATGGCCGCGACCCTGATGCAGACGCTCGACACGACGATCGTCAACGTCGCACTCCCCACGATCCAAGGCAATCTCGGCGCCACGCAAGATGAAGGCGCTTGGGTCGTCACGGGCTACATCATCTCGGCGGTCATCGTCATCCCGCTCACCCCGTGGCTGCAGGCGCGCTTCGGGCGACGGCAGTACTACGCGACCGCGATCATCGGGTTCACGATCGCCTCGATGCTGTGCGGCATCTCCAGCTCGATCACGCAGCTGATCCTCTACCGCATCCTGCAAGGATTGTTCGGCGGCGGTCTGGTCGCGACCGGCCAAGCCGCGTTGCGCGACAGCTTTCCGCGCACGATGCTCGGCACGTCGCAGGCGCTGTTCGCGATGGGCGCGCTGGTCGGCCCGTCGGTCGGCCCGACGATCGGCGGCTGGCTGACCGACAACGTCTCCTGGAACTACGTCTTCTTCATCAACCTCGTGCCGGGGATCTTCGCCGCGATCATCATCCTCACGATGATGCGCAACCCGACCGACCCCAAGCCGATCCCGGTCGACGCGCTCGGCCTCGGGTTGCTCGCGCTGGGGTTGGGCTCGTTGCAGTACATCCTCGGCGAGGGGCAGCGCAACGACTGGTTCAGCGATCCGGTGATCTGCTTCTTCGGTGCCACCGCGGCCCTCGGCTTGCTGGCGTTCGTCGCCTGGTCGCTGTGGGGCACGACGCGCCCGATCGTCGACCTGCGGGCGCTCCGCTATCGCGCCGTCGCCGCCGGGAGCGTGATGGGTTTCGCGATCGGCTCGGTGCTGTACGGCGCGACCGTCATCTTGCCCCAGTTCGTCCAGTCGGTCCTGGTCTTCACGGCGACGCTCTCGGGGTTGCTCATCTTCGTCCGCGCGATCTTCATCGCGGCGCTCACCCCGTTCATGGCGCGGCTAGCCAGCAGCGGCCGGATCGACACGCGCATCTTGCTGGTCATCGGCTTCACGCTGATCGGGTTCAGCCAGATCTGGCTGGGCTACATCACGACCAGCGGAGTCGACTTCGCGCAATTGTGCGGCCCGGCGATCATGGCCGGGATCGGCCTGGCGATGATGTTCACCCCGCTTGCGATCGCGGTGCTCGGCGCGGTGCCGTCCGAGGTCGTGCCGAAAGCGACGTCGTTTCAAGCTCTCTCGCTGCAGCTCGGTGGGTCGTTCTCGACGGCGGCGCTGATCACGCTGCTCGCCCGGCGCGAGGCCTTCCACCAATCGGTGTTGGCAGACGCCGCGACGCCGGCGAACATCGCGTTCCAACATCTCGCCCAGCAGAGCTCGCCCGGCGCGGCGCTCGGCACGCTGTATCAGGACATCGTCACGCAAGCGACGGTCATGGCGTACGCCGACGCACAGTGGGCGCTCGGCGCGCTGACCTTCGTGCTCTTGCCGCTGGTCTTCGTCCTCCCCAAGCGCCGGCGCGGTGGTGCCGCCCCCGCTCACATCCCGGTGGAATAACGGCGGTCAGGCGGAGGCGGCGCGGCCGTACCGCTTGTCGAGATACGGGATGATGTCGTCGTCGTCGTCGAGCACGACCTCGCCGTCGACCAGCACCGGGATCGAGGTCTGGCCGGAGGCCCGCACGACCTCGCCGCGCTCGGCGTGCGAGAACGGCACGTTGACCGTCTTGTAGTCGAGCAGCAGGTCCGTCAGCTTCTTGCGCACGCGCGCGCAGTACGGGCACCACTCGGCCTGGTACAGCACGATCTCGGTCGGTCGGCCCATCGTCCCTCCAGGACCGCCCCGTCCACGAAAGGTTGCGTGCCCGGCGGCGTCGGAGTGGTAGCGGACTACGGCGATGACGAGCGGCAAGCAACGCGACCGAACCGCAGTCGCGATCTCGATCGCGCTGCACGTCTGCGCCTGGACGCTGCTGGCGCTGGCGCTGCGACCGATCTTCCCGGCGCCCGTCCCCGAGGACCGCATCACCATCGCCCGGCTGCTCCGGGTCGACCGTCCGGCCGAACGACCCGCCCCGCTCCAGCCCACCCCGCGGGTCCCGGCGGCGCCGCTCCCGGCCCTGCACGTCGCGCCCGCGCACGTCCGGCGCCGGCTGATCGTCGCCGACGAGCAGCGCTACGTGCTGCCCGCCCGTCGTGCCGCGCCGAACGCGGCGCTGCCGGCCCTGGCCGGCGCGCCGGTCACCGCCGCCGACGAGGTGGCCACGGCGGTAGCGTCGAGCGTGCCATCACCGGTGCCGGTGGACGTCGTCGTCGCGCCGGCGCGCACGGATGCGGCGACCGCCGCCGGCTCGGAGGGGGTCGGAAACTTCGGCGAGACCTACGAGGCGGCGCTCCTGCCCGAGGCGCGTGCCGCGCTGGTCGCCGGCGTCGCGAGCGGCTTCGTCGTCCGGGTGAAGGTCGACGAGAACGGGCACGCGATCGAGGTCGCGTTCCTGCGCGGCCCCGACGATCCGGCCGTGCGCGAGCTGATCCGCCAGCGGCTCTTCGCAGCCCGCTTCATCCACGCCGTCTCCAACGGACTCCCCGCCGCCGGAACCGTCGAACTACGAACCTGAGCCGGGCGCGTTCCCACCGTGGAGTGGTCCGAAGGTGCGGGCGAGCATCACGCCCATGACGAGAGCACCCAATCCCAACGCGAGCACGCTCTCCGACGAACGGACGTCGAAGTTGCCGACCCGGCAGACGAGCACGTACCCGACGGCTACATTGAAGAAGCCCCACAGCACGTTGACCGTCGAAGAAGAGAGCCCCGTACCGGGTGGCTTCGCAAACGGGCTCTGAAAGGCACGACCCATCACCCCGCTGACGAAGTGGGGGATGCCGTTGGTCAGGAACGCGCCGCCGAAGAAATACGAAACGTCCTGCAGCCACACCGGCTTAGGTGCGTTCGAAGTCGAACGGGATGTCGAGCTCTCCGGCGAGCTTCTGCAGGCCGTCCCACACTTTCACGTGCACCGGGACCCCGTGCTCGCGGTTGTACAGCGCCTTCTCGTACTCGATCTCGCCGGCGACGTAGATGCGCTCCTGGCCGGCCGCCTTCTGTGAATCCTTGAACGAGCGCAGCTCGACGTCCATGTCGGCCTTGAACTCAGCCGGATCGCGGAAGCCGTCGATCTTGAAGGCCGCGAAGAAGTGCGAGATCGCACCGGGCTGCGGTCCGTCCGACGGAAGCGGGAGATCGAGGCCGAACTTCCCACCGGACAGCACGCCGCACAGGATCTCGACCAACAGACCCAAGCCGTAGCCCTTGTGGCCGCCGTGCTCGACGCCGTACCCGCCCAGCGGCAAGAGTGCGCCTTTGAGCGCCGTCTGCGGATCGAGCGTCTCGCGGCCCTGCGCGTCGATCGCCCAGCCCGGGTTGAGCTGTTTGTTCTTGCGGTTGTAGACCTCGATCTTGCCGCGCGGCACGGTGGTCGTCGCGAAGTCGAGCACGAAGGCCGGCTCGTTCTGCGCCGGGATCGCGAAGGCCAGCGGGTTCGTGCCGAGCAGGATGTCGCGACCGAAGGTCGGCGCGCCGTAGCGCACCGTGTTGGTCGAGGCGATCCCGATCATGTCGCGGTCGAGCGCCAGCATCGCGTAGTAGCCGGCGATGCCGTAGTGGTTCGAGTTGCGCACCGCGCCGAACGCCGCGCCGGTCTGGCCGGCCTTCGCCAAGACCGCTTCCATCGTGCGCTTCGCGACCGGATGACCCAGGCCGTTGCCGGCATCGACGAGGATCGAGGTCGGCGTCTCGCGGACCGTCACGACCGTGGGGTGCGGCTCCATCAGGCCGCCGCGCAGGCGGCTGACGTAGTACGACTCGAGGCGGCCGACCCCGTGCGACTCGATGCCCCGCAGGTCGGCGGCGACCAGGACATCGGCGACGGTCGCGGCGTCCTCGGGCGCGATCCCGACCCGTTCCAGGACGGTCGCGACGAACCGGGTCAAGCCCGGCGCGGTAGCAAGACGGTACTCGGAGGTGATGACGTCGGCCATGACCTGTAGTCTACCCGATGTCGCCGCGCCGTGCGTAGGACCCAGGTCGGCAAGTGGGGGGTTCGGCGGCACTCCGCAGCGGAAAGGACGAGCGGAGATGGACTCGCGCCGGTTGGTACCGCAGCGGCGAACCCGGTATGTGGCCGGCCTGGCCCTGGGCGCGGTCGTGGTTCTCGGCGCCTCGATCGCGACGGCGATCGCCTTCAACCAGAATGCCTCGGACGGCAAGCGGGTCCGCGCGGTCATCGAGAGCCGCTTTGCAGCCCGGACCGCCTACACCGTGCTGCTCGACCAGGACGCGGGGGTCAGCGGCTACGTCGCGACCGGCGACCGGAGCTTCCTCGCCTCCTTCGACACCAGCGGCGCCACCTACGCGGCGATGCGGCTGCGGCTGCTCGGCCCCGCCGATCCGGTCATCTCCGCACCTCTGCGGCGCTTCCTCGGCACGGCCAACGCGCTCGGGGGCTACTTCGCCGGCGAAATCGCCCTGGTCCGGACCGGCCACGCCGACCGCGCGCGCGCCGGCCTGCGGCTCGCGCGCCCGGCGTTCGACCGGCTGCGCCGCAGTGAGCGCGAGACGGCGTTGGCCTTCGAGGCCGTCCTGGCGACCTTGCGTGCCTCGGCGCGCGCGACCTTCGTGACCGCCGAGGTGCTGACCAGCATCATGGGCTTCGTGTTGCTGCTGGCAGGCATCGCCGGGGCGGCGCTGATCGCGGGCGCCCGTCGCGACCGGATCCTGGCGCACAGCGACGAGCTGACCGGGCTGCCGAACCGCCGCGCCTTCCTAGCCCGGCTGGCCGCCGCGCTGCGCGCGCGGGGGGCCAACCAGATGGTCGGTCTGCTCTACCTCGACCTGGACCACTTCAAAGAGGTGAACGACCAGTTCGGCCACGCCGTCGGCGACGAGATCCTGGTGCGGGTCGCGCGCCGGCTGGGCCGCGCGCTGCGGCCGCCCGACCTCGCTTTTCGCCTGGCTGGGGATGAGTTCGGCGTGCTGCTCGGCGGCCTGACCAATGCGCAGGAGGCGCCGGTCGTCGCGCGGCGAGTCGACGACGCCCTGAACCGACCGTTTGGCCTCGGCGAGCGGCAGCTGCAGGTCGGGGCGAGCATCGGCATCGCCCTCGCTCCGCAGGACGGTGAGACCCCCGAAGACCTGCTCGCCGTCGCCGATGCGGCGATGTATCGCGCCAAGCCCGAACGCGATGCGCCGCCGCCGTAGAACCGGGGCGGTCGGCTCGCCGCCCCGAACCGCGTAGGATGCTCGCGCTCGCGCCCGACCTCGTCGCCGCCCTCCGGGCAGCGGTGCCGGGCGGCGTCCTGACCGACCCGGTCGACCTGATCGCCTACGGCTTCGACGCGACGTTCTTCGAAGACACCCCACCGTTGGTCGTCCTGCCGACGTCGACCGCGCAGGTCAGCGCCGTGCATCGCATCGCGACCGCGCACCGCGCCGCGATCACGCCGCGCGCGATGGGCAGCGGGCTCTCCGGCGGTGCGATCCCGCTCGCGCACAGCATCGTGCTCGGCGTGGCGAAGATGAACGCGATCCTCGAGATCGACGAGATCGACCGCGTCGCGGTCGTCCAGGCCGGCGTGATCAACGCCGACCTGCAAAACGCCGTCGAACGGCGCGGTCTGTTCTATCCGCCCGATCCGTCGAGCCTCAAGCAGAGCGCGATCGGTGGCAACGTCGCGGAGAACGCCGGCGGCGCGCGCTGCCTCAAGTACGGGGTCACCGGCGACTACGTCTTGGCCCTCGAGGTCGTCCTCCCCGACGGCACCGTGATCCGCACCGGCGGCCGCACGGTCAAGAACGTCACCGGCTACGATCTGCGCCGGCTCTTCGTCGGCGCCGAGGGGACGCTCGGGACGATCACCGAGATCACGCTCAAGCTGCTGACCAAGCCGCGGATCGCGCGCACGGCGCTGGCGGTCTTCGACGACATCGAGGACGCGGCGAACGCGGTCACCGAGGTGCTGCGCGCCGGCTTGCTGCCGACCGCGATCGAGATGATCGACCAGTTCACCATGCGCTGCATCGAGGACAACAAGCCGGTCGGGCTCCCGCTCGACGCCGCGGCGATCCTGATCTTCGGGGTCGACGGGAATCACGCGGCCGTCGTCGACGACGACTTGGCCGAGATCGCGCGCTTGACGCGCGCCGCCGGGGCGCGCGACGTGCAGGTCGCCCAAACCGACGCCGAGGCGGAGCGGTTGTGGACGGCCCGGCGCTCGATCAACCCGTCGCTCGCGCGCCGGCGCCCCAACCGGCTCGGCGAGGACATCTGCGTCCCGCGGCGCGCGATCTTGCCGATGATCCGGCGCATCGCCGAGATCCGCGCGAAGTACGGTCTCGAACTTCCGCTCTACGGCCACATCGGCGACGGCAACCTGCACCCGAATCTGCTCTGCGACAAGCGAAATCCGGAAGAGATGCGGCGCGTCGAAGGCGCGGCGCGCGAGATCTTCGAGGCCGCCGTCGCGCTGGGCGGGACGCTCTCGGGCGAGCACGGCATCGGTCTGCTCAAGAAGCAGTTCATGGAGCTCGACGTCGGCGTCGACGTGCTGGCGCTGATGCGCCGCATCAAAGACGCCGTCGATCCGCTGGGGATCATGAACCCCGGCAAGATCTTCCCCGATCCGGGCGGCGTCGACGCCTTCCACCTCCCCACCACCGAGCGCTAACGGCGGGCAGCGCGTGCCCGTCATCCTCGCCCTCGACCAAGGGACCACGAGCTCGCGCGCGATCGTCTTCGACGCGCAGGGCACGATCGTCGCCTTCGATCAGCAAGAGCTCCCGCAGCGCTTTCCGCAGCCGGGCTGGGTCGAGCACGACGCGGACGACATCTGGTCCTCGCAGCTCGCCACCGCCCGCAACGCGCTGCGCAACGCACGGCTCTCGGCCGCCGACGTCGTGGCGATCGGGATCACCAACCAGCGCGAGACGACGATCCTGTGGGATCGCGCGACCGGGCGGCCCGTCGCGCGCGCGATCGTCTGGCAGGATCGCCGGACCGCGCCGCTCTGCGCGGAGCTGACCGCGCGCGGCCTGGGTGAGATCGTCACCGCCCAGACGGGCCTGCTGATCGACCCGTATTTCTCCGGCACGAAGATCGCCTGGCTGCTCGACCACGTCGCCGGACTGCGCGCGCGAGCCGAGGCCGGTGAGATCGCCTTCGGCACCGTCGACGCCTGGCTGATCTGGAATCTCACCGGCGGGAGACGGCACGTGACCGACGTGACCAACGCCTCGCGAACGATGCTCTTCGACATCCACCGCCTGCGCTGGAGCGAGGAGCTTCTCGGCGCGCTGAACGTCCCCGCGTCCGTCCTGCCGGAGGTGCTCCCGTGCAGCGCCGACTTCGGGATGACGGTGAGCGACCACTTCGGCGGCGCGATCGCGATCGGCGGCGTCGCCGGCGACCAGCAGGCGGCGTTGGTCGGCCAAGCCGGCTTCGCGCCCGGAATGGCCAAGAACACCTACGGCACCGGCTCGTTCGTCGTGTTGAACACCGGCGCGCGGATCGTGCGCAGCACGCAAGGCCTGCTCTCGACGATCGCCTTCGCGCTCGAGCCGGGGAAGGCGACCTACGCGCTCGAGGGCTCGATCTTCGTCACCGGCGCGGCGGTGCAGTGGCTGCGCGACGGCCTGGGGATCATCGAGCGGTCCGATCAGATCGAGGCGCTCGCGCGCCAGGTCGACGACACCGCCGACTGCTACTTCGTCCCGGCCTTCACCGGACTCGGTGCGCCGTACTGGGATCCCTTCGCGCGCGGGACGATCGTCGGGATCACGCGCGGAACGACGCGCGCGCACCTGGCCCGGGCGGCGCTCGAGGCGATGGCCTATCAGACCGCCGACGTGATCGCCGCGATGGAACGCGACGCCGGCGTCCCACTGACCGAGCTGCGCGTCGACGGCGGCGCGTCGGCGAACGACCTGACCATGCAGTTCCAGGCCGACGTCCTCGGCGTCCCCGTTTCGCGGCCGGCGATCATCGAGACGACCGCACTCGGCGCGGCGTATTTGGCCGGCCTGCAGCGCGGCTACTGGGCCGACACGCAGACGCTGGCCAACCAGTGGCGCGAGGACAAGCGCTTCGCACCGGCGATGCCGGCGCCGCGGCGCGACGCGCTGCTCGGCCGCTGGCGCGCCGCCGTCGAACGCAGCCGTGGCTGGGCCGGCGCATGAACCGCGCCGACGGGCTGGCGCGGCTCGCCGCCGAGCGCTTCGACGTGCTCATCGTCGGTGGCGGCGCGACCGGACTCGGCGCCGCGGTCGACGCCGCGGCGCGCGGCTTTCGCACCGGGCTCATCGAGGCCGAAGACTTCGCGAGCGCCACCTCGAGCCGCTCGACCAAGCTCATCCACGGCGGGGTGCGCTATCTGCAGCAGGGCGATATCGGCCTGGTGCGCGAGGCGTTGCACGAGCGCACGACGCTGCTGCGCAACGCGCCGCACCTGGTGCGCGACCGTGCCTTCGTCGTCCCGGCGTACCGCTGGTTCGAGCTGCCGTACTACGGCGCGGGGCTGGCCGCGTACGACCTGCTGGCCGGCTGGGGCAACGCCTTCGGGCGCAGCCGCATCGTCGGCCCGCGTGCCGCGCAGGCGCTGATCCCGGGCCTGCGCGGCGCGGGATTGCACGGCGCGATCGTCTATCACGACGGGCAGTTCGACGACGCGCGGTTGGCCGTCACGCTGGCGCGCACCGCCGTCGACCGCGGTGCCGCCGTCGCCAACTACGTGCGGGCGACGTCCTTCGTCTACGACGGGGCGCGCATCGCCGGGGTCCGCGCGCGCGAGCGCGAGGGCGAGGCAGAGTTTACGATTGGCGCGCGGGTGGTCGTCAACGCGACCGGGATCTTCGTCGACGAGTTGCGGCGGCTCGACGCGCCGCAGGCGCCGGCGCTCTTGGCGCAGAGCCGCGGCTCGCACATCGTCGTGCGCGCCGCCGCGTTGGGCGACGCGCAGGCCGGGCTGCTGGTTCCGCGGACACCCGACGGCCGCGTGCTCTTCGCGCTCCCCTGGCACGAGCACGTCCTGATCGGGACGACCGACATCGCGGTCGCGGGGCCGGAGCTCGACCCACAGCCGACGGGCGCCGAGATCGCCTATCTGCTCGAGACGGTGAACCGCTATCTCGCGCGGCCGCTCGGGGAGTCCGAGATCCTCGCCGCCTGGGCGGGGCTGCGGCCGCTGGTGAACCGGCGGGCGACGCGCACCGCCGCGCTCTCGCGCGAGCACCTGATCGACGTCGCCCCGTCAGGGCTGGTCACCATCGCGGGCGGCAAGTGGACGACCTACCGCAAGATGGCGGCCGACGTCGTCGACGCCGCGCTGCGCGTTGGCGAGCTGCCGCCGACGCCGCCGGCGACGGAGCATCTTCCGCTCCACGGTGCGCGCGACGTCGGTGCGCTCGACGAGCGCCTGCGCGTCTACGGCACCGACGCCGAGGCGGTACTCGCGCTCGAGCGCGACGATCCGTCGCTGGCGGCGCCGCTCGACCCGCGCTTGCCGTACACCGGCGCGCAGGTCGTCTACGGGGCGCGCAACGAGATGGCGCAGACGGTCGACGACGTGCTGGCGCGCCGCACCCGCGCGCTCTTCCTCGACGCCGCCGGCGCGCGCGCGAGCGCGCCGGCGGTCGCCGCGCTGCTGGCGGCGGAGCTGGGCCGCGATGCCGCCTGGCAGCGCGACCAGCTCGCCGCCTTCGACGCGCTGGCCCTCAGGCCGCCTGCGCCGGCTGCTCCGTGAAGCTGACCCCGCGCTTCTCCGGTCCGATCGCCGCGACGACGAACACGACCACGAAGACGCCGAGCATGATGATCTGCATCGCGTGCCCGTAGTTGGCGTTGGCCGGCGGCGGCAGCGGGAACTGCTTGGTCGCGAACAGCGCCTCCCACTGCGCCGCGAAGGCCGTGATCAGGTTGCCGAGCTGGTAGGTGAAGCCGGGGAAGGTCCCACGCACTTCGGCCGGTGAGAGCTCGTTGAGGTGCGCCGGGACCACGCCCCAGGCGCCCTGCACGAAGAACTGCATGATGAACGCGCCGACCGCCAGCAGCGCCGGGGTCGTGGCCCCGGTCCAGATCGAGATGCTGGCCGCGCCGAGCACGCAGCAGATGCAGATCGTGACCTTGCGGCCGATCTTCTGCGAGAGCGCACCCAGCAGCGTCCCGCCGATGATCGCACCGACGTTCATCGTGACGGTGACGTTCTGGACCAGATGCGGACTGAAGCCGCGCTGCACCCGCAGGAAGGTCGGGTACAGATCCTGCGAGCCGTGCGACATGAAGTTGAACGCGGCCATCAGGACGATCGCGAAGACGTAGAGCAGCGGGGTGCGGGCGATCGAGCGCAGCAGGTTCCCGCGCTCGCCGATACGCACGTGCTTCCCGGCTTCCCAGACCGGCGACTCTTGCACGCCGGAGCGAATCCAGAAGACGAGCAGCGCCGGCAGGACGCCGACGAAGAACATTCCGCGCCAGCCGATCAGCCCGAAGAACTGGCCGAACACGAGCGCGGCGATCAGGTACCCGAAGGCGTAGCCCTGCTGGATGATCCCCGACGCGATCCCGCGCGCTTGCGCCGGCAGCGTCTCGAGTGCGAGCGCCGCGCCGACGCCCCACTCGCCGCCCATCGCGATGCCGTACAGGCAGCGCAGCACGAGCAGTGCGGTGAAGGTCGGCGCGAAGCCGCTGAGCAGCTCGAAGAGCGAGTACAGCAAGATGCTGGCCATCAACGGCCCGCGCCGGCCGAAGCGGTCGGCGAGGACGCCGAAGATCAGTGCGCCGACCGGCCGGAACATCAGCGTCAGCGTGATCAGCCACGCGACCGTCGCGATGTCCGGCGTGTTGTCCGCCTTGACGACGCCGAGATCGTGGGCGATGTTCACCAGGACGAAGGTGACCAAGAAGAAGTCGAACGCGTCGAGCGTCCAACCGAGGAAAGCCGCGATGAAAGCCCGCCACTGACGCGCGTTCAGGGTGGCCAGCGGAGCGAAAATGGTCATGGTGGGCGGGGCTTATGCGCCGTGGGCGGATCGGGCCTTCCGGCGCCGAATGACCGCCGGACCATGGGCGGTCATGCCGCGTACGCAGACCTTGTGCGAGCCCTCGCTCGCGAGGGTGCCCGCGTGCTCGTGGTCGGCTCGCTGGCCAAGCGGATCCACGGTCTGCCCGTCCGCGCCGACGACCCGTGCCTCTGGTACGACGCCGAGGAGGCCAACGCGGCCCGCGTCTACCGCGCCCTGGCCCGGGTCGGCGCCCCGCTCGACGGGGTCGAGATCCCCGACCTGGCCGACGTGACCTACGAGTTCCGCTACACGATCCGCGGCGAGGAGCTATGCCTGCTCGGCGGCCTCGATGGGGTGACCTTCGCCGACGCCTGGCCGGAGCGGCTCGAAACCGCCTGGGGCCAGATCGCCCTGTGCGTCATCGGCCCCCGCGCCCTGCGCGCCAGCGCCCTCGCCGAACGCGTCTGAAAGAACGGACCGCAGCGAAGCGAGGACCGTGACGGGTTCGCCGTAGGCGAACCCACTAAAGCGTCGTCTTTCCCAGCGCGGAGAGGATCAGCTCGACGGCCAGGATCGCGGTCTGGTTCTCGCGGTCGAGGATCGGGTTGATCTCGGTGATCTCGAGCGAGCCGAGGGTCCCCGACGCGGCGACCCCTTCCATCAACAGGTGCGCCTCGCGATAGGTCAGCCCGCCGCGCACCGGCGTCCCGACGCCCGGCGCCTCCTGCGGGTCGACCCCGTCCATGTCGAACGAGACGTGGACCGAATCGGCGCCGCCCGCGACGATCGCCAGCGCCTCGTCGAGGACCCGGCTCATCCCGAGCCGGTCGACGTCGGCCATGGTGAAGGCCTTCACGCCCAGCTCGCGGATCGCGGCCTTCTCGCCTTCGTCGACGTCGCGCAGCCCGATGAACGCCATACGGCGCGGATCGACGACGTGCTCGCGCAGCGCGAAGTGGACCGGCATCCCGTGGACGTTCCCCGAGGGCGAGGTCAGCGGCGTGTTGATGTCGCCGTGCGCGTCGACCCAAATCACGCCCGGCGCGCGGCCGCGC
>Ga0302324_100003141_pt1 | contig 37401 bp, 33 predicted proteins | sample Palsa_T0_1_FD_201949 | JGI IMG/M metagenome (GOLD analysis project Ga0302324, IMG submission 201949) | Peat permafrost microbial communities from Stordalen Mire near Abisko, Sweden - Palsa_T0_1 | ecosystem: Environmental > Terrestrial > Soil > Palsa > Peat permafrost | place: Sweden: Abisko... | reverse complement strand
CCCAAGGGCTGAAGCCGGGCAGGGCTGCCTTGCAGCCGCGACATTGACCGTTTTGCGGTCAATGTCGCAGTGCGGTTGGTTTCGGTCACAGCCTAAGCCGAAGCTGGGTGACGCGCGGCCAACGCCATGGCAATGAGCGCCGCGCCGCCGAACAGCATGTTGATGCCGACAAGGAGGCCGAGCGCCCAGAACGCGGTTCCCGGGAGCCCGAGAAAAATGATGACGGCGAGGACGAGGTCGATAACGCCGCTGACCAGCATCCAGCCCCATTGGCCGGTGAGCTGATTGCGATGCTCGATGGCGTACATGATGGAGACAATGCCTTCGATGACGAAGAAGGCGATTAGCACCAGCGTTAGCGATATCGCTCCACTGAGCGGCCAGATCAGCAGCACGATGCCGGCGGCAATACCGATGATCGCAGAAATCAGCGACCACCAGAATCCGGGCGTATACCTCGCCCAGAACGTCGTGATCAGGCCGACGATGCCGCTGACCAGGAAGATCCAGCCGATAATGATGGTGAAGGCGACCGTCGCAATCGGCGGCAAGATGATGGCGGCGAGGCCGAGAATGACCAAAACGATTCCCTCAGCCAGAAACAGGCCCCAATGGGCATGAATTGCGCCCGCAAGCGCGCTGCCGAGGCGCTCGGCCCCTCGCTCGTTTATCGTCATAATGTGCCTCCTTGAATGCAGGCCGATTTTGGAAATGGCTAAGGCGATCGGTCTTGGATGCTTCCGAACCGCCGCCTTTTGCAATAAGTCCGTATAGACGCTTCGAAAGAGGTACGAAAATCAGTCGAATCGATAATGTTCCACAAAATTCCCCTTGTATAGAGCCCGAGCGTCACTACTTAACAACAAGCGACGTGGAGAGCCTTTGGTTTTCCGTCGCCCAAGCGGCCACGATACGGGTGACGCCGGATGTACGCGCACCTTCATTCGTGGCCGTTAGCGTTTTAAGCTCCGATCCGTCGCAAGACCGCGCGATCGATTCCTCGTTCTCCTGTCATAAGACTGTAATCGAGCGCGGTCATGAGACTGTAATAATCGCGCCAACGGGGGAGCGGCATGGCGGACACGCCCATAGATTTCGGCATTCTCGCTGGCGCCGGCGCGCCGGCGCGCGAGTACAAGGCCGGCGATGTTATTTTTCGCGAGGGCGACCCCGCGCAGGAATTGTTCGTCGTCAAAAGCGGCACGGTTGAAATCCGACTGGGCAACCGGGTTCTCGATACATTGTCCGAGCGGAGTATTTTCGGAGAAATGGCTCTGATCGATGCTAGCGCGCGTAGCGCAAGCGCGGTTGCCGCGACCGATGCCGCTGTTGTTCCGATCGGTGAGAAGCAGTTCCTGTTCTTGGTGAGCCGCACTCCTTATTTTGCGCTGAACGTCATGCGCGTCCTGGTGCGGCGTTTGCGGACCTCCAATTTGCTGGTCTGAAGCGAGCGAACTGAATTCACGCCGGGAGCTTACTGTGGCTGTTCGCCTTTGATCGGGGCTGTGTTGCGTAGCGCTGCGTTTTCGGATTCCAGCCGGACGATATTCTCGAACAGGCGCTTGCTGATCAGCTCTATAAAATAGAATCCAAATTTTGGATTTTGGAAATAAAGCTGGCGCAGCTGGCTGTAGGTGATTTCCAACAATTTGCCGGCCTCCATGCATTGTAGCGTTTGCGTGCGCGTCTTATCGGGCGACAGCATTGCGAGCTCACCAACCACCGCGCCCGGCGCGATATCGATGCCGCTCTCCAGAAGACGGCATCGGCCGGACGCAACGAAGAACATGCGATCCGCCAGCTCGCCTTTGCGAAACAACAGGTCGCCGGGGTTCATCGCGTGCGATGAGGTAAATGGCTTGATCCAATCCATATTGAGGTCGCCGGCTGCGGCCTGCGCGACTTGGCGGCTCAATTGCAGCATTTGATGGAGGCGCATGATATTGAGCGGCAGCAGCAACAGGTGAAGCGCCAAGGGCGGGTAAGCGCCGGCCAAATATCCGTAGCCGATGAAGAGAAAATTGCTGGCAAGGCCAAGCGCGCGCAGCGGGATCATGGTCTTCATCCAGAACGTGGCGAAGACGAACACCGCTCCGACGTAACCGACCACATCCGCCTGGTTCATACCCGCAGCCTCCCTAAGGGTCGCTATTCCGCGTCAGGCCCTCAATCGCTCGATCAGCGCCATGGCGGCCGCAGGTGCGCGAATTTTACCCTCGTGAATAAAATAGACGAAGACGTTGCGCTCTGCGAGCTTTGCCGGCTCGGTTGCGGCGTCGATCCGGGGCAAATCCGTCGGGATTTTGCCCTCGGCCCACAGCCGCAAACGGCCGGTCCATGCGTCAATCTCCTTGGCCGGGTAGGCGGTGGGAACGGAGTCTTCGCCCTTCTGCAGGCGCGCATAGACGAAATCGCCGGTCACATCGGCGATTGAGGGGTAGGTCATATGGTCCGTGAACACGACCGGGATGCCGAACTGACGAAGAAGCGCGACGAACTCAGGCGTGCGGAAGCTGGAATGGCGGACTTCGACGACATGACGTACTCGCCGCCCGTCGGCCTTGGCCGGCAGCAATTCGAGGAACTTTCCGAAATCGGCGGCGTCGAATTTCTTGGTCGGCGCGAATTGCCACAGTATCGGGCCGAGCCGGTCCTTAAGTTCGAGCACACCTGAATTCAGAAAGCGGTTGATCGAGTCGCCGGCCTCGGCGAGTACGCGCCTGTTCGTGGTAAAGCGCGGGCCTTTGACCGAAAAGACAAAGCCGTCCGGAACGGTGCTTGCCCATTTGCGAAAACTTTCGGGCTTCTGCGAACCGTAGAAAGTCGAATTGATCTCAATCGATGTCAGATGGCTGCCGGCGTAGGCGAGCTCCTGTGCCTGCGGCAACCCCTTCGGGTAGAACACGCCCCGCCACGGCGCGAAATTCCAGCCGCCCACACCAGCGTAGATCTGACCGCTTTTAGCCGGCATCGCAGTCTCGGCCTCCGCGCGCCGCCACCGCGCTGACGGCCTCCCATTTCATCTCGTGCTGCAACAGCTTTGGGTGGCTGACAATCCCATGCCAGACGACCGCCTGAAAAGCTTCGGTGTGAGCAGTCACCATGGCGGGATTGATGGTCGGCACCACGACACAAGCATCGGCAACCTCGCGCGTGTAGCCGCCATCGCGCCCGACCACGCCGATCACTTTTGCGCCCACCGACTTCGCCAATTTGAGCCCCTCGACAATATTCGCCGACACATTCAGCTTTTCGCTGCCGCCGCCAACCGAGAAAACAAGAACCGCATCCTTGTCGCCGATGCGGCTGCCGCGCAGCCATTCGGCGAAGACCGTGGGCCAGCCATTATCATTGATGCGCGCGGTAAGCTCGGAGACGTTGTCGGTAGGTGCATAGGCTTCAATGCCGCAAATCTTGCGGAAGTCATTGACCGCGTGTCCCGCATTTGCGGCGCCGCCGCCGACGCCGAGAATGAACAGCCGGCCACCGCGGTCGCGCAGATCGATGAGCATGCCGATCATTCGCTCGATCGCGGATTGATCGATTGCGGCCGCCACCGCCGCCACCTCCTCGTAATATGTCTTGGTGTGGTCGCCGATCCCCATCGCGCCTTCACTCAAATATCGATCGGTCTCGGCCAGTCCGGCTGGCGTGCCGATCTCGTAGAATCGCCGGAAAACTTCATAGCCCGCGAGCATATCGCGAGCGGCTAGGCCCGAGTAGACCTCGGCCAGGTCGAGCGGCTGTTCGGCATTTTCGCCCGCCAGCGCGCCGGCGGTCAGGACGCCGAGGCCATAATCGATGTAGCGCATGTCGGAACGCCGTGCGCGCTTGTCGTAATAGATGATCCGCGCGCCGTCGTACACGACGTTGCTTGTGTCCCAGCGGCCCTCGTTGCGAAACACCGTCATCAGCGCCGGCAGCCCACGCCGCTGGAAAGCGAGTTCGATCGAGTGCAACGCCACGTCCAGATAACTGTCGCCGTAGAGGACAAAGAATGCCTCGCCGAGCAGGGGCAGGGCGTGCCTTAGCGCGCCAGCAGTGCCCAGAAGCCGGTCGCCGTCGAAACTATAAGCGACCTGCAAGCCGAAACTTGCGCCGTCGCCGACGAATTCTTTGATCTTTTCACCGAGATGCCCGACGCACAGCACCGCGCGTTCAACGCCTTCGCGCCGGAGCAAGTTCAATTGATGGACGATGAACGGCTTGCCGGCGACTTCAACCAGCGACTTCGGTGTCGCCTCGGTGAGCGGGCGCAATCGCGAGGCGGCGCCTCCAGCAAGAATAGCTATCGGCAACATTGTTATTGGGCGACGATCCTGGTGCCTTCAAAGTCAAATCGAAACCGCACCTCGGGCAATCCGGCTTCGCGCATGGCATGGCGCAGGCGGGTCTTGTCCTCGGCGTAGAAGATGAGAAAACCGCCGCCGCCGGCACCGATCAATTTACCGCCGATCGCGCCGTTGTCGAGAGCGATACCGTACCACCTGTCGATTTGGCTGTTTGATATGTTGTTGGAGCGCTTGCGCTTGTTCTCCCAATGCTCGTGCATCAGCTTGCCGAACCCGACCAGATCGCTCGATTCGAGCGCCGATTTGCTGCGAAGGCCGAGATCCTTAACGTAGTGCAGGTTGTCGATCATCGCCGTATCGCGACCCTTGGTGCGGTCGTCCTGATCCTTAAGCACTGCCGAAGCCGTCCTAGAGAACCCGGTAAAGAACAGCAACAAATTGTCCTCGAGCGCGTAGCGGGTCTCCTCGTCAATCGCCAGCGGCACGGCCTCCACCGCTCCGTCCTTGTGGAAGGTGAAGCAGGTTACGCCGCCGATGGCGGCGATGTACTGATCTTGCTTGCCAATAGGGTCACCGAGCTTGTCGATCTCGATATGGCAGGCCTGCTCGGCGAGTTCACTCGGATGGACGATGCTTCGAGCGTGGGCATGAAGCGCGCGCAACAATGCGGTGGTAAAGCTGCCGGATGAGCCAAGCCCGGTGCCGGAAGGAATGTCCGCAAGCGTCGTGATTTCAATTTGCGCCGGCCCCAGTTCGAACTCCTTCAGGCACTCCCGGATGATAGGATGATGTACGTCGTCGATTGCGTCAACGTGCTCGATCTTCGAATATTTGAGATAGATGCCGGGCGTGAACGGTCTGATGACAGTCACATAAACATATTTGTCGATTGCTGCCGCAATCAGGAATCCTTCGTGTTCCCGATAATACGATGCGAGATCGGTGCCGCCGCCGCCGAGCGTGATGCGAAGCGGGCTACGAACGATAATCATATCCGACGACCTCATAATCCGGTCTCGAAGCGTCATTGCGCCCGGGATCCAAGCTTCAGTTCCCTGAGCTTCCCGATCGCCTATCGTGCACCGCGACGTTGACCGAGCGATCGACGATGTACATCGGACGCCGTCGCACTTCGTCATAGATGCGCCCGATATATTCGCCGAGAACACCGACCGCCGCCAGCTGCACGCCGCCCATGAACAGCACCAGGATGGTGATGGTCGGAATGCCCATCGGATAAAATTCGGTGCCATGCCAAATCTTCAAAAATAGCATGACCAAAATCGCCACCGCGCTGAGTGCCGCAATGGCAAAGCCGGTCCACATCATCAGCCGCAGCGGAAAGGTGGAGAAGCAGAAAATTCCGTTGGCCTGGAGTGTAAAGGAACCGAAGTAACGATTGTATTTGCTGCTTCCGCCAACTCGGGCGTCACGATCGTAGAGGACTTCCGCTTGCGCGAAACCGACAAACGGCACCAGACCTTTTAGAAAAGCATGGGTCTCATTCAAACCCCGCAGCTCCTCGATCACGCGTCGGCTGATCAGCCGGAAATCGCCCGTGTTTCTGGGGATCGGTACTTCCGCGACCTTATTGATGAAGCTGTAACCGAGCCAAGCGATCATGCGCTTGATGACAGTCTCGCCTTCGCGGCTCGCGCGGCGCGCTGTTACGACATCGAAGCCTTCCTGGGCCTTGTGCCAAAGCGGTTCGATCACTTCAGGGGGGTCTTGCAAATCGACGTCGATAATTGCGCACCAGCGGCCGCGGCAATTGAGGATACCCGCCATCGTCGCCGCCGGTTGGCCGAAGCGCCGGCTGAACACCATGAGGCCGATGTTGGGATTTCGGCCGATTTCGTCGCGAACAACGAGCTCGGTTCGGTCCGGCGACGGATCGAGAGCGAAGATGATCTCGTAAGTGCCTAGGCGTTCGAGCACTGGAACCGTGCGCGCCAGGAACGGCCGAATGTTGCTCTCCTCCGCGTAAATTGGGACGATCACCGAAATCATTGGCGACTGGCTTCCCGAACTGACTTCGGTTCGATCAGACAAGTTTGAAACCGGCTGCTCGGGCATCGTCGTGAAACATTTTGACGGTCTTGAGCGAGTAAGCGTGAAGGTCGGTGCCCAACAACGACACCTTGGCGATCAGATCGGGCGTGGCGGTGATAATATGGCAGCCGCATTCCTGCGCCTGCACTACATTGAGCACCTCGCGCGGGCTTGCCCACAGGAGTTCGGCGTTCGGCACGGTTTTGAGAATGCCGGCTGCCTTGGTCATCATCGGTACGGGATCGACGCCGGTATCCGCGACACGGCCGGCAAACACCGACACAATGATACGCGCGCCGCGGGCGGCAGACGCGACGGTTTCGACCTGGTCGAGAGTGAGGACGGCGGTGACGTTAAGGGAAAAACCCTCGGCCGAGAGCTTACGGATCAGCGGCGCTGCCGAATCGGCGTTGGTGTTGGTGATGGGTATCTTGACGTAGGTATCACCGCCCCAGCTCGCGATTTCGCGCGCCTCGCGTTCCATGGTGTCGAAGTCATCGGCGATGACCTCGAACGAAATCGGCAAATCAGAAATCGCGGCGATCGCCTTGTTGGCAAATGTTTTGTAGTCCGAGATTCCCGCCTTGCGCATCAGGGTCGGATTTGTCGTGAAGCCGTTGACGAGACCGCGCCGATGCGCCTCGATCATCGCGGACAAGTCGGCGGTGTCTTGAAATAGCTTGATACGCACGTCCATTAAGACACCGGAATTTACTTGCCAATCTCGCACTATCTAAGAACTAACGGCCGCTCATGTTGATGGCGCCGCGGTGCTGCGTGTTTACGTAGTTTGTGCCCGATTTTCAACCCGCTTCGACGCAACCGCCGCTTCGCGCACGGCGCAGATGGCGTCGCAGGATCTTGCCATAGCGGGATTGCGTCGGGTGTTCTGGTGGTGCTACTCGCAATTCTAGTTTTACGTTGGAGCGCGCGCCAGCCAGCGGACGACCTAGCTGTGCCATAGCCAAGAGAAGGAAGTCAATTTGGTTACGTTTGGCGCGATCACTTTGCCAGAGCGACGCCGGAGCGCGATCGTCGCCGCCGCGATCGTTGCTCTCGTTGTGGTGCGCCTCGTATGCGCGGCGGTGATTCCGTTGAGCTTCGAGGAGTGCACCTATTGGGTTTACTCACAACATATCGGGGCCGGCTATTTCGACCAGCCGCCGATTGAGCCCATTCTCATTCGGCTTGGAACGACGCTATTCGGCAATACCGAATTCGGCGTCCGCGTAATAGGCGTGCTGCTGGCTCTGCCAGCCACTTGGGCGGTTTGGCGATCGGGCACGATCCTGTTCGGCGACACGGTCGGCGCCAGAGCGGCGCTGTACTTTAATTTGACGCTCGTCATGGCGGCAGGGTCGATCATCGCGACGCCCGACGGTCCGCTGGTAGCCGCGACCGCGTTCCTGCTGCTGACATTGGCCAAGCTCCTCACGACCGGGCGAGCCGAGTGGTGGCTCGCGATCGGCGTGGTTTTCGGGATCGGCATCCTGTCGAAATATACGATGTTTCTTTTTGCGGCCAGCATCCTGGTCTGGCTGTTATTGGTTCCGGAAATGCGCAAATGGCTGTTGACGCCATGGCCCTGGTTGAGCGGGTTGATCGCGCTCGCGATATTCTCGCCGACGCTTTGGTGGAATGCGGAGCACAGCTGGTCGTCGGCGCGCTTCCAGTTCGGCCGGATGGTCGTGCATGAATGGGACCCGCGCTACTTCTTTGAATACATTTTCGGGCAGATCGGCATGGCCACGCCCGCTATCTTCGTGCTCGGCGCCATGGGCTTAGCCGCGAGTTTTAGAGGCGAGGGCGGATCACTCGGTGGCCGGGTCCTCATCAACGCGATGGTCTGGCCGATCGTGATTTTTTTTGCTTGGCATTCGTTTCACGATCGTGTCCAAGGCAATTGGCCGGAGCCGATCTTTATAGCGTTCGTCATTGCCGCCGCCGTGGCGGTTGAAAGAGTCAAATGGGATGGCGGCTGGAGACGCCTCGAGTGGTGGTCGCAGCGCCTCGCAGTGCCGACGGGGCTCGGCATCGCGGCTGTCATCTATCTGCAGGCGGCGTTCGCTGTCGTTCCACTCGGCCAGGCCGATCCGACGGCGCGTGCGCTCGGCGCCGGCTGGAAGGAATTGGCGGCTAAATTAGATGATGTGCGCATGCAACTCGGGGCGCCAATCGTTCTAGGCACCGACCACGCGGTGACGGGTTGGCTGGCATTCTACCTTCCCTCCCATCCGCCGGTTGAGCAGATTAACGAACGCATACGCTATGCGAACGCTCCGGAGCCCGATCCGGCCCTGTTTCGCGGCCCGATCATGTTCGTTTGCTCCGGCGAGTGCGACGTCCAGATGTTACACAAACGCTTCACGACAGTGGACCACGTCGCCACCTTGGAACGGACACGGCGGGGCATTGCTATCCAGGAATACAGCGCCTACCGCGTTTCCGGCCCGATCGGGTCCCCACTGGACGCCCCTTAACGAGACTGGCTCCATTGACAGCACATCGCGGATGAAATGCCGCGTCGCGCGCGATTGTCGGGTGCAGAACGTCGAAGTCCGCGCTGGCCGGCAAGTGCGAGGCTCTTTGGTGTCGCGCATCCTCCGGCCTGCCGTTCGTCATCTCGCCGTCATGCTTCTCCGCGATAGTGTCGGCGTGTCGATCCCGGCGGCGTATTTTCGCCGAGACCGATTTTCGGCCACGATGAGCGGCGACGCCGGATGAACGCGCGCCGTTTCAATCGTGGTCGTCTTTGTATTTTGTCTGGTTTGAAGGGTCCGTCCTAAACCCGACGAAGTCGCGGCCCGGACGCTGAGCCGTGGTCTTTTTGCAAGCCGAATTACGAAGCAGAGGCCGGTATCCACTTCGTCATCAGCGCGGCAAGCTTCGCCATCATAGGCGCTGGTTCCACCGCGGTTCCGCGCGATATTCGCCACAAGCCGACGACCAGAGCTCCGGCAACCACGACGTATTGCACTGACAGAGCAACCGGCATGTGCACGCCGACGATCACGCTGATAAAACCTGCAAGGCGCACAATCGTGAGTGCCCCGATCATCCCAACCACCGCTAATGCGCGGCTCTGCCTTGTGGTCTGCGGCGGCCCCAGGAACATGTAGGCCAGAACCGCAAAGACGATCGGATACAACGGCGATGCCAGTCTGTCGTGGATATCGGCCCGATAGTCGCCCTCCTGCTGAGCATCTGCTGGGCTGAACAGCTCCCAAAAGAATTTTTCGTGGGCGGAATAGACAATATTCCGCGGACCGCCAGCTAAATTGGACAGATCAAAAGCGTAGCGCTGAAAAGTCACAATACGAGGATCGGTCTGGCCGGCCTCGACCGTTTGGACGCTACCGCTCTCCAACAGGAGAAAAGCGCCGGTGGTATTCTTCAACACTTCGCCGCTTTGCGCGAGGATGGTGCTGTGCTCCTTGGGATCGCGCCGATCGTCGATGAAAATACCGAGCAGGACGCCGTCGGGCTGCCGTCCGGCGATATGAAAGGTGACGCCGCCGCCGATCGGAGTGAAACGGCCCGGCTGCGCAATGTGGGTAAGGATGTCGGTGCGTATCTCGGTGATGCGATTCCTCAGTTCCCGCAGCGCCAGCGGCGAGAGATAAATCGCCAAATAGGCAACGAGCACAGAGACGACGAATGCCGCCGCGAGCAGCGGCCTCAGCGCACGCCACGGCGAGAGGCCCGCGGCATTCATCACAATGATTTCGGAGTCGGAACTGAGTTTGTTGAGAACGTGGGATGCCGAAATCACGAAAGCAATCGGCGCAATCATCATCACCAGCATGGGAATGAATAGGCTGGTGATGCTTATAAACGTGATCACCGACTGGCGCTGGTTCGTGACGATATCGAATTCCCTGATGACCTGGGTAAACCACACAAGGATTGTCAGGGTGGCGCAGCTGATGACGAAGGCCATCATTGTCGTGCGAAACACGTAGCGGCCGAGGAGGCCCATCCCGTCGAACTCCGTGGCGCGCAGTCCCGGGGCCCTTGGATGGCGAACCGGCAGCGTCCTGGATCGAAATTACCCCTTCGGTGCGTGCCAAAAAAGGCAATGCGGTGTAATTTGAAAGAAAAAGGGCGCGGCTTGCGCCGCGCCCTTTCGAATGACCGTGATGGAATGGGATCAGAAGTCCATTCCGCCGCCAATCGAAGTCGGCTGTTGCCGACTTCGATCACTTCAAAAAGCCCGTGGCGGCGGTCTCGGCGCCCTTCAGTCCTTAGAAATCCATTCCGCCGCCACCCGGAGGCATCGCGGGCATGGAGTCTTTCTTTTTCGGCAGCTCGGCCACCATCGCCTCGGTGGTGATCAGCAAGCCTGCGACCGAGGAAGCGCCTTGCAGAGCCTGGCGCACGACCTTGGTCGGGTCGATGATGCCCTTCTTCACCAAGTCGACATACTCGCCGCCCTGGGCGTCGAAGCCGAAGGAGTAGTTGGAGTTCTCCAGGATCTTGCCGACAATCACCGAGCCATCTTCGCCGGCGTTGGTGGCGATCTGCCGGGCGGGAGCCTGCAGCGCCTTGCGCACGATCTCGACGCCGGTCCTCTGGTCGTCGTTCGCCGTGCGCACTTTCTTGAGCTGCTCGGTGGCGCGCAAGAGCGCGACGCCGCCGCCCGGCAGGATGCCTTCCTCGACCGCGGCGCGGGTCGCATGCATCGCGTCGTCGACGCGATCCTTGCGCTCCTTAACCTCGACCTCGGTGGCGCCGCCGACGCGGATCACCGCAACGCCGCCGGCGAGCTTCGCCAGCCGCTCTTGCAGCTTTTCACGATCGTAGTCCGAGGTTGTCTCCTCGATCTGCGCCTTGATCTGGGTGATGCGGTCCTCGATGTCTTTCTTCTTGCCGGAGCCGTTGACGATCGTGGTGTTCTCTTTGTCGATCATCACCTTCTTGGCTTTGCCGAGCATGGCGAGCGTGACATTCTCGAGCTTGATGCCAAGATCTTCGCTGATCGCTTGACCACCCGTCAGGACCGCGATGTCCTGCAGCATGGCCTTGCGGCGATCGCCGAAGCCTGGCGCCTTGACCGCCGCCACCTTCAGGCCGCCGCGCAACTTGTTGACCACAAGTGTCGCCAACGCCTCGCCCTCGACGTCTTCAGCAACGATGAGTAGCGGCTTGCCGGTCTGCACCACGGCTTCAAGCAACGGCAGCAGTTCGTTAAGGGCCGACAGTTTCTTCTCGTTGATGAGGATGTACGGGTCTTCCATCTCCACACGCATCTTGTCGGCGTTGGTGATGAAATAGGGCGAGATATAGCCGCGGTCGAATTGCATGCCCTCGACGACGTCGAGTTCGGTTTCGAGGCTTTTTGCCTCTTCCACCGTGATCACGCCCTCGTTGCCGACTTTCTCCATCGCCTTAGCGAGGTAATCGCCGATTTCCTTGTCGCCGTTGGCGGAGATGGTGCCGACCTGAGCGATTTCGGCGTTGGAGGTGACCTTCTTGGAGTTCTTCTTCAGCTCCTCGATCACGGTCTCGACCGCAAGATCGATGCCGCGCTTCAGATCCATCGGGTTCATGCCAGCGGCAACCGCCTTTGAGCCTTCCTTGACGATCGCGGCAGCGAGGACCGTTGCGGTCGTGGTGCCGTCGCCGGCGATGTCGGAGGTCTTCGATGCGACCTCGCGCACCATCTGCGCGCCCATGTTTTCGAACTTGTCCTCAAGCTCGATCTCCTTGGCGACGGTGACGCCGTCCTTGGTGATGCGGGGAGCGCCGAAGCTCTTATCGAGCACGACGTTGCGGCCCTTGGGGCCGAGCGTCACTCTTACGGCGTTGGCCAGAATGTCGACGCCGCGCAGCATCCTGTCGCGCGCGTCGACCGAGAACTTAACTTCCTTAGCAGCCATAGAAAAACACTCCTGTTGCGTTTGGTCCTCATCCGCAGAAGCGCCGGTAGCAGCCGCAGCCTGCGTAAAGTTGGCTGCGATGGCGCGTCTCGAAGGATGCAGGCCCGGGGATTTGTTGCTCTCATCCTTCGAGGGCCGCGGCGCGGCCGCCTCGGGATGAGGAATTGCGAATTAAGCGGCTTTCTTCTTGGCGACCGGCTCGTCGATGACGCCCATGATGTCGGATTCCTTCATGATCAGGAGTTCCTGGCCGTCGATCTTGACTTCGGTGCCCGACCATTTGCCGAACAGCACACGGTCGCCCACCTTGATGTCGATGGGAATGAGCTTGCCGGCTTCGTCACGGCCGCCGGGGCCCACCGCGGTGACCTCGCCCTGCGACGGCTTTTCCTTCGCAGAGTCCGGGATGATGATGCCGCCGGATGATTTCTCCTCGGCATCGATGCGCTTAACGACGACGCGGTCGTGAAGCGGGCGAAACTTCATGGTACCCTCCTAAGTTATTGAAGTTATTTCAATTTGTGCATTGGCGGTCTCCGCAAGCTTCCCTCTGGCGACCGCTTGGCAGCGACATAGGGTGGTATTTTTTTGCTCGCAAGAGGCTCCCCAAGAATTATTAGCACTCAATTCGATACATTGCCAACAAAACTAATTGGCGCTCCCAAAAATCGCGGGCTCCCGCGCCGGGCCAGAGTTCCTCAAGAGGGACGAAATATTCCATGTTCCCTCCGGAAACCGGGCCCACCGACCTCTGTTGAGTTTCTGTAAGGCGAGCGAAGTCGAGCTGTTAGCACGGACGCGCAGATGCTGCTAGTGCCTTGAAACTAAACAGGTTCTTCACTTTTGAGGCTTGCAATATTCAAGCGAGTCTCGGAACAATGTCTTGGGATGGGACGGAGGCTTATGGATCCGAAAGGCGCTTCAAAAGACTTTCGCCGTCAGCTCGACGGATACGGGTTAACGACGGCCAATATTTTGTATCGGCGGCCGGATCATCCTTGGCTGCTGCAGACCTACGTCTGGCAAAACTACGACCTCTGCCCGCGCTTCCCCGAGCTGAACAAATTCCTCAATTTTTGGCTTGAAAAGCTTGAGGGGCCTTTGCATTCGGTGACGGTGGCGCATGCGCGCTTAATCAAACCAGCCGAAATCCGCGCCATCGACGGCGAATTCCGCCTGCATTAGCAGGGGGATAAGCCGAACACTTGGCCTAGCGACTCACCCCCAAAGCGCAATTTACTGGGCATTAACCATGAGCCGACCATTATCGGCTTAATCGGCATTTAACTCAAAGTCGCCCAAATGATCGCGCAGAACGGCCAGGGGTTGGGGTGTCACGCGTTTTCTTTCCTAAACCCGTCTTCGCGTTTGTTCGTTTCGCTGTGCCGCCACGCGGCGCTCGAAGAGAGCTTCGACCGCTGTTTGGCGTTGTGGATTCGAGGGGGAATGGGGCGCAATAGTCAGTGGCGCGAAAGCTTTCGCGCCGGATACCAGTGGGGACGACGGCCGGGCGAATCACGCCCGCAGCGGTTATTTGGCGGCGCGGCGATTCTTTTCGTGGCGCTCGCCTGTGCCAGCATCGCTTGGGGCAATCTCGGGAGCAGGGACGCCGAATCGGCGGCCGACGCCGATGCAGGCCTTGCCGTTTCGGCGAACGGTGACGACCAATTGGCAGTGGCGAAGGCTGACTCGCTGCCGAGCGCGCGGCGTGCTTACGGGAAACTCGCCGAGCTTCTGAACGACTACGCCCGCCGAGTGAGCGCTGAGAGCGTCGAGATCGGCCGCGAGGTGCTCTTCGACGCGCGCTTCTCGTTCGGGGCGGCGCCCGGAAGGTTCGTGAAAGACTTCGAGAGCACGGCGTCGCTTTCGCTGCGGGGTGATGAGCCCGCGCAAACGGCGGCAGTTCCGCCAACAGGGGCTCTTCCGGCGACGGTGGCGCTCCTGTCGAAGGAAGCCCGATCGGTACAAGCCCGTACCGCGGCTTTGCGCGACAGCATCCGGGCTGTTGCGGCGGCCGCGAAGGTAGCTGCTACCGAAAAGCCGACAATCTTCGAGAAACTGTTCGGCAAACCGGCGTCAACGGCTTTGGCCTACGCCAACCCGGATGACGGCATCTCTCTCGAACAGGACACACCGGGCCGTTACGACCACCAGACGGCGGTCTACGACATTTCCGGGCATACCGTGTACCTGCCGGATGGCACGCAATTGGAGGCACATTCAGGGCTCGGTTCGCGCCTCGACGATCCGCGCTTCACTAACGAAAGAATGCGCGGCCCGACGCCGGCAACGGTCTATGACCTGAAGATGCGGGAAAGTGTGTTCCACGGTGTCCAGGCGCTACGCCTCGTTCCGGTGGATGAATCGCAGGTCTTCGGTCGCAGCGGTCTTCTCACTCACAGCTATATGCTCGGATCGAACGGCCAGTCGAACGGCTGTGTTTCGTTCCGCAACTACACACCTTTCCTGAAGGCTTTTCTCAGCCACGAGATCAAACGCCTCGTCGTGGTGGCGCACCTGGATTGATGCCGGGCTCGTCCGCGCTCCGCCGCGCGTGATCGCGGCCTAAGTGGCCAAGCCGATGCGCATTCGTTTCGATTTCGACGGCCTGACGCTCGACGCCGAACTCCTCGATACGTCGACAGCATCGGCCATTGCGGCGGCACTTCCGATCATCGGCGCGGCGCTCACCTGGGGAGAGGAAGTCTACTTCGAGATACCGGTAGAGGCCGGTCGAGAGAAAGACGCGCGGGCGGTCGTAGAGCCCGGCGAAATCGCTTATTGGCCGGAAGGACACGCGATCGCCATTGGCTTCGGCCGGACGCCAATTTCAAAAGCCGGAGAAACGCGGCTTGCCAGCCCGTGTAATATCTGGGCCAAGGCGCTTGGCGACGTTAAGAGCCTCGCCAAGGTGAAAGAGGGCGCTAGAATTCGCGTCCGCGCCGCGGATTGATCCGCCGCCTCATCCTCTGCCGACGAACGGCATCTTATTCGCCATCACGGTCATGAACAGCACATTGGCATCGAGCGGCAAGCTTGCCATGTAGACAACAGCGCGCCCGACGTCGTCGACATTCATGCGTGTTTCCGGCATCACCCGGCCGTCCGCTTGCGGCATGCCCTCAGCCATTTTTTCCGTGAGCGGCGTGGCGGCATTGCCGATGTCGATCTGGCCGCAGCAGATATCGTAGCTGCGGCAGTCAAGCGATGTCTGTTTGGTGAGCCCGGTGATGGCGTGTTTGGTCGCGGTATAGGCGGCGGTGCCGGGGCGCGGCGCATGTGCGGAAATCGAGCCGTTGTTGATGATGCGCCCACCGCGCGGGTTTTGCGCCTTCATTATTTTGACGGCCTCTTGCGTGCACAAAAACGGACCCGTGAGGTTGGTGGCGACAACGGACAGCCACCGCTCCAAGGGGATGTCTTCAAGCGGCATGCCGCGCATGCTGACGCCGGCGTTGTTAAACAGCAGATCGAGCCGGCCGAAGGCATCTTTGGTTTTCGCGAACAAGGTCTTTATGGAAGCGGGCTCCCTCACGTCGGTCGGCACCACGAGCGTCTCGCTCGCCGCTTCTTTCGCGACGGTTTGCAAATTTTCGGCCTTCCTGCCGGCAAGCACCACCGTGTATCCCTCGCGCGCCAGCGCCAGCGCCGCGGCGCGGCCGACGCCGCTCCCTGCTCCGGTGACCAGTGCGATTTTCTGCGCGGGCATCAGCGCCTCCCATGCTTCTGTGTCGGCGGCAATGGGATAGCATTTCGGACCGCCGGGCGGGAGGCGGAATTGCGTCAGCCGGCCAGTGCGATTTCCTGATCTGGGCTGGCGATGCGGTAATCGTCGGGCGAATTAAGCCGCGCCGTGATATCGGCGGCGGGGCCTGGTCGCCCGAAGCGAAAGCCCTGCATCGAATGCACGCCGGCGGCGCGCAGGAACAGATGCTGCTCCGCGGTCTCCACGCCTTCTGCGGTCACGCGCATGCCAAGTCCGCGTCCGAGGCTGACGACCGCGTGCACGATGGCGGCGGCATCCGCCGCCGTTTCGATGCTGCGCACGAAGCTTGAATCGATCTTCAATTTGTCGAACGGGAAGCGCCGCAGGTAGAGCAGGCTGGAATATCCGGTGCCGAAGTCGTCGAGCGCGAAGCGCACGCCGATGGCCTTGAGCCGCAGCATCGACGCTTCAGCCGCCTCTAGATTGCCGAGTAGCGTGCTCTCTGTGATTTCAAGTTCAAGGCGGCTTGGGTCGAACTGTGTTTCCTTGAGAATCCGCTCGACCATGTCGACAAAGTCCGAGCGGCGGAACTGTAGCGGCGAAACATTCACGGCAACTGTCAAATTCGGCCAGTCTCTGCCGTCGATGCAGGCCCGCCGCAGCATGTATTCACCGAGTTCGACGATGAGGCCGGAATTCTCTGCAACCGGGATGAAGTCCGAAGGCGGGATGACGCCCGCAGTCGGATGCGTCCACCGTGCCAGCGCCTCGACGCCGATGATGACTTCTCCGCTGGAGTTGACCACCGGTTGATAGGCGGCGGTAATGGCATTATTTTTGATCGCATCGCGCAAATCGCCCTCGAGAAGCTTGCGCTGGGAAAGGTCGGCATCCATCGCCGCGTCGTAGACGCAGGCGCGATTGCGGCCTTCGTTCTTGGCTCTGTACAGCGCCATGTCGGCGTAGCGCAAGATGTCGCCCGCGTCGGCGGCGCGGCGATCGATGATGGCGATGCCGATGGATGCGCCAATGACGATGGTGTGCCCGTCGATCGAGTAGGGCGCGCAGACCCCGGAAATGATCCGGCCGGCCACCGCCTGCAGCGAATACGAATCCGACGGGCAAACAGTGATGATCGCGAACTCATCGCCGCCAAGCCGGGCGACAAGATCTTCTTCGCGCATGATGCGGCTCAGGCGCTGCGTGACGCTGAGGATGAGTTCGTCGCCGATGTGATGTCCGAGCGTATCGTTGACGTCCTTGAAATGATCGAGGTCGATGTAGAACACAGCCGCCGAATGGCTGCCGCGGCGCACTTCGCCGATGACCTCTTCGAGCCGGCGGCCGAAATAGATGCGATTGGGAAGTCCGCAAACCGGATCGTGCAAAGCAAGATGCAGCAATTGGCTTTCGCCGGCGGCGATCTTCTCCGCGGTGCCGCGCATATGGCGCACCACCAGCCCGACCAGGAGGGCGAGGCCCGCTAGCGAAAGGGCGATCGGCAGCAACAGCCAGCCGTCGAGGCCGCCCGACCCACTCGGTATCCACGACAAGCGTATAATCGGCCCGCTTTGCGCATCGCCGATGATTGTACCTTGCGAATCTGGCGTTTCCGCCGGGTCGTCAGCTTCACGCAGCCCGCGCAATTGCAGCTGGAATCCTAGTTCTTTGAGCAGCGTGCCGTCGAGGTATTTGACCGAGAGGACGATCGGCGCGTTTTCGGCGCCGTGAGCGAAATCATCGTCGTCGCCAACGGCGACCGCGGCAACGAAAGCAGGTTTTGCCATGAAGTGCTGCAGGACGACCGCGGAGCGGCTACCTGGCGCCGAATCCGGTGCCGCGACGATGCGCATGACGCCGCTGGGCAGCTCGGCCAGTTTCCGGCGCAATAGTTCAATGCTAGGTGCGAGCTCATCATCGGGGACTTTCGCGCCGAGGTCCCCTTGGATGCGAGAGCGCGCGTATTCGACATGGTCGGTCGCGTCGACCACCACGACCAAATCGTGATCGAAATAGGTTTCGAGCCACCGGCCAACCCGGCGGTCCACCCATGCGGGATCGAACGCCTGGCGGATGTGCTTGGTGGCGCGGGAGGTCGCTGCAACGCTCTCGACCTCATGCAGTATGCGAACGCCGCGGGTAAGGACGGCTTGCTCAACCAGTTTTTGCTCGCGCGCCTGCGCGGCATCGTCCGTCCGCCGGGCCGAGTTCAGTAAAAATGCAAAAATGACAAGGATGCCCAAGGCGACAAAAGCGGCGACGAAGACGACGAAACGCGCGCGGGCGTCTGTCCAACGCGACTGACTCGCGGCGAGCGGCGATGGCGCCGAAGCAGTCACGCTATCTTCCTTGGCAGGGTTCTTGTTCCCGGCAAGGATGGAAGAGAAAGATTGCAATTCGCTTGCCATTCCCGCCCAGCGGTGCATGCCGAAGTTAACGACTCGTTAATCGGTCACGTCCTCGGTCCGTCGTCACGGGCAATCGGCGCGCACTGGCGCGAAGCGGCTAACGCCGGTGGCTGTAGGGCGGGCGGGGAATGGCGATGTGGGCGGCGCGTAGCGCCGCCGACCAGCGCTCGCGCAAGTCGCTAAAATAAGGCTCCCCCGGCTCGATTCGGTAGATCAACTCGGCGTCGCATACGTCGCGCCGCACGACCATGAGATCGATTGGCATGCCGACGCTCAAATTCGAACGCATCGTCGAGTCAATGGAGATAAGGCCCACTTTGAGCGCGTCGTAAATATCCATCCCATAAGAGACGGCGCGATCGAGCACCGGCTTGCCGTATTTATGTTCGCCGATCTGGAGATAGGGGGTGTCGGTCGTGCATTCGATAAAGTTGCCGGCGGAATAAATCATAAACAGGCGCATGCGATCGCCGGCAATCTGGCCGCCCAACAAGAACGAAACGTCGAAGGTCACATCCGACGCCTCCAAAGCCTTGCCTTCGGTGGAGAGCAGGTTGCGGATCACGTGACCCACGCGCTGAGCCGCCTGAAACATGCTGGGTGAGTTCATCAACGTTTCGTGCTCGCCGGTTTCGGCATTGTCGTAGCCTTCGGTCAATATGCTCACGACCGATTGGCTGATGGACAGATTTCCCGCTGAAGCAATCGCCATGATGCGCTTGCCCGGATCGGTAAAGACATGCAGCTTGCGGAAGGTGGCAATGTTGTCGACACCCGCATTGGTGCGGGTGTCGGCGAATATCACCAGTCCCTCGCGAACGAGAATGCCGCAGCAATAAGTCATGATTGGTCGCTCCGCGCGGGGACTTTACAGCATATTCGCCGGGTTGTCGGCGCAAGCTTACTGGTTAACCTCAATGGCAACAGCCAACTTCTCGGTGCCGCCGCCGTAATGCGCGCCGCGAATCGGGATGGCTCCCAAAGCATCGAGCCCGACCGCAACACGGATGTAAGCTTCAGTCGGGCAAACGCCTTTCACCGGATCAAAGCCGATCCAACCAAGTTTCGGCACATACGCCTCGGCCCACGCATGGCCCGAGCGCTGCTCAACGCCGTCAATGCACAAATAGCCGGCGACAAAACGTGCCGGGATCGAGAGACTGCGGGCGGCCCCGACAAAAATGTGCGCCAGGTCGCGCGCTACGCCGCGCTTGCGCTGAAACACTTCGGCGGCGGTCGCAGCTTCTGTTTGCGACGTCTCGTCCTCGCCTTCCATCTCTTGATGTAATCGATCCAGAAGTGAATGTAGTTCGGCGAGCACATCGCCTTTTTTGGCCTCACGGATGTCGCGGGCGAAATCGCCGATGCGCTGATCCGCCTGCGTCAGCAAGGTGTCGCGCAGAAACAGACTCGGCGAAAAGCGCTCGACCGTGCCGCGCACGACACCGTCGCCGTTATGCGTCTCGACCTCGCCGACGACGCTGATACGCAACGTTTCCAGCGGCTCGGCGGCGCTCAAAAAATGGGTGATGTTGCCGAACGCATCCTGGTGCGCGTTAAGCCGCGCATCAATGGAAACGTCGATGCGCCAGCCGATAACGTGCTGGCCTTCGTGGTTGCGCGGCGTTAGCCGCAGAAGTTGGGTGACCGCGGGCGCGGGCGGGTCGAAGTGCCGGACGATGCTGTGGGCAACACGAAGGCGCATGGCGCAAGACAGGCGATAGAGGACCGACGGCGGATGATAGCCGACAGTCTTTCTATCTGTCCTGCCTCATCTGTGGTCCCGTCACATAAGATATTGCTGCGCAATAGCGGTACCGAGCTGATTATTGTTCTCGACGAATTCGTCGATGAATTCATGCAGGCCGCTCTGAAAGACTTCCTCGATGCGGCTGTTTTGCAGTTTCGCGCGCACCATGCGCGCCTGGCGCTGGGAGTTGCCCTGACGGCCATACGCGCCGGCGATTCGATCGAGATTTTGCACCAGATTCTCGTAACAACTCGCCAATGAGCGCGGCATCTCGTCCCGCAATATGAGCAGATCGGCGACGCGCCACGGTTTGAGGTTTTCTCGGTAAACCCAATGATAGGCAGTAAGCGCGGACACCGACCGCAATATTGCGGACCATTGAAAATAATCGAGCGCGCCGCCGACGCTCTCGTGCGCCGGCAGCAACAGGTGATACTTGACGTCGAGAATGCGGGCGGTGTTGTCGGCGCGCTCCATGTAGACGCCGAGCCGGGAAAACCAGTAGGCGTCGTTGCGCAGCATGGTGCGGTAGGCTGATCCATCGAAACGCAACGAGGATTCCTGCACCCAACGCAGGAAGCGGGCGAACTCCTCGCGCGAGCGCGGGCCGTTGCCCCATTTCTGCAGTTCGAGCCAGGCGCTGTTGATGGTATCCCACATCTCGATCGTCAGCGCCGTCCGCACAGCGCGTGCGTTGATGCGCGCGGTCTCGAAGCAGCTTCGGATCGAGGAAGGATTATCGGCCGAGAAAGCGAGAAACTCGGTGACAGTCTCTTCGTTGGCTTCGTCGTAAGTGGCGAAGAAGGCGCCGGCGCACCCCGCGGTGGCGACTGCCGACTCCCATTCGTTGGACGCGCCGATATAGTTGAGCGGCAGCGCAGTGAGGCGATACGTCGTCTCCAAAATGCGCGCAAGATATTCGGCACGCTCGACATAGCGTGCGAGCCAATAAAGATTATCGGCGGTACGCGAAAGCATCGTTTCAGCGGCGCTTCATCCGGCGAGCACCCAGGTATCTTTGGTGCCGCCGCCCTGGCTCGAATTCACCACCAGCGACCCTCGTTTCAGGGCGACTCGGGTCAGCCCGCCGGGGATGGTTCGCACGCGGTCTCGGCCGGCGAGTACGAAAGGGCGCAGATCGACATGGCGGGGTGCGATCCCTTCTTCCACGCATGTCGGGCAAGTCGATAGCGCCAGTGTCGGCTGGGCGACGAAATTCTTCGGCTCGGATTTCAGCTTGGCCCGGAACGCTGCGATCGAAGCTTTGTCGCTCTTGGGACCGATCAGCATGCCGTAGCCGCCGGAGCCATGGACTTCCTTCACCACCAAATCCTCGATGTTGTCGAGAACGTAGGCGAGATGGTCGGCTTCGCGGCAACGCCAGGTGGGGACGTTTTTGAGAAGAGGTTCCTCACCGAGAAAGAACTTTATGATCTCCGGCATGTAGCTGTAGACCGCCTTGTCGTCGGCTATGCCGGTGCCGACCGCATTGGCGAGCGTGACGTTGCCGGCCTGGTAAGCGGACATCAGGCCTGCCACGCCCAGCGCGCTGTCGGGACGAAATACCAGCGGATCGAGAAAGTCGTCATCGATGCGGCGGTAGATCACGTCCACGCGCTTTAGCCCTTCGGTCGTGCGCATGTAGACGATGTCATCCTTGACCGCGAGATCGCGCCCTTCGACCAGTTCGATGCCGAGTTTGTCGGCGAGGAACGAATGTTCGTAATAGGCGGAGTTGTAGATTCCGGGAGTCAGCAAAACGACATTCGGTTCGGCGGACGCGGTGGGCGGCGCGATCGACTTCAACGTCGCCAGCAGCTCGTCCGGGTAATTCTCGACGGGCGCCACGCGATAGCGCGAGAACAACTCGGGAAAGAGCCGCAGCATGATCTCGCGATTTTCCAGCATGTAGGAGACGCCGGACGGCGTGCGCGCGTTATCCTCGAGCACATAAAAATCATTGGGGTCGACCCGCACGACGTCGATGCCCGCGACATGAACGTAAATGTCGTGAGGTACCTTCTGGCCGCTCATTTCGGGACGAAAGACCGGATTCTGGAAAACCAAGTCCTCCGGTACGATGCCCGCGCGCAGGATTTCGCGGCGGCCGTAAGCGTCCTTGACGTATGCGTTGATGGCCTTGACCCGCTGCTCCAGGCCGCGCTCGAGAAGCTGCCATTCGGCCGGCGCAAGAATGCGGGGAATGATGTCGAAGGGGATCAGGCGTTCCTGCGCTTCGGGGTCGCCGTAAACGGCAAAGGTAATGCCGAGGCGGCGAAAGAACAGCTCCGCCTCGCGCCGCCGGAAATCCAGAACGTCGGGCGGCACCTCTTTCAGCCAGCGAGACAGTTCGACATAGGCCGGCCGCACCGCACCTTCGTTGCCTCCCATCTCGTCGAACATCCACGGCCCCCGGCGCCGCCTGAAGCGCATCCGGCGCTTGAGCGGCACACCAGATGTAGCAATCTTCGCGCCAAGTTAAATGGCAAGCCGGACCCGCTCGCCCCGGCTGGTCGCGTTTTTCTGCTTACATTTTCGGCGGAATGACCAAGGCGGCGGCAAACTTGGCACGCCGCATACCGGCGAAGGTCTAAATAGCAATCGCCGGACGCCAATGGCGCCCGGCGATCATGGCGTGAGGTGTAGGCTACCGCGCTCAGGCTTTGCTGAATGGCACGGCGACAAAGAGCGTCGCTTTTGCCGTCTTCACACGCATCAGCACGTCGTGCTTGCCGTGGTCTTTCGCCTCGGTCATGGCTTTGCGGATATCGGCGGCGTTGCCGACCTGCTTGCCATTGACATCGAGAATGACGTCGCCGGGCGTGATGCCTTGTTGGGCGGCAGGACTATCGGGCTCAACGGCGGTGACCACGACGCCTTTCTGCGCTGAACCGTCCGTGTCGCGGGCTGGTTCGACGGCAAGGCCCAGATGCGGCGTATTCGCCGCCGGCGCGTCGGCGTTGGTGTCCGCCGCCGCCGTACGTTCGTCAGGCATTTGCGTGAGTGTTGCCGTGAGCGATTTGGCTTCGCCGTTGCGCATGACGTCGAACTTCACCGCAGAGTTCGGCGCAAGGCCCGCAACAGTGCGCGCGAATTCGCGGGCATCCTTGATCGGCTTGCCGTTTACCGCGGTGATGATGTCGCCGGTCTCGAGACCGGCTTTTGCGGCCGGAGAATCCGCCATCCGCTCATCAACGATGACGCCCTCGGCCTTCTTCATGCCAAGGCTCTCGGCGATGCTGGTGCTGACCGGCTGAACCTGGACGCCGAGCCAGCCGCGGGTCACGTGGCCGTGCTCTTGCAACTGAGCGACGACCATTTTTGCGGTTTCCGCGGGAATGTCGAAGCCGATACCGACCGAGCCGCCCGACGGCGAGAAGATCGCGGTATTGACGCCGATCACGTCGCCACTGACGTCGAAGGCAGGTCCGCCCGAATTGCCTTTGTTGATCGGGGCGTCGATCTGGACGTAGTCGTCGTAGGGGCCGGCGCCGATATCGCGGCCGCGTGCGGAAACGATGCCCGCCGTGACCGTGCCGCCGAGACCGAACGGATTGCCGACGGCCACTACCCAATCGCCGACCCGCGGCGTGTGCTGGGCAAATTTGACGAACGGAAAGTCGTTCTTGCCATCGACCTTGATCAACGCCAGATCGGTCTTGGCATCAATGCCGATCACTTTGGCGGTGTAGATCGTGCCGTCATCGGTCGTGACCTGCACCGATTTGGCGTGGTCGACGACGTGGTTGTTGGTCACCGCATAGCCGTCGGCCGAGATAAAGAAGCCCGAGCCTTCGCCGGTAATGACGTGATGGCGCGGCATGCCGTTGGGCTGGCCTTGTTCGCCGAATTGCCGAAAGAACTTCTCCATCGGCGAGCCTGGCGCGAACGGCACGGTCTGGCTGTCGGTGTTGTCTTCGCTCATGCTTGCCATGTTCGCGGTTTCGTCGATTTTGACGCGGACCGAGATGACGGCGGGTTTTACTTTGGTCACCAGGTCGGCAAACCCGGCGGGAGCGGGCGACACCGCGTCGGCCGCATGTGCCGAAGTGGACCACATGGGCATCGGCAAATATCCGGCCGGTCCTGCCACCAACACGGCCGCGCCGAGAACGGCTACGGACCCGAGCAGCGCAAGCCGCCCTGGCCGCAATGCCGCGCGACCGTTGTAATGGGTATTGTCTGTCATAACTCGATCTCCATCGAAATATTGTGAGCGTGCCGGTGCGGCACCTGACGCTAAATTGGAGTTCGGACGTTACGCGCGCGTGGCCGGCGAATTAATGTTAGGTAATGATCGAAGCGATGAACGGTTTGTGACTTTAAGTGAGCGGCGAACGATCGCCGCGTATCGTGCGGCGATCGCGGTTTGAGGGACGAAGTGGCCGAGAATTTTATTTATTTGGCGACAATCTGGGTGATCCCGGCGCTCATTGCCATTACGTTTCACGAGGCGGCGCACGGTTTCGTGGCCCATCTGCTTGGCGACGATACAGCGTGGCGGCTCGGGCGAGTTACTTTCAATCCGTTAAAGCATATCGATCCCGTCGGCACGATTTTGCTGCCCGGCATGTTGTTGCTGCTGCGCTCGCCGTTTTTGTTCGGCTACGCCAAGCCGGTGCCGGTGAACTTCCGCGCGCTGCGCTCGCCGCGGATCGGTATGGTACTCGTCGCTGCTGCCGGGCCCGCAATGAACATTGCGCTCGCAATCATCGCCGCGCTCGCGTTTCATCTGGTCCGCTATCTGCCGGATACGGTTGCCCTTTGGCTTGCGGCCAACTTGCGCAACGCCTTGCTGTTCAACGTCGTATTGGCCGTGTTCAACTTGTTTCCGCTTCCGCCGCTGGACGGCGGGCGCATCCTTGTCGGCCTTCTGCCGGTCGCCGCGGGGAGGGTGCTGGCTCAGGTTGAGCCTTTCGGCATCGCCGTTCTGCTGGCGCTGTTCATCGTGCTGCCGGTACTGGGCGCCACGCTCGGCGTTGATCTCGGCGGCGTGTCGCATGCGCTCGCCGTCGCGACGCATGCGGTGATCGGCGCGATCGTTTACCTGACCGGCAATGCATGAACGGCCGCCGTCAGAGGTCTTGGAAGCGTTTTCCCTGTGCGACCAGCTTCTCGAGTAAAGGCGCCGGCGTGAAATCGCTTCCCATCGTCGCCTCGAACTCCTTCAGCTTCGCCAGGATCCTCCCCGGGCCGACGAGGTCGGCATAAAACATCGGACCGCCGCGATAAACCGGCCAGCCGTAGCCGTTGATCCAAACAATATCGATGTCGGAGGCGCGCTGCGCGATGCCTTCTTGCAGGATCTTGGCCCCTTCGTTGATCATCGGATAAATGCAGCGCTCGAGGATTTCCTCGTTCGAGATGCTCCGGCGGTTGATGCCTTTCTGGGCCGCGAAGTCGAGCACGATTTTTTCCACAACCGGCGACGGTTTGGCGTTGCGCGCCTCGTCGTAATCGTAAAATCCGGCCCCGGTCTTTTGCCCGCGCCGGCCCATCTCGCAAAGAATTTCGCGAATGGTGGAGGATTTGCTGGTTTCCTTGGACCAGCCGATATCGAGCCCGGCAAGATCGCTCATCGCAAAGGGGCCCATAGGCAGCCCGAAATCATAAAGCACGCGATCGACGTCCCACGGCATGGCGCCTTCGAGGATGAGCTTTTGCGCTTCGCGCTGCCGCTGGCTCAGCATGCGATTGCCGACAAACCCGTGACAGACGCCGACCAAGACGGCGACCTTGCCGATTTTGCGCGCGAGCTGCATCACGGTGGCAATGACGGGCTTTGTGGTCTTTTGACCGCGCACCACTTCAAGAAGGCGCATGACGTTGGCCGGCGAGAAGAAGTGCATGCCGAGCACGTTTTCCGGCCGGCCGGTGGCCGACGCGATCTCATCGATATTGAGGTAGGAGGTGTTGGAAGCGAGGATGGCCTCTTTCTTCGCGATCGCATCAAGTTTGCGAAAGACGTCCTTTTTGATGTCCATGTTTTCGAAAACCGCCTCGATCACAAGATCGCAGTCGGACAGCGTGTCGAGTTTCAGCCCGGGGCTGAGCAGCCCCACGCGCTTTTCTAGGTCGGCCTGCGACAGCCGTCCCTTTTTCGCGGTATTATCGTAATTGCGCCGGATGGTGCCGACTCCCCGATCGAGCGCGTCCCGCGCTGTCTCAACAATCGTTACCGGGATGCCGACGTTGAGGAAATTCATGGCGATGCCGCCACCCATGGTACCGGCGCCGATGATGCCGACGCGTCCGATTGGCAACACGGGCGTATCGTCCGGCACATCGGCAATTTTCGATGCTTTGCGCTCGGCAAAGAAGACGTAGCGCTGCGCTTGCGATTGCGCAGTCGGAATGAGGTCGAGAAACGCTTGGCGCTCGAGCTTCATACCTTCGTCGAACGGCAGATCGACGGCGGCCTTGACCGCGCGCAAGGCCGAACGCCAGGCTTCAAAGCCGCGGTACCGGCGAGCGTAATCGCGTTCGACCTTGTCGAAGATTTCCGGATGCCCCCGGGCGGCGTCGATCTTGTCGTTGAGGTCGCGAATCCGGCGAAGCGGCATGTGCGTGTCAATGACTTTGCGCGCGAACGCGATGGCGCCTTCGCCCAGCTTTCCTTCCTCAGTGAGCGCGTCGACAACGCCCCATTCGAGCGCCTGTTTGGCCGAAAACGGCGTGCCGGTAAGGATGGCGTCGAGCGCATTCTCAATGCCGCTGAGCCGCGGCAAGCGCTGGGTACCGCCGGCGCCTGGAATGAGGCCGAGCTTGATTTCGGGAAGGCCAAATTTCGCCGAGGGTACGGCGACGCGATAATGGCACATCAACGTCATTTCGAACCCGCCGCCAAGCGCCGTGCCATGGACGGCGGCGATGATCGGTTTCGGGCCGCCTTCCAGCGCCGACTGAAGCTCGGGAAGGGTGGCGCCCTTTGACGGCTTGCCGAATTCGGAAATATCGGCGCCGGCAATGAAGGTGCGGCCGGCGCAGATGATGACAATGGCCTTCACGGCGGGGTCGGCGGCCGCTTGCGTGACGCCGTCGCGAAGCCCGTTGCGCACGTCGGCGGAAAGCGCGTTGACCGGCGGGGAATTGATGGTCACAAGCGCGATATCGCCCTCGCGCGTCAAATCGGTTACGGCATTGATCGCGGCCATGGGCTAACTCCTCCCGGTGCGGCTTTGCTTTCGGCTTGGCCCAAAATAAGGTTGAGCGCAAAATACATAATGGTCGTGACGGAGGAAACGTCCGTGTCGCTATTCGACTTGAACGGCAAAGTGGCCGTAGTCACCGGTTCATCGCGCGGGATCGGCCGCGCCATCGTCGAACGCATGGCCGAGCACGGCGCCAGAGTGGTCGTGTCGTCGCGCAACCAGGCGGCCTGCACCGAGGTCGCGGACGCGATCAATGCGAAATACGGCGCAGGGCGCGCGCTGGCGCTTGCCGCCAATATCTCGGCGAAAGAGCACCTAAAACGCCTGGTGGACGAAACCATCGCCACATTCGGCCAGATCGACGTGTTGGTCTGTAACGCCGCCTCCAATCCGCATTACGGACCGATGCACACCATCACCGACGACCAACTGCGCAAGATTCTCGACAACAACATCGTCTCCAATCATTGGCTGATAACGCTGGTCGCGCCGGGGATGATCGCCCGCAAAGACGGCGCCATCATCATCATATCTTCGATCGGCGGATTGCGGGGCAGTCCGGTGATCGGCAGCTATTGCATCTCCAAAGCCGCCGACATGCAGTTGGCGCGCAATCTTGCCGTGGAGCTTGGGCCGCACAACGTGCGCGTCAACTGCATCGCGCCCGGCTTGGTCCGCACCGACTTTGCCCGCGCCTTATGGGAAAATCCGGAAATGCTCAAAGTGAGAAATGCGCAGACGCCGCTTGGCCGCATCGGCGAAGCCGACGAAATCGCGGGCGCCGCCATTTTGCTCGCCTCGCGCGCCGGCAGTTTCATGACCGGGCAATCGATCGTCATCGACGGTGGCGTTACGATAGCGTAGGCAGGCACCGCCGCGGCCCCGAAGGAGAACTGCCGATGACCGACCAGTCCGGCGCCGGTAGAGCCGTGGCGGGTAAGACATTTCCGGCGCTGACGCTCGCTCGGGCCAATGCGATTTTGACCGCGCCGGGTACGCCGTTTGAGATGGAAGAGCGCAGCATTCGCGGCGTGCCGACGCGGGTGTGGAAGAATGCGCCACCGACGCTGCGCGATCTTTTCCTCGTGAGCCGCAAATTCGGCGAACGAACCTTCGTCGTCTACGGCGACGAGCGCGTGAGCTATGAGGAATTTGCGCGCGCCGCGCTCGCCATCGCCGAAGCGCTGCAAGCGGCAGGACTAGAAAAGGGCGATCGGGTCGCGATCGCGATGCGCAACCTGCCGGAATGGCCGGCCGCGTTCTTTGGCTGCCAGCTCGCCGGCGGAGTGGCGACTTTGCTCAACGCCTGGTGGACCGGAGCGGAGCTGGAATATGGGCTAAACGATTCCGGCGCCAGGTTTGCGTTCGTCGATCCCGACCGGTTCGAACGCGTCGCCGGGCATTTGCAAAATTGCGGGGCGCTGGAGCGGATCTTCGTCTGCCGCGAGAACGAGGAGGTAACCCATCCGAAAGTCGTAAAGCTCGAATCCATCCTCGGCGACGTAAAGTCCTGGCGGCTTTTGTCGGATCGGCCGCTACCAGCCGTGCCGCTCGATCCGGAAGACGATGCCACTATTCTTTACACGTCGGGGACCACCGGCAAACCGAAAGGCGCGGTCGGCACCCATCGCAACGCGTGCACGTCGGTCCCCATCCGGTCCTATTTGCAGGCGCGAAGCTTTCTGCGCCGTGGCGAACCGATACCGGTGCCCGATCCGAAAGCGCCGCCGAAGTCGAGCCTCCTTGTGGTGCCGCTGTTCCACGTCACCGGCTGCCAGGCGACCATGCTCCCGATGCTCGCCATCGGCGGCAAGCTTGTGTTGATGCACAAGTGGGATCCGGAATTGGCCATGCAGATGATCGAGCGCGAGCGCATCACCGGCGCCGGCGGTGTCCCGACCATTGCGTGGCAATTGATCGAACACCCTGCGCTCGGCAAATACGATCTCTCGTCGCTGGAAAATTTTAGTTATGGCGGCGCGCCGGCCGCCGCCGAACTGGTGCGCCGGGTCAAGGAGAAGTTTCCCCGCGCGGCGCCGGGGACCGGGTGGGGCATGACCGAGGTCTCAGGCGCTTTCACCGGGAACCAGGCGGAAGATTACTTGCTGCGACCGGAAAGTTGCGGCCCGGCGATTCCGGTGGGCGACATGAAGATCGCCGACGCGAACGGCCACACGTCGCCGCCGGGTTCGGTCGGCGAACTTTGGGTCAAGGGTCCGAACGTAGTTCGTGGCTACTGGCGCAATCCGAAAGCGACAGCGGAGACCTTCGTCGATGGCTGGCTTCGCACCGGCGACATCGCGCGGCTCGACGACGAAGGCTTCTGTTACATTCTCGATCGCGCCAAGGACATGCTCATCCGCGGCGGTGAAAATATTTATTGCATCGAGGTGGAGAGCGCGCTCTATGAGCACCCCGCCGTCATCGATGCCGCAGTGGTGGCCGTCCCGCATCGCACCCTCGGCGAGGAACCCGGCGCGGTGGTCACGCTGAAAGACGGCATGAACGCGAGCGAAGAAGAGCTGCGCGGCTTCGTCGCCGAGCGGCTTGCCACGTTCAAGGTGCCGGTAAAAATCGTCTTTTCCGCCGACATGCTGCCGCGCAATGCCACCGGCAAATTGCGCAAAAACGAGATCAAGCGTTTTTTCGCGGAAAACAAAATAGCCGCGCGGTGAGCGCCCGCTCACACCCGAGTGTTGGTATATTTTCGCATCTCCAGGCGGGCGATGGCGCGGCTATGGACTTCGTCCGGCCCGTCGACCAGCCGCATGGTGCGAATGTGCGCGTAGGATTTCGCCAGCCCGGCATCGGTCGTGACGCCCATGCCGCCATGCGCCTGGATGGCATCGTCAATTACGCGCAGGGCGATGCGCGGCCCTGCCACCTTGATCATGGCGATTTCCAGTTGCGCCGTCTTGTTGCCGACCTTGTCCATCATATCGGCGGCCTTTAGACAAAGCAGACGCGTCATCTCGATGTCGATGCGCGCGTCCGCGATGCGCTGCTCCCAGATCGAGTGCTCGGCAATCTTTTTGCCGAACGCCACGCGCGACAACAGGCGCTTGGTCATTTTTTCCAGGGCCACTTCGGCGGCGCCGATGGTGCGCATACAATGATGGATGCGGCCGGGACCGAGCCGCCCCTGGGCGATTTCAAAACCCCTGCCTTCGCCGAGAACGAGATTGCCGGCTGGCACGCGGACCTTGTCGAGAAGGACTTCGGCATGACCGTGCGGCGCGTCGTCGTAGCCGAAAACCGGGAGCATGCGCACGACGTTCACGCCTTTGGTGTCGAGCGGGACAAGAATTTGCGACTGCTGCTCGTGGCGGGCGCGGGAAGGGTCGGTCTTGCCCATGACGATGGCGATCTTGCAGCGCGGATCGCCGACGCCGGACGACCACCACTTGCGCCCGTTGATCACGTAATCGTCGCCGTCGCGGACGATCGAGGTTTCGATATTGGTGGCATCGGAGGAAGCGACCGCCGGCTCGGTCATCAGATACGCCGAGCGGAATTCTCCGGCGAGCAGGGGTTTGAGCCATTTGCGCTTCTGCTCAGCCGAACCGTAGCGGTGCAGCACTTCCATGTTGCCGGTGTCCGGAGCGGAGCAGTTGAATACTTCTGAAGCCCAGGCCACCCGACCCATTTGTTCGGCGCAAAGCGCATAGTCGAGATTGGTCAATCCAGCGCCGTGAAACTCTCCTTCGTCGTGGCTCGAAGGCGGCAGAAAAAGATTCCAGAGCGCTTCGGCTTTGGCCTTTGCCTTCAACTCTTCGAGGACGGGAATAACTTTCCAACGCTCGCCTTCGGCATCCTGGCGCTCATACGTCTCGACGGCCGGGTAAACATGCGCGTCCATAAATGTGACGACGCGATCGCGCCAATGTTTTTGCCGCTCCGATATGGAAAAATCCATGACCGTTTTCTCCCTCAATGCCGCGCAACATACACCGGGCTGCGTTTCTTCGCATCCGTGCTTGAGTGGTATTGGCCACCGCGCTAGAGACAGATGCGGGCGTGGAGATTTTGCCGATGGCCGGCGCGCGAGCGGGTGACAAGCAAGGCGTCGTGGAAAGCGAGATCGTCACCGCCGCTGTTCTTGTTATTGGCGACGAGATCCTGTCGGGCCGCACCAGGGACAAGAATATCGGCTTTATCGCCGAGCATATGACCGCCATTGGGATCGACTTGAAAGAAGTCCGCGTCGTTCCCGATGAGGAGCCCGAGATCGTTGCCGCCCTCAATGCGCTGCGTGCCCGCTACACTTACGTTTTCACGACCGGCGGCATCGGGCCCACCCACGACGACATTACCGCGGACGCGGTGGCGAAAGCGTTCAATCTTCCGATCGATTACGACCCGCGCGCGGTCGATATTTTGCGCGAGCGGCTTGCCGTGACCGGCGGCGAGATGAACGAGGCGCGCCTGCGGATGACGCGCATGCCGAGGGGCGCGGAGCTGGTGCTCAACAAGATCTCGGCCGCGCCAGGGTTCGTGATCGGCAACGTCATTGTCATGGCCGGTATCCCGCAGGTAATGCAAGCCATGCTCGAATACGTGACGCCGCAATTAAGGACCGGGACCGCCATGGTCTCGCAGACGGTGCGAGCCGACCTTCGCGAGGGCGACATCGGCACCGAGCTTGGCGCCATCGCCAAGGCGCACGTTGGCGTGATTATCGGCTCCTATCCATTCATGGACGAAGAGCGCCGTCCAAACACCAACATCGTTTTGCGCTCACGCGACCCGCAGAAGCTCGCGGCGGCCAAAGCCGCCGTGGAAGCGATGCTCGAACGCGTGCAGACCACGATCATCTGACGCAACGAAGGGTCATACGGCTCAAATCAGTGTGATGGCCGCGATCGCACGGCCGCCGGCGATGCGCCTTGCGGGGGCAGCGCCCCAACCCTACCTTCCATGGACGCGTGGTGAGCCAGGGCCTAATGAGCGAAAGCGATAACGAAGCGCTTTTCAGCGTGCTGCGCCAATCGGCGGACTCTAAGTGTGCCGGCGCCGTCGAAGCTGCGGTCCGCGACGCTGAAGATCGCGAGCTTTGCCGCATCAATCCGCTCGCTTTCGCTGCCAAACACCATCTTGAGGAAGAGTGCACCATAGCTGCGTTCCTGCATGCGGCCCGGCTCGGCATCTTCGAGTTGTCGTGGAATGTACTTTGTCCGGGCTGCGGCGGCGTCCTTGATGCCGGCGCCACTCTCAAGAACGTCAACCGCGACGAATACGATTGCGGGCTGTGCGCGGCCGGCTACACGCCGACGCTCGACGAGATGGTCGAGGTGACCTTCACGGTAAGTCCGCGCGTACGCCACATCGCGGCCCACAATCCGGATACGCTGTCCGAGGTCGAATATTACCGTCAGATCTTCTGGAGCTCGGGGGTCGACCTGCCGGAGACGCTGGGCGAGAGCCTCGCCGGTTTCACCGTCGATTCCATCGAGCTCGCGCCGGGCGAGAAAGCCGTGCTCTCGGTGCAGCTCCCCAATCAGTTCGTCATCGCGTTCGATCCGGTGACGCACGGCACGCAATTCATCGACGTCAAGGGCGAGCCGACGCATGAGCGGCAGTCGCTCGGCATGGTGTTCAACAAAGTGAAGGCGCCGGTCGGTACCGTCGAGTTGCGGCCGGGGCCGCTGCGAGTGACGCTGGAGAACCGCACCGATCGCCGCGTGCTGCCGGCGTTATGGATCGCCGGTGACTCGCTGCATAACCTCCTTGGCCAGCGCCGGCCGTTCCTCACTGCCAAGCGGCTTCTGAGCAACCAGACCTTCCGCGACGTCTACAACACCGACACGCTCGACGTCGACCAACGTCTCAAGATCACGAGCCTGACGTTTCTGTTCACCGATCTCAAAGGTTCGACGGCGCTTTACGAGCGCGTCGGCGATCTTGCCGCCTACGACCTCGTCCGCCAGCATTTTCGCGTGTTGTACGACGTGGTTGGGGCCGAAACCGGCGCCGTGGTCAAGACCATTGGCGATGCGGTGATGGCGACTTTCACGACGCCGGACCGGGCGCTGGCGGCGGCTTTGCGCATGCGCAAGGAGATGGCCCACATCAATGCCGAGCGCGGCAATGAGGACTTGCTGCTTAAAATCGGCATCCACGAAGGGCCGTGCCTGGCCGTCACGCTGAACAATAACCAGGACTATTTCGGTCATACTGTGAATGTGGCCGCCCGCGTGCAGGGTCTTGCCTCCGCGCACGCAATTTTCGCCACCAAATCCGTGGTCGAGGACACGAAGTCGGCGAAAATCCTCGAAAGCTCCGGGCTGCAGCCGACCATGCAGCTTGCCGCGCTCCGCGGTGTCGCCGACGAGACGATGGTCTACGAGATTCCCTGATTGCCTTTGATGCGTCCGGTCTGATAATCGGCAGGGAGTTTCGCCTTCGCCGCGAGGACCGCCGATGACCGAGGCCGCACCCCAAACGCTCGAAGCCGCCGTGCGGCGTGATCCGGCGAAAATCTTTCCTGTCTCTTGGGATCAATTCCATCGCGATTCCCGCGCGCTCGCCTGGCGATTAAGCGGCGCCGGCCCGTTCGAAGCGATCGTCTGCATCACCCGGGGCGGGCTCGTGCCTGCGGCGATTGTTGCCCGCGAGCTCGGCATCAAGCTGATCGAGACGATTTGCGTATCGAGCTACACCGGCATCAATCAGGGCGATTTAAAGGTCCTCAAGACCGTTGCCCAATCGATCGTCGGGCTTGGCTCGGGGCAGGGGGCGCGGGTGCTGCTGGTCGACGATCTCGTCGATACCGGCAAGACCGCGAAAGTCGTGCGCGAAATCGTGCCGCGCGCCCACCTCGCCACCGTCTATGCCAAGCCGATGGGGCGTCCGCTGGTCGACACCTTCATTACCGAAGTGTCGCAGGACACCTGGATTTATTTTCCGTGGGATACCGGTCTTGCGTTCCAACCGCCGATCAATGAGGCCGGGTTGTAAGGGAGGTTGCTCGCATGGACGCCATCACGCCACCGCGCAAGCACGACGCCGCCGACACCCATTCGCACGTGGTGCGGCCGGCCGAAATGGCATGGAAAAAGACCCGCTTCCCCGGCTGCGAGGTGAAGGGTCTTTTGTTCGACAAGGAAAGCGGGGTTGTGACCGCGCTGATGCGGTTATCGCCTGGCGCCATCCTTCCCGATCACGAGCACGTCAAGATCGAGCAGACCTACGTGCTCGAGGGAAAGCTTGTAGATAAGGAGGGGCCCGCCGAAGGCCTCAGTGTCGGGCCGGGCGAATTCGTCTGGCGCGAGCCCGGCAGCCGCCACGTCGCCTGGACGCCCGAAGGTGGCCTTATGCTGGCTATGTTTCAGGTCCCGAACAAATTCTTCGAGGCCGACGGTCGCGTCACCGACATTTCGGGCGCGGATTGGGACAGCCTCTGGGGCCATATCTTCAAGGAGTAGGATTTTCGTTGCTGATGGAGTGCTGACTTCGTGAGCCGAACTGTGGGGCGGCGAGGAGGAAAGCATGCTGCGCAAACTCATCAGAGCGGGCGCCGTTGTCACAATTTTTGTCGGACCTGCCGCCGCCCAGGACAGTTTCGGCATTCCTGTTAATCCGAAGCCGCCACCAAGCGTGCAGGAAATCGAGAAGCAGAAGGTCAGAGATCGCGACTACGATGCGGCGATGAAGAAGATACCCGACAAGAAAACATCGGATGATCCGTGGGGCGTTATTCGCCCGTCGCCGGCGGCCAAGAACAAGCAACAATAAACAAGGGGAGCGGTTGTCGTCCTCACTTCCGGCGCGCCTGTGCCGGGTGATACAAGGGCGGCCGCGAGTACGGCGTTCGATCGGCCCTATCGCGGACGTGGCGAAATGGTAGACGCAAGGGACTTAAAATCCCTTGGGGGAAACCCTGTGCGGGTTCGAGTCCCGCCGTCCGCACCACGGCTCAGTAACGCAGGAGTCTTCCGATGGACGACCTCGCGCTTCTATTCTCGCGGCTGCAGTTCGCCTTTACGATCTCCTTTCACATCATCTTTCCGTCCTTCACCATCGGACTTGCCGCCTGGCTGACCATTCTCGAGGCCTTGCATCTCGCTACCGGGCGGCCGGTCTATCGCGTGGTGTTTGACTTTTGGCTGAAGATTTTCGGCGTGACATTCGGCATGGGCGTCGTTTCCGGCATCGTCATGGCCTTCCAGTTCGGCACCAACTGGGAGGTCCTGGCGCGCATGACTGGCCCGATTCAGGGCGTGCTGCTGACCTACGAAACCTTCACCGCGTTTTTCCTCGAGGCCAGTTTTTTCGGCATTCTTCTGTTCGGGCGCCCGCGCGTGCCACCCTGGTTTTATTTGTTCTCAACCGCAATGGTGGCGCTGGGCACCACGCTGTCGGCATTCTGGATCATGGCCAACAACAGCTGGATGCAGGTGCCGATGGGAACCGTCATCGAAAATGGCGCGTTCGTGCCGATGGACTGGGGCAAGATCATGTTCAGTCCGGTGTTATGGGTGCGCTTTCCCCACATGTTGCTTGCGTCCTTTATCACCGGCGCGTTCTGCGTTGCCGCCACCGGCGCCTGGTACGTGCTGCGGCGGAAATTTCCAGGCGAGGCGTACGTCATGCTGCGCATGGGACTGTTTCTCGCCGCCGTCCTCGTGCCGGTGCAGATCTTTTTCGGCCATCTTAACGGCGATTACATCCACGATTACCAGCCGGCCAAATTCGCCGCCATCGAGGCGCGCTGGCACGACGAGCAGCCTGCCGGCGAGGTGCTGATCGCGATTCCAGATGAGCAAACCCAGACCAACTATTTCGAAATCAAGATTCCGGTTCTCGGCAGCTTGATCGGAAGCATGAGCCTCGATTCCAAGGAGGTTGGTCTGACCGACTTTCCGCGGAACGATTGGCCGCCGGTTTTCATTCCGTTTTGGTCGTTTCGCATCATGGTCGGCTGCGGCCTCGTCATGTTGCTGCTCGCCTGGGTGGGCTCGTATCTGAGCGTCAAGAAACGCCTGGAGGAAAGCCGCCTGCTGCTTTGGGGGATATTCTTAAGCTTTCCGCTGCCGTTCATCGCGATATTGACCGGCTGGTTCACCGCTGAAGTCGGACGCCAGCCCTGGACGGTCTATGGAGTGCTGCGTACTGCGGATTCGCTGACGCCGTTCCTGACCGCGCATGCCGCCCTGATCTCGCTCATCGTCTTTTGCGCGGTCTATGGGTTAATTTTCGTCTTCGGCGCCCTTTATATTCACCATCTCCTGCGCATCGGGCCGGTTGGGCGCCTCGCCGAACCGCCAGCCCACGCCATCCCCAACCGTCCGCTTTCCGTTGTTGATGAGCCGGTGACGACGCAGGCTCCGGGAGAATAACCATGGTCTCGTATTGGGTCTTCGTGCTGGCGCTGAGCATCCTGCTGTACGTACTGCTCGACGGCTTTGACTTGGGCATCGGCATTCTCTTTGGCCTGACGCGCGATGAGGCAAAGCGGCGCGGGATGATGGCCGCCGTGGCGCCGGTATGGGACGGCAACGAGACTTGGCTGGTGGTGAACGGCGTCGTGCTCTGGGGCGCGTTTCCGATCGTCTACGCGACGCTTTTTTCCGCGTTCTATCTGGCGCTGCTGCTCATGCTTGCCGGTTTGATCCTGCGCGGGGTGGCGTTCGAGTTCCGTTACAAGGCCGAGCGCATGCGTCCGATCTGGGACCTCGGTTTTGCCGGCGGCTCCCTTGTCGCCGCCTTTATCCAGGGCACCATGGTCGGCGCTTTGGTCCAGGGACTTCCGGTCGCTAACGGGCACTATATCGGCGGCGAATTCGGCTGGGTCAGTCCGTTCGCCCTGATCTGCGGCGTCGGCCTCTGCCTCGGCTACACGCTGCTTGGCGCCTGCTGGCTGGTGCGAAAGGGCGATGGCGAGCTTCGCGAATCCGCCTATCGGCTTATTCCCTACCTGTCGATTAGCTTGTTTGTTTTCCTGATTGTCGTGTTCGGCTACGCGCTCGCCGAGAATCTCCGCGTCATCAGCCGCTGGCTGGAACGTCCTTATTTGTTTGTCTTTCCGGCGATTGGCGCCGTAGCCGCGCTCGTACTCGCGCTGAGTGTGCGCACGCGCCGCGACGGGCTGCCCTTCTACATGGTTTCGCTGATCTTTGTGGCGGCGTTCGGTACGCTCGCCATCTCGTTCTGGCCGTACATGA
>Ga0302324_100003139_pt1 | contig 37409 bp, 26 predicted proteins | sample Palsa_T0_1_FD_201949 | JGI IMG/M metagenome (GOLD analysis project Ga0302324, IMG submission 201949) | Peat permafrost microbial communities from Stordalen Mire near Abisko, Sweden - Palsa_T0_1 | ecosystem: Environmental > Terrestrial > Soil > Palsa > Peat permafrost | place: Sweden: Abisko... | reverse complement strand
CTGTATGAGCACAGCGCCACCGCTGCGCGCGCGCTCGGCGCCGCCGATCCGAGCGCCCCCGCGCGGCTGCTCGAGCTGCAGGTGCGCCCGGACTGGGTCGACTACAACGGCCACATGACCGACTCGCGCTACCTGCAGGTGTTCGGCGATGCCACCGATGCCTTGTGGCGCTCGGTCGGCGTGGATGAGTCCTATCGCCAGGGCGGGCATTCTTTTTACACCGTGGAGTCGCACGTCACCCATCAGTCGGAGGCAAAGGCGCTGGAGCCGCTGTTCGTGACCATCCAGGTGCTGGCGGTGGACGACAAACGCGTGCATCTGTTTCACTGCCTGCATCGGTGCCGGGATGGCGCGCTGATCGCCACCGGTGAGCAGCTGTACCTGCATGTGGCAACGCCCGCGGGTAAGGTCGCGCCGATTCCGGCAGCCGTGCGCGCCAAGCTCGAGAGCTGGCGCGCGGCGCATGCCGGCCTGGCGCCGCCTGCGCAAGCGCGCCGTCACGTCGGCATGCCTCGCGGCTGAGCGCGGCCGATGCCCAAGATCGTCGATCACCAGGAGCGGCGCGATCAGATTGCCCTGGTCGCCTGTCGCGTCGTCGCCGAGTACGGCTTTGAGCAGGCGACCATCGTGCGCATCGCGCGCGAAGCCGGCTACACCACGGGCATGGTGGCGCATTACTTCGACACCAAGCAGGACATCATCATCGCCGCCCTGCGCCTGATCCTGCAGCGCATCGAGGCGCGACTGACCCGACCCGCGACCGGCCCGCAACCGCAGCTGCTGGCGGTGCTGACCGAGGCCTTGCCGATCGATCCGCAACGCTACACGGAATGTGCCTTCTGGACCGCGTTCTGGGGCCAGGTCTCGGCCGACAAGCGATTGCGGCGCATCAATGCCTGGGTGCATCGCGAGTACATGCGGCTGTTCGAGCGCTGCGTCGCCGAAGGCTGGCCGGAATGGGCGCGCTGGCGGCCGGCCACGCGCGAGCAGGTACTGCGCTCGGTGGTCACCTTCATCAACGGACTTACCGCCAGCGCGGTGGTGAGCCGCAGCGACTGGCCCGCGGCCAGACAGGTCGGGCAGCTGCGGCTGCAATTGCAACTGCTGCGGGCCTGGGCCCGGCGGGCAGAGAGGTAGTTTATGGATTTCTCCCTCAGCGAAGAACAACAGATGATCATCGCGACCACGCGCGAGTTCGTGCAGCAGGAACTGTATCCGCACGAGCAGGAGATCGAACGCACCGGCGTGCTGCCCGAGGAGCTGCTGCGCACGCTCAAGGCGAAAGCGATCGCCGCCGGACTGTATGCGGCCAATATGCCGGCCGAGGTCGGCGGCGCAGGACTCGATGCCGTGAGCTGGATCCTGTATGAAAAGGAACTCGGGCGCACCAGTTACATCCTGCACTACAGCTGTGTCGGCCGACCCTCGAACATACTGCTGGCCTGCCGGGGCGAGCAGCGTGAACGCTACCTGCTGCCGGCGGTGCGCGGTGAGCGGGTCGAGTGTCTGGCCATGAGCGAGCCGCAGGCCGGTTCCGATTTACGCGGCATGAAGACCAGCGCCGTACAGCAGGGTGGTGACTTCATCATCAACGGCACCAAGCATTTCATTAGTCATGTCGATCACGCGGATTTCGTCATTCTGTTCGCCGCCTCGGGCGAGGAGCAGACCTCAAAGGGCAACCGCAAGCGCATCACCGCGTTTCTGATCGACATGGGCACGCCCGGCTTCGAGGTCCGGCCGGGCTATCGCAATGTCTCGCACCACGGCTACACCAACAGCATCCTGCATTTCAACGACTGTCGCGTTCCTGCCGCGGCCGTGCTCGGCGAGGTGCATCAGGGGTTCGAGGTTGCCAATACCTGGCTCGGGGCAACACGGCTGCAGGTGGCTGCGACCTGTCTGGGACGCGCCGAGCGAGCGCTCGATCTCGCCCGGCAGTGGGCGGTCGATCGCAGCCAGTTCGGCCAGCAGATCGGCAAGTTCCAAGGTGTGGCGTTCAAGCTGGCGGACATGGCCGTGGAGCTGCGCGCCGCTGAGCTGCTCACGCTCGAGGCGGCGTGGAAACTGGAACAGAAGACCGCCACCGACATGGACATGGCCATCGCCAAACTCAAGGCGACCGAAATGCTGGCCATGGTGGCGGACGAGGCACTGCAGATTCATGGCGGCATGGGCCTGATGACCGAATTGCCGCTCGAGCGCATCTGGCGCGACGCGCGCATCGAGCGAATCTGGGACGGCACCAGCGAAGTGCAGCGTCACATCATCTCGCGGGCATTGCTGCGGCCGCTGGGTGGCTGACCCGGCTATCGCTTACTTTCCCCGCCATACCGGCTTGCGCTTTTCGCTGAAGGCGCGCGCGCCTTCCTTGAGATCTTCCGAGCGCAGAACCTTTTGCACGGCCGCGAGGCTGTCGTGCAGCTCGAACGCTTGGTGCTCGCCGACCGTCTCGCTGTGCCTCAGCAGCTGCTTGATCGCGGGAAACAGCAGCGGCGGCCCGTCGACCAGCTGCTGCGCGATCTGACGCGCCTTTGCCAGCGCTGCGCCCTGCGGCACGACGTGATTGGCCAGACCCCAGTGTTTGGCTTCCGCGGCGTCCATCCAACGGCCGGTCATGAGGAATTCCACGGCGATGTGATAGGGGATGCGGCGCCGAAGCTTGATCGTGCCGGCATCGGCCAGCACGCCGACATTGATCTCCGGCAGCCCGAAGCGGGCGTGCTCTTCCATGACGATGATATCGGTGCCGAGCACAATTTCGAAGCCGCCGCCGCAGGCGATGCCATTGACTGCCGAGATGATCGGTTTGTCGAGATTGCGTGGATAGTTCAGGCCGGCGAAACCGCCCGGGCCCCAGTCCTCGTCGGACTCCTCGCCGGCGTTGGCGGCTTTCAGGTCCCAGCCGGCGCAGAAGAAGCGCTCGCCCGCGCCGGTGACGATGGCCACGCGCAGCTGCGGGTCGTCGCGGAATTCTCCGAAGATCTCATTCAATCGCAGGCTGGCCGCCAGATCGATGGCGTTGGCCTTGGGGCGATCCAGGGTTACCTCGAGTATTGCCCCCATGGTCTGCGTCCTGACACCGTGTGACATCTCAATGCTCCTTCGTCAGGCGAATCAATGCGTCCACGGCGACCGCGCCGAGCCCCGCGGCTCGTACGATAACCGGGTTGATATCGAGTTCAACCAGCCGATCGACCTGCGCTTCGGCGTAGCGCGTGCAGGCCAATGCCATTTCAACCAGTGCCGGCACATCGCCGGCGCTGCGGCCGCGATAACCGGTCAATAGGCGTGCAATCTTGAGCCGGCCTATGGCGCCGTGAATAGCCTCGGCCGTGAACGGGGGCAGCAGCGCGACGGTATCGCGCAACAGCTCGGCCAGGATGCCTCCGGCGCCGAGCACCAGCATCTGGCCGAATTGCGCGTCGACTGTCATGCCGATCAGAATCTCCGCCACGCCGTCCGTCACCATCTGTTCGACCAGCAGGCTATCGGACAGAGCGGACAGGCGCTGCGCGGCCTGCTCGCATTCGCCGGCAGTGCGGACATTGACGATCACCGCGCCGATGTCCGATTTGTGCTGCAGCGTCTCGCCGGTGGCCTTGATGACCACTGGAAATCCTATGGCCTGCGCCGCGCCGAGCACCCCGTGCACGCCGACCACGCGCGCGGCTGGAATGCGCACGCCGAAGGCCGCCAGCGCGCTCTTGGCGTCGTGCTCCGCCAGCATGCGGCTTGCCGACATGGTCGAGATGGCGCGGCCGGCCGGGATACGCAGCTGCACCGTGCGCTCGCGCGCCCAAGTTTGGCCCACCGAGCCGGCCAGATCGAGCGCTTCGAGCGCTTCGCGCTGGCCCTGCAGCGGCACCACGCCGGCGGCCAGACACTGCTCACGAATCGAGGCCGACATGGATTCCGGCATCGAGCTGATCACGGCGCGACGACTCGCTGCCTCGGGACAGGCCGCAATGAACTCCTCGATGGCGGCGACGTAACTGGCGGGGTCGGCCTGGTCCGCCGGTGGGGTGTCGACCATCAGGGCGACCGCGTCGTAGCCCGCCTGCTGCGCGGCTGCAAACACCGAGCGCAGTCCCGGACGGTCGAACCACAGGTGCGTATGAAAATCGAACGGGTTCGCGATGTGCACGCGCGCGCCCAGGATGGCGTGCAGGCGCGCGGCGGGTTCGGCCGGCAGGGGCGCGAATTCGAGGCCCAGATGGCGCGAGGCATCGGCCGTCATGGCCATGTCGCCACCGGATGCGCCCATGACCAGCACGCGCCGGCCGGGCAGCGGGCCACCGCTGTGGAACAGCTTCAAGGTCTCGCACAATGTCGCCAACGACTCGCAGCGTGCGATGCCGGCCTGTTCGCAAAAGGCGTCGAAGGCCACGTCCGCTCCGGCCAGCGCGCCGGTGTGGCTGCGTGCGGTGCGCGCGGCCGCTTCGGTGCGCCCGGCTTTGACCAGCGCGATCGGCTTGTTGGCGCGGCGGGCCTGCTCGGCCGCGCGCGCAAAGCGCGCGACATCCTTGACGCCTTCGACGTACAGACCAAAAGCGGATACCCGATCGTCCTCGCACAGCAGCTCGATCATGTCTTCCACCGCCAGGCAGGTCTGGTTGCCCACGGTGAGCACGTAGCCGATCGGCAACGAGCGGTGATTGAACAGCAGATTGAGCGCGATGGTGCCACTTTGACAGATCAGCGCCACGCCGCGCTGGCGCCGCTGGCCCACCACTTGATCCGGCCACAGCGCCGCGCCTTCGAAAAAATTGATGAATCCGTAGCAGTTGGGGCCGAAGAACGGCAGCTCACCGGCGGCCGCGATGAGCTCCTCGGTCAGACGCTGGCCGTCCGCGGTGGCCGTTTCCGAGAAGCCGGCGGCAAAGCAGACGAAGCCGCCCGCGCCGCGCCGCGCCAGCGCCGCCGCGATCCTGGGCACCTCGTGATTCGGTGCTGCGACGAAGGCGGCGTCAGGCACGCCCGGCAGCTCCTCGACCGATCGGTAGTAAGACGCCTGCGCACTGCTCGGCCGCGAGGGATGTACCCGCCAGAGTTGCCCGTCATAGCCGATCACGCCACTGGCGGTCGCGACCGCGTCGGCCCAGGCCCCACCGATCAGCGCAATGCTGCGTGGCGCCAGCAGGCGCCGCATGGCCTCGCCGCGAGCGCTAGCGCGATTCATCGTTGCGGCAGTTGCATGCGCCGAGATCCCGGGCCGCCGGCGCCATGCTGCGCGCCGGCCTGCTGCAGCTCGTCGATGGCCGCACTGAGCGCGGGCGGAAAAGCCTCGCTCGCGACCGCCTCGAGCTGGCGCACGTGCAGCAGCATGACCTCGGCCGTGGCCGCCGGGGCCGTCTCGGGTTCGCACAGCAGCTCGAAGGCGGCGTGTATGCGTTTGCGATCGGCGCCGAGGACGCGCACGTCCACCAGCACGCTGTCGCTGGCCTTGATCTCGCGCAGATAGTGGATGTGCATCTCCAGCGTGTAGAGCGTACAGCCGGTGCGTTGGCGATACGGACCATCCAGGCCGATGCGCTCCATGAGCGCATCGATGGCATAGCTGACGATCAGGCCATAGTAGGCGTCCCGCAGATGACCGTTATAGTCGATCCATTCGGGTGCGATCCCGGTCCGGTAAATCGGTACGCCCGCCACGTCGGTTGCCGTTCAATGCAAGCGCAGCCGCTCGCGAACCTGTGCCGGGGACAGCACGCGCGCGCCCATGGCCTCGATGATCGTGTGCGCCTTCTGCACCAGCTGCTCGTTGCTGGCGTAGACACCGCGGCTCAAATACAGGTTGTCCTCGAGTCCGACGCGGACGTTGCCGCCGAGCAGCACCGATTGCGCGACCCAGGGCATCTGCATGCGGCTGACCGCGAAGGACGTCCAGATGCTGTCGGCGGGCAGGGTATTGACCATGGCCGTCAGGTGCCCGACATCGGCCGGCACGCCGTAGGGAATGCCGGTGCACAGCTGGATCAGCGCCGGGCCCGGGATCAGCTCCTCCTTCACCAGTTGCTTCACGAACCAGAGATTGCCGGTGTCGAACACCTCCAGCTCAGCCTTGACGCCCAGGTCGCGCAGGATGGCGGCGCCCTTGCGCAGATAGTTCGGGGTCGACACGTAGGCGCGGTTGCCGTCGCCGAAGTTCAGACTGCCGCAGTCCAGGGTCGCAATATCCGGACGATACAGTCCCTCCTGGCACAGATCGATGACGTGCCGCATGCGATCCTCCTGGCTGACGAAATCCGTGCCTGGGGCCGGCGTATCCGCCAAGCCGTTGTCGCCGACGCAGATGTAGCCGCCCATGCCGCAGGTGAGATTGACGATCACGTCGACCTTGCTCTCCCGGATCTGCTTGACGACTTCACGGTAGTGGCGCGTGGCCATGCTGAAAGCGCCGGTTTCCGGGTCGCGCACGTGAATGTGCACGATCGCGGCTCCGGCCCGGGCCGCGGCCACGGCTGAAGCTGCGATCTGCTGCGGCGTGATCGCGCAATGCGGGCTCTTCGTGACCTTGGTGTCATCGCCGGTCACGGCGCAGGTGATCATGACATCGAAGTTCATACGGCGCTCCTTAAGGTTCAGCGCAGCGCGCTTGCCGTTTAATATTATAGCGTCAATAATATATTACTACAGCCGCGCGCATAAGGCCCCGAGTGTCAGCGCCCGTTATCGACGCCAGGTCGGTTTTGCACGCGCCCGGCCGCAAACTGGCGGCCGCGGCGCTGGTATTGCTGTCATTGCCGCTGCTGCTCAGTGCCTGCAAACCCGCGGGCGGCGGTGACGACCGGGTCCTGTACATCTACAACTGGGCGGATTACATCGGCAAGGACACCATCGCCGAATTCGAGCGCAGCACGGGCATCAAGGTGGTATACGACACCTACGATGCCGATGAGACACTCGAGGCCAAGATGATGGCCGGCGACTCCGGCTACGACGTGGTCAGCACCTCCACCAGCTACTTCAGCCGCCAGATAAAAGCCGGCATCTACGCGCCGCTCGACCGCAGCCAGCTGCCGAACTGGGGCAATCTCGATCCGCACGTGCTCGCGGTCGAGGCGGCGGCCGATCCCGGCAACGTGCACGCCATGCCCTATCTGCATGCCGTCAACGGCTTTGCCTACAACGTCGACATGATCAAGGCGCGAATGCCCGACGCGCCGGTCGACAGCCTCGACATGATCTTCAAGCCGGAGGTGGTGCGGCACTTTGCCGACTGCGGCGTCACTTTGCTCGACTCGGCGGAGGACGTGCTGCAACTGGCGATGAATTATCTGCATCTGGATCCGAACTCGACCCGGCCCGAGGATTACCAGGCGGCCGCACAGCTGGTGCTGTCGATACGGCCCTATATCCGCAACTTCGATTCCTCCGAATACATGAACGGACTGGCCAACAAGGAGACCTGCATCGCCATGTCGTGGTCGGCCGACTATGCGGCGGCACGTGCGCGCGCCGCGGCCGCCGGCATCCAGGTCAATCTCGCCTTCACCGTGCCGAAGGAGGGCGCCAACGAGTCTTTCGATGCGCTGCTGATCCCGACCGGGGCGCCGCATCCGCGTGCGGCCCACGCCTTCCTGAACTTCATGCTCGAGCCCAAGGTCATCGCCGCGGTCACCAACGAGATTCATTACGGCAACGATAATCTCGCGGCCAACCCCTACGTCGACCCGAAGATCCTGAACGATCCGACCATCTACCCGACGCCGCAGGTCGAGCGCCGGCTCTACCAGACCGCCGAGGTCAATCCCGCCACCGAGCGCATCCGCACGCGCACCTGGACCCGCATCAAGACCGCGCGCTGAGTGCCGATGCTCAGCGCTCGGCGGCCTGCAGTTCCAGCAGCCGCCGGCGCTCGCTGCGGCGCATGACCAGGCCGGCAAAGATCACACAGGCCCCGACCGCGCAGATGATCAGGCTGGCCAGCGCGTTGATGTCGGGACTGACCCCCAGCTTGACCTTGGAGTAGATGACCATCGGCAGGGTGCCAGCCCCGGGGCCGGAGACGAAACTGGAGATCACCAGATCGTCGAGCGAGAGCGTGAAACTGAGCAGCCAGCTCGACAGCAGCGCCGGGGCGATGATCGGCAGCGTGACATCGATGAAGGCGCGCGCGGGACTGGCGCCGAGATCCATGGCGGCGTCCTCCAGCGAGCGATCGGCGGTTTGCAGCCGCGACTGCACGGTCACGGTCACGTACGCGGTGCAGAAGGCGACATGCGCGATCACGATGGTAGTAAAGCCACGATGCGGCCAGGAGAACAGCTGCAGCATCGACACGAACAGCAGCAGCTGCGTGATACCGGTGATGATCTCGGGCATGACCAGCGGCGCATTGACCATGCCGGTCAGCAGCAGGCGGCCGGGAAACCTGCCGAAGCGAATCAGCGCAATCGCCGTCAGCGTGCCCAGGACCACGGCGCCGGTGGAGGCGGCGATCCCGACCTCCACCGACAACAGCGCCGCCTCGAGCACCTGGCGGTTGTGAATCAATTGCCCGTACCAGGCGGTGGAGAAGCCGCCCCAGACGTTGACCAGCGAAGAGGCGTTGAACGAGTAGGCGATCAGCACCAGGATCGGAATGTAGAGGATCGCGATGCCGACGCACAGCACGCCCGACAGCAGCGGTGGCACGCGGTTGTCCACGCGATCAGGCCTCGAGCTGCCGGACGTTGTAGTACTGGTACAGCGCGATCGGCCCGACCAGCAATACCAGAAAGGCGATCGCCACGGCCGAGGCAACCGGCCAGTCATGATTGCCGAAGAATTCGTCCCACAGTACCCGGCCGATCATCAGGTTGTTCGGGCCGCCCAGCAGCGACGGGATCACGAATTCGCCGACCGCCGGGATGAACACCAGCATCGAGCCGGCGATCACCCCGGGCATCGACAGCGGCAGCGTGATCTCGCGGAAGACGCTCCACGGTGGACTGCCCAGATCGGCGGCAGCCTCGCGCAGCGTGTGATCGAGCTTCTCCAGCGTGGCGAACAACGGCAGTACCATGAACGGCAGGTAGGAGTAGATGATCCCCAGGTACACCGCCACGCTGGTACGCATGATGTGCAGTGGCTGCTTGATCAGCCCCAGGTACAGCAGCGCGTTGTTGAGCAGGCCATTGTCGCGAATGATGCCTTCCAGTGCATAGACGCGCAGCAGAAATGAGGTCCAGAAGGGCAGTATGATGATGAACAGCAGAATGCTCTGCGCGGATTTCGACGCCCGCGAGATCGCGTAGGCCATCGGGTAGCCCAGCGCCAGACAGATCAGTGTCGAGAAGAACGCCGTGCGCAGTGAGTACAGATAGGCGATGCCGTAGACTTCGTCGGTCACCAGGTACTTGTAATTGCCGAAACTCAGGGAGAGCTTCAGGTGATGATCGGGCGTGAAGCTCAGGATATCCGTGAACGGCGGCACCCGCGGCGCCGTCTCGGCGAAACTGATCTTCAAGGCCACCGCGAACGGGATCAGAAAGAAGATCAGCAGGTATAACAGCGGCGGCAGGATGATCAGCCAGCGACCGGGGCGGTCAATCCGTTTCATGAGGCGCGCTTAGGGGCAACTGCGCTTATTCTGCGCATAGAGCGAGCTGGCTGTACAATTTTTATGTGGCCGAGTGCCAGGGTAAATCGGGATAGTGAACGTGGCTAGCGAAGCAGCATCCGGTTCTTCGGCGCAAGTGCCGCCCGAGCGGGCGTCGCGAGCCCGTCAGCGCCAGCGACTGATCGACGCCTGTATCTCGGCGCTGCACATCCACGGGCCCTCGCATACCACGGTCGAGAAAGTGGTCGCGCTGGCCGACATGTCCCCAGGCATCGTGCGCTTCTATTTCGAGTCCAAGGCCGCCATGCTGGTGGCGTCACTGGAATTCCTGGCCGCGGAGTTCGCGCAGCGCGTGCTCGAGCCGGTCGCCAGGCTCAAGCGCACGCCGGTGCGCGCGCTCGAGCTGCTGGTGGAACTGTATCTGGACCCCGACATCGCCAGTCCGCGAAAAGTCTCGGTCTGGTATTCGTTCTGGGGCGAGGCCAGCTCGCGCCAGGAGTATCTCGATATCTGCGGCGGCAAGGATGAGGACTTTGCGGCGCTGGTGCGCGAGCTCATGGAGAGGATGATCGCGGACTCGGAGCAGCGGCAGCTGGACGCAGACGGCATCGCGCTCGGTCTCATGGGCGTGCTGGAGGTACTCTGGCAGAGCATCGCCTTTCAGAGCGAGGCCAATATCGATCGGGCGGCAGCCAAGCAGCGCACCATGGCCTATCTGCGCTCGCTATTTCCGCGGCAGTTCGTGCGCGCCGCGGCCACCGAGCCGGCGCATGCGGACACCGCGCAGCTGCCCGCCTGGGCCTACACGGATTCCGCCCTGTTCAGTGCCGAGCGCGAGCAGCTGTTCCGCCCGGCCTGGCAGATCGCGGGTCACGCGGCACAGCTGCCCCGGCCGGGGGACTTTCTGACCATCGATCTGGCGACCGAAAGGGCCCTGGTGCTGCGCGATGCGGCCGGAGTGCTGCGCGCATTTCGCAATACCTGCCGCCACCGGCCGCATGCGCTGATCGGCTCACGCACTGGAACGCTGCAGGGCACGGTCGACTGCAGCGTGCATGGGCTTCGCTATGGCTATGACGGCGGCCTGCGCGAGGGGCAGACACCGGGGGATCTGATGCCGCTCGCGCTCGAGCAGCACGCCGGGCTGATTGTGCTGCGCGCGAGCGAGCTTGCGGCGCCCACGTTTGAGCCGTTGCCGGCCTGGTCGGGCTGGCATCTGCTGAGCGCGCTGGGCCCCCTCGAGCCCAAGGAATTCGAGCTGGCAGCGGACTGGAAGCTGATCGTCGAACAGTGGCTCGAATCGGCCCTGGCGCAGCACCCCGTGGGTCTGCTGGCCGAACTCGTGCATCTGCCGCTGCTGCGGCTCGAGGCGCTGCCTGCCACGGTCGAATGGCGTGCAAGCCTCAAAGCCGATGCGCGCGGCTGGACCGCCGGCCACTACCTGCGCCAGGCGCAAGGCAGTGACAGCCCGGTCTGGCAGCGTCTGTTCGTGCCACCGAATCAGCTGATCGAGATCCGGCCGGATGGCGCACTGATCCTGCAGGCGCTTCCCGAGGCGCCGGGCCGCTGCCGCCTGCGCCGTTTGGATCTGCGCCGCCTGCAGGCCAGGCGCAGCGAGCAGGCGTTGATCTATCTGGCTGGACGTCTGTGCCGCCGCTGGCTCGGCCAGGACATCGAGCTCGCCGGCTCGATCCAGTCGGGATTGGGCACCACCCGCTATGAGGCGCAGGACGGCCCGATTGCGCCGGCACTGGCGGCATTTCGTCGCTCCATATTCATGCTGGCTGCCGGGCGTGCCGGGGACAACGCACTCGCGTGAGCGTCGTGCCCGTTACGCGAAGTGCGCCGGCGCGCGCCCGTGGCGCGCCTCGGGGATGCGATCGCGCAGCAGCTCATGGAAGTTCCACATGCAGCCTTCCAGCTGCGATAACGGTCCAGGCTCGTAGCTGCTCGATGCCAGCCCGCGCTGCACGCGCCGGCACAGAAATTCATCTTCCCGCTGCACTTGACGGTTGATGCGCGCATTCAGATAGCGCACCGCGCGCATCTCGCGAGTCGCATCCGGCAGACCGAAGGTGCCGCCGCGAATCGTGCATTGACCGGGGCCGCGCGGCAGCACCTGGAAGAAGTCCATCTGGTCGGGAAACACGTCGATGCCGAGGTTGGGCAGCATGCTGTAGAAACTCCAGCGCTGGCGCAGCGATTCGGGCAGCCCCAGAACTGCCCGGCCGACCCATTTCTGGTACAGGCGCTCACTCCATTTCGATGACGGCTGCTCGCGCATGTGGCTCGTGCCGCGAGCCACTCCGCCCGGCAAACTCTTTTGATCGTCGTAGTCGGGCGTGAACATGCGCTGCAGGCCCGGATGGCCGATCGGCACGTGATAGGACTCCAGGTAGTTGTCCATCGCCACCTTCCAGTCCACCGGCCAGTCCTCGTGGTACATCGGCCCAAGCGGCACCAGCTGTTCGAAGCGATAGGGCGTGAAATCCTCGAGGAACTCGCCCCAGATCGACTTCAGCGGCGGCGGCTCTCCGGCCAGGCACACGAATACGAAGCCGAACTGGATTTCCATGCGCACCGGGCGCAGTGCGAACTGCGCACGCTCCAGGCCCGGAAAGGTCTCGCGCATGGTCATGCCGAGCAGCTCGCCGCTGAGCCGATAGGACCAGCCGTGGTACGGGCAGGTGATCGCGCCGGGGCAGTGACCGGTACCGTCCAATATCTTCGCGCCGCGATGTCGGCAGACGTTATGAAACGCCTGGATCTCGCGTTTGGCGTTGCGGACCACGACCACGCTGTCCGAGCCGATGTCGAGCGTCAGATAGTCACCCGGATTGGGAATCGAATTCACATGACCGACGATCTGCCAACTCGGCTTGAGGATGCGTTCATACTCCAGCCGCGTCATCTCGGGGTGGCTGTAGGTCCACGCGGGCAGTGCTCGGTGGATGGGGGCGACGCTCGACTCGGTCGATGACATGGCGGGGGAATTCATCGGCGCTCCCAGGAATTTATATACCCATTCAATTTACGCCGTTTCTGACCTCCGCCGCAAGCCTCTCAGCGCAATTTTTCTGCTCGAATCGCGCGGTTTTTGCAGCATTTAGCCCACAGACAGGGCAAACCCGGCAGAAATTATATGACCATATAGACATGGCGCCTCAGGGGTGCTACGGTCTGTGCTCGGCCGGCGTTTTCCGGGAGTACTGCGATGACCAGAAGCTTGACCAAGAGCCACGCGCAGTTCCAGCGTGCGGTGCAGAAGCTGCCGCTCGGGGTTGCCTCCAATTTCAGGTATTGGGGCGAGGACCGCACGATCTATGTGAAATCCGGACGCGGTGCGCGCATCATCGATCTGGACGACAACGTCTACGTCGACTACCGCATGGGCTACGGTCCGGCCATCCTCGGCTACGCGGATGCGCGCGTCGACGCTGCGGCCCGCGAGGGCATGGAGGTCGGCGGCGTATTCGCCTTGTCGACCGAGCGCGAACTCAGCGTGGCCGAACGCATCTCGCGCATGGTGCCCGCTGCGGAGCTGGTGCGTTTCTCCAACTCCGGCACCGAGGCGGTCATGGCCGCGCTGCGCCTGGCGCGCGCTTATACCGGCAAGGACGACTACGTCATTCTGGAAGGCAGCTACCACGGCCTGTTCGATGCCGCGATGTGGTACACGCCGATGGACAAGTGGGAGCAGGTCGGGGATCCGCAGGTGCGGCCCTACAGCGAGGGCATTCCGCTCAGCACGCGCAACTTTGCGCATTTCGTGCAGGCCAATGACGCCAATCAGCTCGAGGACGTCTTCAGGCGTCATGCCGGCTCCATCGCCTGCCTGTTGATCGAGCCGATCATGGGCAATTGTCTGGGCATAGCCGCCGAGCCGGAGTATCTGCGTGCGGCGCGCGCGCTGTGCGATCAGTACGGCGTCGTGATGATCATCGATGAAGTAAAGACCGGCTTTCGCGTGGCGCGCGGCGGCGTGCAGGAGCTCTACGGCGTCCATGCCGACCTGTGCACGTTCGCGAAGGCGCTGGCGAACGGCTATCCGATCTCGGTGCTCGCGGGCCGCGAAGCCATCATGCGCAAGATCGGTCGCGGCGTGGCGCATGGCGGCACTTACACGGCGCATTCGGTGTCGCTGGCCGCAGCCGACAAGACGCTCGAGATCCTAGAGCACACCGACGCGCTCGAGCGCGTGGCACAGTATGGCACGCGGCTGCGCAACGGCATGCACGCCGTGCTCAGCGCGCGCGGCATCCCGCACAGCTTCGTCGGCCATCCGTCGATGAGCGGCCTGTACTTTGCGCACGACCCGCCGCGCACCTATCGCGATTGGAAGAGCAGCGACTACGCCTTCTACGACGCCACCGCACGCGTGCTGCATGACGAGGGCGTGCTGTGCGAACCGGACTCGCGCGAGCCCTGGTTCGTCAGCGCCGCGCACGATGATTCGTGCCTGAAGGATACCCTGGCGGCATTCGAGGTGGCGATCGACAGCACGCTGCGCTCGGTCGGGATCTCGCGCAAGATGCCGGCCTGAGCGGCCGGATCTCCAGGCCGTCGCGGTGAGCACTCCGGCCAAGCGCCACGATGCGATCATCGTCGGCGCCGGCCACAATGGCCTGGTCGCCGCCTGTTATCTGGCCCGCGCCGGTCTCAAAGTGCTGGTGCTGGAACGTCAGCCCTGGGTCGGCGGCGCGGCGGTCAGCCGCCGCCTCTATCAGGACTTCACTTATTCGAATTGCTCGTACGTGTGCAGCCTGCTGCGGCCGGAAATCATGCGCACGCTCGAGTTGCCGCGTTTCGGTCTGCAGATCATTCCCTACGACGGCGGCGTCACCATGATGCGCGACGGCGGCCATCTGGCGATGTACGACAATCACGATGCGCTGCGCCGCGAGATCTCACGCCACTCCAAGCGTGATGCTGAAAGCTACGACCGCTACGTGCGCGACGTGTTGCGCCAGTGCCGCTTCATCAAGCCGCTGCTCATGCGTACCCCGCCTGATCCGACCTCGTTCAAGCCGCGCGACCTGCGAGAGCTGCTGCACCTCGGCAAGCTGTTCCACGGGCTCGGCGAGGCGCGCATGTACGATACGCTGCGTTTCTGGACCATGAGCTGCGCGGATTTTCTCGATGAGTATTTCGAGAGCGAGATCGTCAAAGCGCACATGGCCGGCAGCTCGATCATCGGCACGGCGCTCGGACCGCGCTCGCCCGGCACCGCCTATGTGTTGTTGCATCACTACATGGGCGGGATCGACGGCACGGTCGGGGCCTGGGGTTTCGCGCGCGGCGGCATGGGCGCGGTCTCGAACGCATTGGCCGATTCTCTGCAGGCCAGCGGCGGGGTGATCCGCACGGACGCGCCGGTGGCTCAGATCCTGGTGCGCCATGGCCGCGTGGCCGGTGTGGTGCTCGACAGCGGCGAGCAGCTGCAGGCGCCGATCGTGGTTTCGAACATGGATGTCAAGCGCACCTTTCTCGACACCATGGATGCCAACGACCTGCCCGATGAGTTCCTGCAGCAGGTGCGGAACTTCAAGATCCGCGGCTCCTCCGGCAAGTTGAACATCGCCCTGGATGGTCTGCCGCAGTTTCCGGCGCTGCCGAGCGGCTCGCCCAGCATCCGCGGCGACATGCACGTCACCGACACGATCGAGATGATGGAGCGGGCCTACGACGACTGGAAGGAGGGCCGCTGGTCGCGCGCCCCCTACCTCGACATGCTGATTCCCTCGCAGATCGATCCGACCATGGCGCCCGACGGCAAGCACTACATGTCGGTGTTCGTCCAATACTGCCCGTACCGACTCGCCGACGGCGAGTGGACCGCGGCCAGGCGCGAAGCATTCGGACGCACGGTCATCGACACAATCGCCCAGCACAGTCCGGATTTCAAATCGCTGATCCTGCATGCCGAGGTGCGCACGCCCTGGGACATCGAGCATGAAGTCGGATTGACCGAAGGCAACATCTTTCAGGGCGAACTGACCTTCGATCAGCTGCTGTTCAACCGTCCGGTGCCCGGTTATGCGCAGTATCGCGGGCCCGTGCGCGGGGTGTACATGTGCGGCGCCAGCACGCACCCGGGCGGAGGGGTCATGGGCGCGCCGGGCGCCAACGCCGCGCGCACGATTCTGCAGGATCTGGGCAGGGCGGCGTGAGCGCGCGCGTGAACTACGATTGCATCGTGATCGGCGCCGGCCACAACGGCCTGGTGTGCGCGGCGTATCTGGCGCGCAGCGGCCGCTCGGTGCTGGTGCTCGAAGCGGCAGCGGAGGTCGGCGGCGCAGCGGTCACGCGCGAATTCGCGCCCGGCTTTCGCGTCTCCGCCGGCGCCCACCTGCTGCAAGGCATGCCGCGCGCGCTGATCGAGGAGCTCGCGCTCGATACCCATGGCTTCAAATTCGCGGCCGAGGATTTGCCGAGCGCGGCGTTGGCGCCCGGTGGCGCACCGCTGACACTCAGTGTCGCCGGCATTCGCGCGGTCGCGGCCGCGGATGCTGAAGGCTTCGAGGCGTTGAGCGCACGCTTGCAGCGCTTCGCGCGCGCGCTGGCACCGATGCTCTCCAGCGCGCCGCCGCGGCTGGGCACCCGCGCTCGATCCGAGCAGCTCTCGCTGCTGCGGCTGGGCTGGCACATCCGCCGCCTGGGCCGTCGCGACATGCGCGAGCTGCTGCGCATCGCCGGCATGTGCGTGTACGACCTGCTGCAGGAGAATCTCACCAGCCCGCTGCTGCAGGGCGCGCTCGGATTCGACGCAGTGCTGGGCACGAATCTGGGCCCGCGCTCGCCGGGCTCGGTGTTCACACTGCTGTATCGGCTCAGTACCTCCGCCAACGCCGGGCGATTCTCGCCGGCACAGCCGCAAGGCGGTCTGGGAGCGTTGTCGGGCGCGCTCGCCCGGGCCGCGCGCGCCGCCGGGGCCAGCATCCGCACCGATGCGCCCGTGCGCCGTATCCGCATCGACAGCGACCGCGCCGCCGGCGTGATACTCGAATCGGGCGAAATGCTCAGCGCCAAGCTCGTGGTCTCCAGCGCCGATCCGAAAACCACCTTTCTTGGCCTGCTCGGCAGCGAGCATCTGGATGCCGGCTTCGTGCGTCGCGTATCGCATCTGCGCACCACCGGTCTGGCGGCCAAGCTGCATCTGGCGCTTGATCGAGAGCCGCAGTTCAATGGGCTGGAGCGATCGGCACTGGGCGGGCGGCTGCTGCTCGCCCCATCGCTCGATTATCTCGAGCGCGCCTTCAACCACAGCAAGTATGGCGAATACTCGGCGCAGCCGAGCATGGAGATCACGATCCCGAGCATCAACGATGCGCAGCTCGCGCCCGCCGGTGCGCATGTGCTGTCGGCAATCGTGCAGTACGTGCCGTACGCGCTGACCGGCGGCTGGGAGCACGGGCGGCAGCGTCTGCTGGATCTGGTGGTGGATCGCATCGAGGCGTGTGCACCGGGCCTGCGGCGCTCGATCACGGCCGCGGAGCTGCTCACGCCGCCGGATATCGAGCGCCAGTTTCGCATCCACGGCGGTCACTGGCATCACACCGAGCTGGCGCTCGACCAGTTCTTCATGGTCCGGCCCGTGCCCGGCGCGGCGCAATACGCCTCTCCGGTCGAGGGACTGTATCTGTGCGGCGCCGGCTGTCATCCCGGAGGCGGGGTCATGGGCACCGCCGGTCGCAACGCGGCGCGCGCAATCCTGGCGCGCGCGGCATGAGATGAGCACGGCGATGCATACCATTCCCGCCCGGGCCCTGTTCAGCGAGCCGCTGCTGCGCACGCCATTTCACGAGCGCGCGCGTGCCTTGAGCCAGCTCGACAGCTTCATCCCATGGAATGGCTACACCACCGTCGATGTCTTCAGTACCGTCGAGCAGGAGTACTTCGCGATACGCAATGCCAGCACGCTCTACGATCTGACACCGATGGCCAAGTATCGGATCGCCGGCGCTGATGCCTTGCGCTTCCTGAACCGGCTCGTGACCCGTGATGTCTCGAAACTCAAACCGAACCGCGTCGCCTACGCGGTCTGGTGCAATGATTCGGGCCACCTGATCGATGACGGCACGGTGTTCCGCTTCGGCGAGTCCGACTTTCGGCTGTGCGCGCAGGAACGGCAGCTCGACTGGCTGCTCGACTCCGCGATCGGCTTTGACGTCGAGATCGCCGACGTGACCGAGCTCAGCGCCGCGCTGGCGATCCAGGGGCCGACTTCCTGCGCGGTACTCAAGAGCTTGGGTCTGGCCGGCGTCGAGCGGCTCAAACCCTTCGACATCGGACACTTTGCTCTCGAAGGCGCCCCGATCACGATCTCCAGGACGGGCTTTACCGGTGATCTGGGCTATGAGGTGTGGATGCATCCGCAGGATGCCGAGTCGATCTGGGACCGCCTCATGCTGGCCGGGCGCTCGCGCGGCGTCCGGCCGCTCGGATCCCGGGCGCTCAACATGGCGCGCATCGAAGCCGGATTCATACTGCCGAACGTGGAGTTCGTGTCCGCCGAGCGCACGCTTCGAACCGGCCGGGATCGCTCGCCGCTCGAGTTGGGTCTGGACTGGCTGGTGGATTTCAACAAGGGGCATTTCACCGGGCGTCGCTCGTTGCTGGCGCAGCGAGCCGCCGGCGTCCCGCGGCGCCTGGTGGGCCTCGACATCGTCGGCAACAAGCCGGCGCACAACGCGTTGGTTTATGCTGCACGCTCAGGGCGCAGGCAGATCGGGGCCGTCACCTCGGCAACCTGGTCGCCGACCTGCAAGCGCAATATCGCGCTGGCGTTGCTCGATGCGCCGCATGTCGAGCCGGGGCTCGAGGTCTGGGTGGAAATCTATTTGAACAGCGAGCTGGTTTGGGAGCGCCGGATGTGCGCGGCCCGTATCGTCGAGCGGCCGTTCTACGCGCCGGAACGCCGCCGCGCCACGCCGCCGGCGGAATTCTGAGGCAGCGATGCCGGCGACCCAGTCGAAAGCCAATCCCGATCGCCCCTGGCGTGATCCGCAAGCCGTCCCCCAGCTGGTCATCGACGGCCTGAGCAAGAGCTACGGCAGTTTCGCGGCGGTCGAGAGCGTCAGCCTCAAGATCTACAAGGGCGAGATATTCGCGCTGGTCGGCGCCTCGGGCTGCGGCAAGACCACTTTGCTGCGCATGCTGGCGGGATTCGTCACCCAGAGCGCCGGCACGATCCTGATCGACGGCGTCGAGATGAGCGGCGTGCCGCCGCATCTGCGCCCGGTCAACATGATGTTCCAGTCCTATGCGCTGTTTCCGCACATGACGGTGGAGCAAAACGTGGCCTATGGGCTGCGGCGCATGGACCTGCCGCGAGAGGAGAAGCAGCAGCGCGTGCAGCACGGGCTCGAGATGGTGCAGCTGGGCCCGCTCGCGCAGCGCAAGCCGCACCAGCTCTCGGGGGGCCAGAGGCAGCGCGTGGCGCTGGCGCGGGCGCTGATTCGCCGGCCGAAGCTGCTGCTGCTCGATGAGCCGCTGTCGGCTCTGGACAAGAAGCTGCGCGAGCGCACGCAATTCGAGCTCATGGATCTGCAGTATCAAGTGGGCACGACCTTCATCGTGGTCACGCACGATCAGGACGAGGCCATGGCGCTGGCCTCGCGCATCGCCGTCATGGATCGCGGCAGGGTCGTTCAGGTCGGTACACCCTCGGAGATCTATGAATTTCCCCAGAGCCGCTTCGTGGCCGACTTCGTCGGCACCACCAATCTGTTCGAGGGCACAGTCACGCACTGGCAGCCGGGCCTGATCACGGTGCAATGTGAGGAGACCGGCTGCGCCCTCTGGGTCGATGATGTCGGGCGCTTCACGGAAGGACAGCGCGTCTGGGTCGCCCTGCGGCCCGAGAAGATCCGGCTCAGCAAGCAGCCGGTAACTGGCGAACGCGTCAATCAGCTCAAGGGAACGGTCTGGCAGCTCGGCTATCTCGGCAATCGCTCCACCTTTCAGATCAAGACGGCAGCGGGAAAGCTCGTGACCGTGTTCGCGCAGAACGAGCGGCGTACTTCCGAGTGGTCGATCGACTGGAGTGACGAGGTGTATGTGAGCTGGGGCGCCGATGCCGCGCTGCTGTTGCAGACTTGAGCCGCAGGATTGAACCGCGGTTCAATTTGTACCAAGTCAGTGCGCGGGGCTCTGGATTGCTCCATTTTCGTACAACCCATTAATAGCAAAGAGTAAATAGCTCTGCGTAGAGCAATTCGCGGGCCATGACGACAGCAATGGGGACGTCGTCGAGGAATGCTTGACAAGCGGGTTGCTCGCTCGTTCAATCAGGGTCGTGTCGACCCTGCCCAAGCTGCCGCTGCCGCGACGACCCGAGCCGCTTCGGGTGGGCGTGATATTGGCCAACAATTTCACCCTCTCGGCATTTGCTTTGTTCGTCGATCATCTGCGCCTGGCCGCCGACGAGGGCGATCGCAGCCGGCCGGTGCACGTGCAGTGGTCGACCATGTCCAGTCGCACCGATCCGATGCGCGCGAGCTGCGGTGTCACGATCAGTCCGACCGCACCGCTGCTCGATCCGGCCGACCTCGACTATGTCGTGATCGTCGGCGGACTGCTGCACGGTGGGCCGCAGATCGATCACCCGACCACGCAATACCTGCGTGATGCGGCGGCCATCGGCGTGCCGTTGATCGGTTTGTGCACCGGTAGTTTCATCCTCTGCCGCAGCGGGTTGATGCGCGGGCGGCGCTGCTGCGTGAGCTGGTACCACTATCAGGATTTCGTCGATGAGTTTCCCGATCACGAGGTGGTCGCCGACCGCCTGTTCATTGCCGATCGGGATCGCATCACCTGTGCCGGCGGCGCCGGCACGGCCGATCTGGCCACCTTCATTCTCGAACTGCACCTCGGACGCGCGGTCGCGCAGAAGGCCAATCAGGTGCTGCTGTTCGACCGTGCGCGCGCCGGCAACGATGCGCAACCGCACCCGCCGCTGTTCGAGAATGTCGCCGACGAACGCGTGCGCCGCGCACTGTTACTCATGGAGCAGAATCTGGCGCGGCCGGTTGCCATCGGCTACGTCGCCAAGCAGCTGGGACTGTCGGTGCGGCAGTTCGAGCGCCTGTGCCGCAGCGCGCTCGGCACCGGCCCGGCCTCGCTGTACCGGCGCATCCGCATGCGCTATGCGCAGTGGCTGATCAACAATACCGACCGTTCGATGACCACCATCGCGCTGGAGGCCGGCTTTGCCGATGGCGCGCACTTCTCGCGACAGTACAAAGAGACCTATGGCTTATCGCCATCGCTCCGGCGCAAGCAGGGCGGGGTACTGGCCGAGGGCGATCGCGCCTGCACGCGCGTGTTCGATTGAAGTCGCGCGCCATGGCGCGTTGCCGAGCGCTTCAGCGCTGAGCCTCGGCCCAATTGGGCGCGACATACACCGGCACATCGGCGGCCGGCAGCGGCGCCAGCCCCAGGATCAGGTCCGAGACCTTCTCCGCAATCATGATGGTTGGCGCGTTCAGATTGCCGTTGGTGATCGAGGGCATGATCGAGGAATCCACCACGCGCAGGCCCGACAGCCCGATCACACGCGCGCTGCTGTCGACCACGGCGGTCGGATCCTCGGCGGAGCCCATCTTGCAGCTGCAGGAGGGGTGATACGCGGTCTCGATCTTGGCGGCGATGAAGGCGTCGATCTGCTCATCGCTCTGTACGGCCGCGCCGGGCTGCAGCTCCGGGCCGCGATAGCGGTCGAAGGCACGCTGCGCGAAGATCTCGCGCGTCAGGCGCACACAGGCGCGCGCCTCGAGCCAGTCCTCGGCGTGGCTCATGTAATTGAACTGGATGCGCGGCGGCTCGCGCGCCTCGGCGCTGGCCAGTCGCACCCAGCCGCGACTCTTCGAGCGCATCGGGCCCACGTGCGCCTGGTAGCCATGCTGCGTGGCCTGGTTCGAGCCGTCGTAGCTGACCGCCATGGGCAGAAAGTGATACTGAATGTCCGGATAGGCGATGCCTGCGCGGCTGCGGATGAAGCCGCAGCTTTCAAAGTGATTGCTCGCGCCGAGCCCATCGTGCCGCAGCAGCCAGCGGGCACCGATCAGCCCCTTGGCGATCGGGTTCATGACCGAATAAAGGCTCACGGGCAGGCGGCAGGCCACCTGAAAATAGAACTCCAGGTGATCCTGCAGGTTCTCCCCGACACCGGCCAGATCGTGGACCACCGTGATGCCATGTTCGGCCAGTTCCGCCGCCGGGCCGACGCCGGAGAGCTTGAGCAGCTGCGGTGAATTGATCGAGCCGGCCGCGATAATCAGTTCGCGTCGCGCCATCGCTTGCCCCTGCGTGTCGCCGCGCTGGTAGCAGATGCCGCTGGCCCGCAAGCCGTCGAACAGGATCCTAGTGGCCAGGGCATGGGTGCGGACCGCCAGATTGGCGCGTCGCATGGCCGGTCGCAGGTAGGCGTTCGCAGCGCTGCAACGCCGGCCGTCGCGCACGGTCATGTCCATGCGGCCAAAGCCCTCCTGCTGAAAGCCGTTGATATCGCTGGTCGCCGGATAGCCCGCCTGGCTTGCGGCCGCGAGCCAGGCCTCGTGCAGGGGATTGCGCAGCGATCCATAGCGCGTGTACAGCGGGCCGGCATCGCCGCGGTAGGCATCGCCGCCGGTGCGGCAGTGCTCGGCGCGCCGGAAATAGGGCAGCACGTGCCGGTAGCCCCAGCCGCTGGCGCCCAGCTGTTCCCAGTGATCGAAGTCGAGTGCATTGCCGCGCACGTACACCAGACCGTTGATCGAGGATGAGCCGCCGAGCACCTTGCCGCGCGGGGTGTAAATGCGCCGCCCGCCGAGCTGCGGCTCCGGTTCGGAGTAATAGCGCCAGGCGTATTTCTCGCTGTTCATCGGAATTGACAGCGCGCTGGGCATCTGGATGAAGATCGAGCGATCCGAGCCGCCATATTCCAGCAGCAGCACCGAATGCCGGCCGTTCTCGCTGAGCCGGTTCGCCAGCACGCAGCCGGCCGAGCCGGCACCGACGATCACGTAGTCGAATTCCTCGCGCTGCATCGCAGTGTCCAGGCCTCAGTACGGCGAGACCACATCACCCATGGCGACATAGACGCTCTTGAGCTGCGAGTAATGCTCGATCGCGGCCCGGCCGTTCTCGCGGCCCAGTCCGGACATCTTGACGCCGCCGAAGGGCAGCTCGACCGGCGTGATGTTGTACTGGTTGATCCAGCAGGTACCGGCCTGCAGCCGGGCAATGACCCGGTGCGCGCGCGTCAGATCGCGCGTGAATACCCCGGCAGCCAGGCCGTAGGGCGTGGCATTGGCGCGCGCGATGACTTCCTGCTCGTCATCGAACACCAGCACTGCCATGACCGGGCCGAAAATCTCCTCGCGCACGATGCCCATGTCATCGTGGCAGTCGATGAAGATGGTGGGCGCCACGAAACTGCCGTTGGCGAGATCGCCGTCGACCACGCGCGCGCCGCCGGTCAACACGCGCGCGCCTTCGGCTCGACCGCGAGCGATGTAGCCGAGCACCTTTTCCATGTGCTGGGCGCTGATCAACGAGCCAACCTGGGTGTCGGCGTGCATCGGATCGCCGATGCGCATGGCCTGAGCGCGCCGCTGCAGGCGTTCGAGGAAGGGGCGCAGCAGCCGGCGCTGGACGAACACCCGCGTGCCGTTCGAGCACACCTCGCCGGCCGAATAAAAATTTCCCAACAGGGCACCGGACACGGCATTGTCGAGATCGGCGTCATCGAACACGATCAGCGGCGACTTGCCGCCCAGCTCGAGGGTGACCTGCTTGAGCGTAGCGGCGGCGTCGGCCATGACCGCCTTGCCCGTGTTGACCTCGCCGGTCAGCGATACTTTGCGGATCTGCGGATGCCGCGTCAGCAAGCGGCCGGTATCGGAGTAGCCTTGGACCACCTGGAACACGCCTTCGGGCAAGCCGGCTTCCCGCAGCAAGCGCTGCAACTGCACGGCCGTGAGCGGCGTGAGCTCGGCAGGCTTGAAGATCATCGCGTTGCCGCAGGCCAGTGCCGGCGCAGCCTTCCAGCAGGCGATCTGCAGCGGGTAGTTCCAGGCACCAATCCCGGCTACCACCCCGAACGGCTCGCGGCGCGTGTAACCGAAGGCTTCGCGGCCCAGATCCAAGTACTCGCCGGCCAGTCCCGCCGCAAGCCCCGCGTAATATTCGAAGCAATCCGCGCCCGAAGCGACGTCGACGGCGCGCGTTTCCTGAATCGGTTTGCCGGTGTCCGAGGTCTCCAGCACGGCCAGGCGCTCGTTATGCTCGCGCAGCAGATCGGCCGCACGCCGCAGCACCCGCCCGCGCTCGGCACCGGTGCGTGCGGCCCAGGCTTCCTGCGCCTCGGCCGCCCGAGCCACGGCGGCATCCACTTCGAGCGCACCGGCCACGGGCAGCCGGGCCAGCTCCTTGCCGGTCGCCGGATTGATCGTCACCACGACGCCGCCGTCGGCGACTCGCCGCCGCGCCATGCTCCAGGCCGGCGCCAGCACCGGGGCATTCTGCGGTTTGAGCCGGTGGTCGAGGAAGGCCGCGAGCAGGGCGCGTGCGGCCTCGCTATCGGCTTCGGTCCAGTTCGACAGCGCCGCGCGCAGCCAGACCCCATCGATCATCGCCGCGATCATGGCCGCGAGGCTCCTGGCCTCCTGCGGCTCGAGCAGCGGCCGCAATGCGTGCCGAAGGTTCGACAGCATGCGGCGTTGATACACATGCTGCACGCGGCGCAGGCGCCCGACATGCGGCACCTGTCCCCAGAAGGCCAGCCACGCCGTGCCGGTACGCCGATCGAATTCCTCGGCCGCCAGATTGGCATCGATGATGGCCTGTACGCGTCCGCGCGGTGTGTGCGCCTGACGCAGCCGTGCGCGCACGCGCACGCCCAGGCGCGCCACCAGCGTGCGAAATGTGGCCTCGAGCAGCCCGTCCTTGTCCGCGAAGTAATGCGCCACGAGTCCGGCCGATACGCCGGCGCGCTTGCCGATGCGCGTCAGCGTGCTCTCGACGTAGCCCACTTCCGCCAGGCTGTCGATCGTCATCTCGATCAGCTGCTCGCGCCGCGTGCCGCCGGCATCGGCCAAATTGACGCTCATGCCTGCACCCCTGGCCATTGCCACTCCTGGTTGAATCATCATTTAATATCGGGGACTATAATCGAATGAGCACGAATTGCGCATGATTGCAGGGGAAAAAAACCCAATGGCGCATGCGCCCCCGGCAGACCCTGCCGGGCCAGGGAGCCGTCGCGTTAAATACCCATTCAATTCAATTCCGGCGCTGATAGTGGCCGCCATGGCGGCGATGGCGGCGATGGCGGCGACGGCCCCGGCGGTTGCCGCGCCGCTCGGCGCCGAACCGCCCAGCTGCCAGGACGTGCGGTTGTCGGACATCGGCTGGACCGATGTGACGGCGATGACGGCATTGACCGGCGTGCTGCTCGAGCAGCAGGGCTACCGGCCGCAGATCACGGTGCTGTCGGTTCCAGTCACCTACGCCTCGATGAAGCGCAAGGACATCGATGCCTTCATGGGTAACTGGATGCCCTCGATGGAGGCCGACCGTAAACCCTATGTCGACGATGGCTCGGTCGAGGTGCTCGGGCCGAATCTGACCGGAGCCAAGTACACGCTGGCCGTACCGGCCTATACCTACGAGGCGGGCCTGCGTGACTTTGCCGACATCGGCAAGTTTGCCGCGGCGCTCGATCACACGCTCTACGGCATCGAGCCCGGCAATGATGGCAACCGGCTCGTGCTTGGCATGATCCGCAACGATACCTACGGCCTGGGGAGCTTCAAGCTGCTGGAGTCGAGCGAACAGGGCATGCTGGCCGAAGTCGAGCGCGCCATACACGCGCACCGTCCGATCGTGTTCCTGGGCTGGGCGCCGCACCCCATGAACCTGCGTTTCGACATGCGTTATCTGACCGGCGGCGATGCGGTGTTCGGACCGAACTTCGGCGGCGCGACCATCTATACCAACGTACGCGCCGGCTACGCTCAGCAATGCCCCAACGTCGTCAGGCTGGTGCGCAATCTGCACTTCAATCTCGACATTGAGAATGAGCTCATGAGCGCCGTGCTCGACCAGCATCGCGATCCGCACCAGGCCGCGGCCGACTGGCTGGCCGCGCACCCGGCCGTGCGCGCTCAGTGGCTGCAGGGGGTCGCGAGCTTCGGCGGCGCCGCGGGCATAGCGGCGAGCGCGCCGGCGAGTACCGGCCACGGCTGGCTCGAACGGCTCGAACTGGCCATCGTGCAGCACAAGATTCCGGTCGGCGACTCGATGGACGCGTTCATCACGACCGTCAAAGCCCACGGCGGCGCGCTGTTCAACGGCATTGCAGAGGTGGTCCATTTTGGCGTCGACGGTCTGACTCGCTTGCTGGAGTCGGTGCCGGGACCGGTGCTGATCCTGGGCATCGCGCTGCTGATCTGGCTCTGGCGGCGCTCGCCATGGCTGGCCGGGTTCGTGGCGCTGGCGCTGCTGTTCATCATGAATCAGGGCTATTGGGTGGCCACGCTCGAGACCCTGTCATTGGTAGCCTTCGCCGCGGCGGCCTCGACGCTGATCGGTGTTCCGATCGGCATAGCGGCCGCGCATCGGCCCTGGCTGTACGCGCTGATGCGCCCGGTGCTCGATCTGATGCAGACGCTGCCGACATTCGTTTATCTGATTCCGACCCTGGTGCTGTTCGGGCTCGGCGTGGTGCCCGGCTTGATTTCCACGGTCATATTTGCGCTGCCGGCGCCCATTCGACTCACGCATCTGGGCGTCTCATCGGTGCCGAGCGCGCTGTTGGAGGCGGGACAGGCCTTCGGCGCCACGCGTTGGCAGCTGCTCTGGAAAATCGAATTGCCGGCCGCGGCGCCGAGCATTCTCGCGGGCATTACCCAGTGCATCATGCTGAGCCTGTCAATGGTCGTCATCGCCGCGCTGGTCGGTGCCGGCGGACTGGGAGTGCCGGTGGTGCGCGCGCTGAATACGGTGCAGATCGGCATGGGCTTCGAGGCCGGCATCGCCATCGTGCTGCTGGCGGTCATTCTCGATCGCGTGACACGTCCGCCGCAGCGGCAAGGACAGCCATGAGCGCCGCGCTGGAATTTCGCCATGTCGACATCCTGTTTGCCGCCCGGAATGCGGGCCGCGGTCAGCGCGAGCAGATGCGTCGCGCGCTCGAACTGCTCGACAGCGGACTCGAACGCATGCAGATCGCCGAGCGCACCGGCATCGTGGTCGGCGTCGCCGACGCCTGTCTGAGTGTCGAACCCGGCGAGATCTCGGTACTGATGGGGCTGTCGGGCTCAGGCAAATCCACGCTGCTGCGCGCGGCGAACGGCTTGAACGCGGTCACGCGCGGCAACGTGCTGGTCGGCGGCGGCGGGCCGGTGGTCGACGTTGCCGAATGCGATCCGGCGCGACTGCGGCGCGTGCGGCGCGAGCGCGTCGCCATGGTGTTCCAGCAATTCGGTCTGCTGCCCTGGCGCACGGTGCGGGAAAATGTCGGCCTGGGTCTGGAGCTCAGCGGTGTCGCCCCGGCCGCACGGCACCGCGTGGTCGACGAGAAGCTCGCGCTGGTCGGGCTGACGCAGTGGGCCGATCGCTACGCCAGCGAACTCTCGGGCGGCATGCAGCAGCGCGTTGGCCTGGCGCGCGCGTTCGCGACCGAAGCCGACATCCTGCTCATGGACGAGCCGTTCTCGGCACTGGACCCGCTGATCCGCACCAAGCTGCAGGACGAACTGCTGATGCTGCAGCGGCAGGTCAAGAAGACCATTCTGTTCGTCAGTCACGATCTGGACGAGGCCCTCAAGCTCGGCAACCGCATCTCGATTCTCGAGGGCGGGCGCATCGTGCAGACCGGTTCGCCGCAGGACATCGTGCTGCGGCCGGTCAACGACTATGTGGCCGAGTTCGTGCGCCATATGAACCCGCTGACGGTGCTCACCGGCGGCATGATCATGCGCGGCCACGAAGAGCTTGCCCGCGATGGGCAGCAGTTATGGCTCGATGCCGCGCGCCGCTACCAGATCACGCTCGATCAGCGCGGCGAGTGCATGACGCTGCGCGTGGATGGTCAGGCTGCGCCGTTCGCGCGGCACGAGGATCTGCCGGGCAACTCGGGGCCGGCACCCGGCCTCGTGATTGCCTCCGAGGCGCTGTCGTTGCAGCGGATCATTCAGCTGCGCCAGCTCAGCGGCCATCCCGTGCTGCTGGCGCAGGACGGCGTGGTCTGTGGCGTCTGCGATGAGTGCGAGATCGTGCGCGCGCTGGCCGGCAAGGCGGTGAAGGCCGTTTGAACCGGGCGCAAGGCGCAGCGCCGGGCTAGGCGCGCAGCCGCTCGTTCTTCGCATCGAACGGCGATTCCTCGATCACCGTTGCCGCGTGTGGCTCGCCCAGTATGGTGACCGTGAGCGTGGTGCCGAGCTCGCCCAGTTCAGGGCTGACCATCCCCAAGGCGAGCGACTTGCCCAGCCGCCAGCCAAAGCCGCCCGAGGTGGTGCGGCCGACCAGCCGCCCGTCGTGAAGTATCGGCTCGGAGCCGCGCGCGTCGGCATCGCTGACGCCTTGCACCTCGAGTGTCACGAAGCGATTGCGAAAGCCCCTGCGTTGCCAGGTCATCAGACCGTCGCGGCCGAGAAAATTGCCCTTGTCGAGCCGGGCGAAGCGGCCGAGCCCGGACTCGAGGATCGCGTACTCGACTGACATTTCGCGCGGAATGAGCCGGTAGGACTTCTCCAGGCGTAGCGAATCCATGGCCTTGATGCCGAAGGGCTTGAGATCGAACTGCGCGCCCGCCGCGAACAGCAGGTCGAACAGGTGGTTCTGCATTTCGATCGGGTGATGCAGCTCCCAGCCGAGCTCGCCGACGAAATTGACCCGCAGCGCGCGCGCCTGCGCCGCGCCGACGCTGATGGCTTTGCCGGTGAGCCAGGGGAACGCGGCGTTCGAAAGATCGGTATCGGTCAGCTTCTGCAGCAGCTCGCGCGAGCGAGGGCCCGCCAGCACGAACACGCCATATTGCGTCGTGACCTTCTGCATCTGCACCGATCCGTCGCTCGGCAGCAGCTTCTGGAAATAGTCCCAATCGTGGCGTTCGAACGCGCCGGCCGAGACCAGGTAGAACTGCTGCGGCCCCTCGCGCAGCACGGTTGCCTCGGCGCGGATGCCGCCCTGGCTGGTCAGCAGGTGGCACAGCGCCAGGCTGCCGATCTTCTTCGGAATGCGATTGGCGAAGATCCAGTCGAGCCAATGCTCGGCGCCGGCGCCCGTGACCTCGAACTTGGCGAATGCGCTCATGTCGAGCAGCCCCACCGAATCGCTGACGTGCCGGCATTCGTTGCCGACATGCTCGAAATAATTGGAGCGACGGAAGCTCCAACGCTCGCGCGGACGCGCGCCCGGGGCTGCCGGCGCGTGATTCTCATTGAGCAACACGTCCGGCTTCGCCAGGGACGCCTCATCGAGCCCGTAGCCGTTTGGGGCGAACCAGCCCGGCCGCTCCCAGCCGTAGACGGTCCCGAACACCGCTCCCAACGCCTTCATGCGGTCGTAGCAGGGCGATTGCTTCAGCGGGCGGGCAGCGGGGCGCTCCTCATCCGGGTAGTGGACCGTGAACACCGCGGCATAGGCCTCCTCGTTCTTGCGGCGCAGATAGCCGCGCGAGGCGTAGGGGCCGAAGCGGCGCGGGTCAACTCCCATCATGTCGATGCTGGGCTCGCCGTCGACGATCCAATCCGCGAGCTGCCAGCCGGCGCCGCCCGCCGCGGTCACGCCGAAGCTGTGGCCTTCGTTGAGCCAGAAATTGCGCAAGCCCCAGGCCGGTCCCACGATCGGTCCGCCATCGGGCGTGTAGGCGATGGCGCCGTTGTAGATTTTCTTGATACCGACCTCGGCGAAGGCCGGCACGCGATGGATGGCGGCCTCGATATGCGGCCCCAAGCGGTCCAGATCATCACTGAACAACTCGTATTCAGCTTCGGCCGACGGCCCATCGACGTAGCAGCAGGGAGCACCCTTCTCATAGGGGCCGAGCAGCAGCCCGCCGGCTTCCTCGCGCATGTAGTAGGAGGCATCGGACTCGCGCAGCACGCCCATCTCCGGCAGCCCCTGGCGCTTGCGCTCCTGGATCGCCGGGTGCGGTTCGGTGACGATGTATTGATGCTCGACCGGAATCACCGGCACGTCGAGTCCGACCATGGCGCCGGTCTGGCGGGCGAAATTGCCGGTCGCCGAGACCACATGTTCGCACACCACGTCGCCCTTATCGGTCCTGACCAGCCATTCCCCGCCCCGGCGCTGCTCGATGCCGATCACGTTGGTATAGCGGTAGATCTCGGCACCGCCGGCGCGGGCCGCCTTGGCAAAGGCCTGGGTCAGGTCGGCCGGCTGGATGTAGCCGTCATCAGGATGCTGGATCGCACCCAACACGCCGTCGACGTTGCACAGCGGCCAGATCTGCTTGACCTGCTGGGCGCTCAGGAACCTGACGTCGACGCCAATGGTCGAGGCGACGCCGGCGTAATACGCAAACTCATCGAGCCGGTCGCGGCTGCAGGCCAGTCGAATGTTGGTGACCTGCCGGAAGCCGACATCCTGGCCGGTCTCGGCCTGCAGAGACCGGTAGAGCTTGACCGAGTACTTGTGCAACTGGCCGTTCGAATAGCTGATGTTGAACAGCGGCAGCAGCCCCGCGGCGTGCCAGGTGGAGCCGCTGGTCAGCTCCTTGCGCTCGATCAGCACGACATCCGACCAGCCCTTCTTGACCAGGTGGTAGAGCGTACCCACGCCGACCACGCCGCCGCCGATCACCACCACGCGCGCGACCTTTTTCATACTGTCCTCTGCTTCATGACGTGGCGCGCTCCGTACTCGGGGTGCAGCCGAATTGATGCCGGTAGGCCGTGGAAAAATGCGCGGCAGTGCTGAAGCCGCAGGCCACGCTGACGTCGGTGATCGGCATGGCGGTCTGCGTCAGCAATGTCCTGGCACGATCCAGCCGCAATCGCTTCCACAGCGCCGCGGGCGTCTGGCCGAGATAGCGCTTGAACAGCCGCTCGAGCTGGCGCGTCGACAGCCCGACCTCGGTGGCGATGGTGCTCATGTGCAGTTGCTCGTCGAGCTTGCTCTGGATCAATCGCACCGCCTGCTCGAGGCGCGCGTGCGAGGGGCCCGAGGGTACGGCGGGCAACAGCGGTTGGTGCTCGGTGGCACGCCGGCCGCGCTCGACGATGAACTGCGTCGCGATGCGTTCGGCGATGCCGTGGCCGAGCCGCGCGCGGATCAGGGTCAGCATGAGGTCCAGAGGGGCGATGCCGCCGGTGCAGGTGATGCGATCGCGATCGATGGCGTACAGGTCGTCGAGAAAATGAATATCGGGAAATTCCTCGCGGATGGCGGCGAGATTTTCCCAATGAATCGCGCAGCGATAGCCGGACAGCAGGCCGGCTTCGGCCAGCGCGAAGCTACCGGTGCACAGCGCACCGAGCGGTATGCGCTCGCGCGCGAATTGCCGCAGTGCTGCCAGCACGGCGCGTCCGGTGGAGCGGCGGATGTCGACGCCGCCGCAGACGAACAGAATGTCCAGCGCGCGCGCGCTGCTCAGGGCCGCGCTGGGATGCAGGCTCATGCCGTTGCTGGCGCGCGCCGGCGCGCCGTCGGCTGTCAGCAGCTGCCATTTGTAGGCGCTACGGGCGCTGACCCGGTTCGCCATGCGCAGCGCCTCGATCGCATTGGCGCAGGCGATCATGGAATAGTTGGGCAGCGTCAGAAAACCGAAGTGACCGAGTGCGCCCAGTTCCATGAGTCCCGCCATCACCGATCGATCACGAGATCGCTGGTCGGACGCGAGCAGCAGGTCAGGATCATGCCTTGATCGATTTCACGCTGGCGGATGCCGCCGTTCGCGCTCATGTCGACGGTGCCGGACACGAGCTTGCTCTTGCAGGTGCCGCACATGCCCTTGGTGCACGAGCAGGGCAGGCGCACGCCGGCCACGTTTGCCGCGGTCAGGATGAAGGTGTCCGCGGCGCAGGTGATGCTGCGACCGGTGCGGCTGAAGTGAATGGTGAACTGCTCTACGGCCGCCGGCGCCGGTGTCGCAGCGGGGCTCGCTCGCAGCTGCTGCGCCACCGGTGCACTCGCCGACGTTTCGCGGCGCGCACTGGGCACCGACAGCTCGGCGCCGAGGCGGCCGATATACCAGCTGGTGAACTTCTCGACCAACCCTTCCGTGTACGGGGAATACGGGCCGCCCTCGTAGGCGGGGCTGTGCGCGCCGGTTTGTGCGAGCTCGACCAGGCGGCCGTCCTGCCGGTTGGTGGCCTCCCATACCGCGGTCAGATTCTCGACATCGTAATCCACGCCTTCGACCGCGTCCTTGTGCACCAGCCACAGGGTGCGCACGAGAGTGGTCTCGGGCGCAACCGGAATGGCCGCGATGGTCACGATGTGATCGCTCATGAAGTGATGCCAGGAGTTCGGCTGGGTCCAGAAGGTCAGTCCGCCGGCCTTGGGATCCGTGATCGTGCCGAGCAGGCGCCGCGAGGCAGCGTGCGTATCGAGGGTCTGGCTCTGCCCGGATTGATCCAGCGGCAGGCGCTCGGTGCGATAGCCGGTCACGCGATCGGCCAGGTGCTCGATCTGCTGCGACGGCAGCCCGCAGGCCTCCCAACGTCCCTGCATCTGCTCGACCAGCTGCGAGTAGCGCTCGGCCTGCAGGCGCTCGGACGGCTCGAGCGCTTCGGGGGCGAAGCCGTAACCATGGGCCACCAGCGAGGCGGTCAGTTCCGGGTGATTGGCCGCGCAGTGGTAGCACTCGCGGTTGTTCTCCATGGTCAGCTTCCAGTTGCCGTGCTCGATCAGATCGGTCGAGGCCGCGACTTTGCAGTCCCTGACTGCGTGCGCGCGCAGATACGGTGCCATGGCCGCATCCAGTTCGTCGATATCAGCCGGTGGCTGCGCACTCAGGCAGATGAACAGCAGCCCCGAAATCGAGCGCACGTGCACGGGTTTGAGTCCGTGACATGTCTTGTCGAAGCCGCTGCCCATGTGATTGGCAAACAGCAGCTTGCCGTCGAGCCCGTAGGTCCAGGCATGGTAGGGGCACACCAGATTGCCGACGTTGGCGTGCGCGCTCTGCACCAGGCGGGCGCCGCGATGGCGGCAGACGTTGTGAAAGGCATGGATCCGCTCGTCATCGTCGCGCACAATCAGCACCGATGCGCCGCCCACTTGCACCGTCATGACGTCCCCGGCATGCGCTATCTCCGGCTCGACGCCGACGTAGATCCAGTGACGGCCGAAGATCAGGCGCAGGTCGGCCTCGAACACCTCGCGGCTGGTGTAGAAGGCCTGCTCCAGGCTGTGTCCGGGCCGGCGGCGCGCGATCAGCTCGGACAGGTCTGGCCTGGCTTCATCGGTGATCATGGGAGTCTCGGGGCTGCAGGGATGGGCGCAAGTGTCGCAAAGCCGAAGGCGGCGATATTGCCCGAAAGCGGCATGCACTTTCAATAAAACGACATCCCGGGGATGTCGGCTCTATTCAATGGGCGCGGCGCTCTGATGCTCGTGCCGGATCGGCAGCCATGCGCATGATGCGCGTCGCGACCAGGGGGATGTCGGGCGGTTATGCGGAAATTTTCGGCACTGACGCTGTTGCGCGAGGGTTTTCGCGGCCAGCAGGGCTGGGGCGCGCAATGGCGCTCGCCCAAACCCAAACCCGAGTATGAGGCCGTCATCATCGGCGGCGGCGGCCATGGCCTCGGCGCCGCCTACTACCTGGCGCGCGAGCATGGCCTGCAGCGCATTGCGGTGCTCGAGAAGGGCTGGATCGGCGGCGGCAACACCGGCCGCAACACCACCATCATCCGCTCCAACTATCTGTACGATGAGAGCGCGGCGCTGTACGACCATTCGCTCAAGCTTTGGGAACATCTGTCGCAGGTGCTCAACTACAACGTCATGTTCTCGCAGCGCGGGGTGCTGATGCTGGCCCACACGGTGCACGACGTCCAGTCCTTCAAGCGCCACGTGCACGCCAATCGCTGCAACGGCGTGGACAATGAGTGGCTCACGGCCGTTGAGGCCAAGGCGTTCTGTCCGCCGCTGAACATCGAGCCCGGCATGCGCTATCCAGTGCTCGGCGCGGCACTGCAGCGGCGCGGCGGCACTGCGCGCCACGACGCGGTGGCCTGGGGTTATGCGCGCGCCGCCGATGCGCTCGGCGTCGACATCATCCAGAACTGCGAGGTCACGGGCATCCTGCAGGATGCGACCGGCGCGGTCAGCGGACTGGCCACCACTCGTGGCCAGATCGCCACGCGCAAGATCGGCGTCTGCGCGGCCGGCCACACCAGCGTGATCATGAACATGGTCGGCGTGCGGCTGCCGCTCGAGAGTTATCCGCTGCAGGCGCTGGTCTCCGAGCCGGTCAAGCCGGTGTTTCCGTGCGTGGTCATGTCGAACACGATTCATGCCTACATCAGCCAATCGGACAAGGGCGAGCTGGTGATCGGTGCCGGCACCGATGCCTACACCTCGTACACGCAACGTGGCGGCCTGCACGTCAACACGCACACTCTCGAAGCCATCTGCGAGCTGTTCCCGCAATTCCGGCGCCTGCGCATGTTGCGCAACTGGGGTGGCATCGTCGATGTGACCCCGGACCGCTCGCCGATCATCGCCCGCACCGCGGTGCCGGGGCTGTACGTGAATTGCGGCTGGGGCACGGGCGGCTTCAAGGCAACGCCCGGAGCCGCGCATCTCTTTGCCTGGACGATGGCGCGCGACGAACCGCATCCGATCAATGCCCCATTCACGATCGAGCGCTTTCGCGACGGCTATCTGATCGACGAAGCGGCCGCTGCCGCCGTGGCCCACTAGGACCGCACGATGCTGCTGATCAAGTGCCCCTACTGCGGCGAGCGCCCGGAGATTGAATTCAGCTACGGCGGCCAGGCACATCTGGCGCGCCCGGCGAACCCCTTCGAGCTATCCGATGAAGACTGGGCCGAATACCTGTACATGCGCCGCAATCGCAAAGGCATACACGCCGAGCGCTGGCGCCATGTTCACGGCTGTGCGCGCTTCTTCAATGCACTGCGCGATACCACCTCGGACCAGTTCCTCGCCACCTACCGTGTGGGCGAGGCGCCACCGAATCCCGGCACGGGCGCGCCGGCGGCATCGGCCTCGCCGTGAGCGGGTTGCGCACGGCCTCCGGCGGGCTGATCGATCGTGCCCGGCCGCTGCGCTTCAGCTTCGATGGCCGGCCATTGCAGGGCTGCGCCGGCGATACGCTGGCCTCCGCGCTGCTGGCCAATGGCATTCACCTGACCGGCCGCTCGTTCAAGTATCACCGGCCGCGAGGCATCCTGAGCGCCGGAGTCGATGAGCCCAACTCATTGATCACCGTGCGCCGTGATCGTGCGCGCTACACGCCGAATCTGCGCGCCACGCAGATCGAGCTCTACGATGGACTGGAGGCGATCAGCCAGAATCGATGGCCGAACCTGGCATGGGATCTGGGCGCGGTGAACAGCCTGCTGTCGCCGTTCATACCCGCGGGCTTCTACTACAAGACCTTCATGTGGCCGCGGCGCGCCTGGCACAAGCTCTACGAGCCGCGCATTCGCGCCGCGGCGGGATTGGGGCGCGCACCGGGCGAGCCGGATCCCGATCGTTATGCCAATCGCTACGCGCACTGCGACGTGCTGATCATCGGTGGCGGCGCTGCCGGACTGGCCGCCGCACTGACCGCCGCGGTCAGCGGCGCGCGCGTGATGCTGTGCGACGAACAATCGCAGCCGGGCGGCGCGCTGCTGTCGGATGGCGCGGCCCGTATCGGTGGGCTGCCGGCGCCGGCCTGGGCGCAGCACACCACGCAGATCCTGCACGCGCGCGCCAACGTCACGCTGTTGCCGCGCACGACCGCGTTCGGCTACTTCAGCCACAATTTCGTCGCGCTGTGCGAGCGCCTGCAGGATCACCTGAGCGAGCCATCGGCCGATCTGCCCCGCGAGCGGCTCTGGCAGGTACGCGCGCGCGAAGTCATCTTCGCCTGTGGTGCCCTGGAGCGCCCGCTGGTCTTTCCGGGCAACGATCGGCCGGGGATCCTGCTGGCCGGGGCTGCCGGCAGCTACCTGAATCGCTATGGCGTGCTGCCCGGGCGGCGCGTGGTGTTGATCACCGCCCACGACGGCGCCTATCAGAGCGCGCTCGAGCTGCACGCGGCGGGCGTGCAGATTGCGGCAATCGTCGATCTGCGCGCCTCGGCTGGCGGCGCGCTGCCGCAAGCCGCGCGCGCCGCGGGCTTGGCCGTCCATGAGCACATGACCGTGACCGGTACGCGCGGCGGGCTGCGGGTCAGCGAGGTCGGCCTCGCGCGCCGCGACGCCGAGGGACGCGTGCAGCCCAAGACATCGCTGAGGCTGCAGTGCGATGCGCTGCTGATGTCCGGCGGCTACACACCGAGCGTGCACCTGTTCTCGCAGACCCGTGGCCGCCTGCACTGGGACCCGACGCTGCAGGCTTACCTGCCGGGCGAGGGCTTCGAACGCGTGCGCTCGGCCGGGGCCTGTCGCGGCCAGGGCTCGCTCGCGGCGAGCCTGCATGACGGCGCGGTGGCCGCGCAGGCGGCTCTGCAGTCGATCGGTTACGCGTCGGCGGCGATTCCGCGCCGGCAGGTGGACGCGATCGATGCCGGCAATGACGGCTTCATCGGCGCGCTGCCGCAGGCGCACGCGGCCGCCGCCGATGCGGCGGTAGTGGACTGGCAGAATGATGTCACGGTGCGCGATCTGCGGCTGGCGCTACGCGAGGGTTTCGCCTCGATCGAGCACATCAAGCGCTATACCACCACCGGCATGGCGACCGATCAGGGCAAGGGCTCGAACCTCAATGCGCTCGGCATCGTCGCCACGGCACTGGGCAAATCGATCCCCGAAGTCGGCCTGACCACGTTTCGCATGCCGTATACGCCGGTCACGTTCGGCACTCTGGCCGGCTATGCGCGCGCTGAGCTGTTTGATCCCGTGCGAACCACGCCCTCGCACGATTGGGCGCTCACGAACGGCGCGGTATTCGAGGATGTCGCACTGTGGAAGCGCGCGCGCTATTTTCCGCAGGCCGGGGAGAGCATGGATCAGGCGGTGGCGCGTGAGTGTCTGAACACGCGCGCGCGCTGCGGCATGCTGGACGCCTCGACCCTGGGCAAGATCGAAGTGGTCGGTGCCGATGCCGCGACCTTCATGGATCGGCTGTACGTCAACGCCTGGAGCAAGCTGCCGGCCGGGCGTGCGCGCTACGGGCTGCTGCTGCGCGAGGATGGCTTCATCATCGATGATGGGGTCGTGGCGCGGCTGGCCCAAGACCGCTTTCATGTCACGACCACGACCGGGGGTGCCGCGCGCGTGCTCGCGATCATGGAGGATTACCTGCAAACCGAGTGGTCGGATCTGAAGGTCTGGCTGACTTCGACCACCGAGCAGTGGGCCGTGATCGCGCTGCAGGGACCGCAGGCGCGCCCTGTGCTGCAGCAGCTCATCGACGCCAGGCTGATGCACGGCGTCGATATCGCCGCGGCGGCCATGCCGCACATGGCGGTGCTCGAAGGTCAGTTCTGCGGCGCGCCCATGCGGCTGTTCCGCGTGAGCTTCACGGGCGAACTCGGTTTTGAAGTCAATGTGCCGAGCGATCGCGGCCCGGAGGCCTGGGAGACGATCTTCGATGCCGGCCGCCCGTTCGGTATCTGCGCCTATGGGACCGAGGCGATGCATGTGCTGCGCGCCGAGAAGGGCTACATCATCGTCGGCCAGGACACCGACGGCACCGTGACCCCGGAGGATGCCGGCCTGGGCTGGAC